>FLNZ01000003.1_pt1 | contig 49990 bp, 41 predicted proteins | sample 1140391 | NCBI WGS metagenome assembly FLNZ01 (sample SAMEA3878171, study PRJEB12797) | bioreactor metagenome | biome: Moose rumen | place: Sweden | collected 2011-10 | reverse complement strand
CCGGCCGTGGAATCAGCACCCGTGCAAGCGGCCGCCGCACCTGCGGATACCGCGAAGGGTCCCGCGTTGCCGGCATCCTACAAGGATATTGTCTACCCGGAATACAAGTACGTGGCGCCTTACCCGAAGGACTACCGCGTAGAAATTGCCGAAGGCATTTCCGGTTACATCGTTGCCGATTCTAGCCTCCCGCTGGTGAACCTCTCCGTGTATTTCGATAATCCGGAAGTCGCTTCGACCATCAAGGATGCTGCCGCCTCCGGGATGGTAGGCGCCATGTTCCGCCGTGGTGGCAGTACGCACATATCGGCGCACGCCCTCGATGATACGCTCGAGTTTATCAGTGCGGGCCTTTCTACAAGCTCCGGTACCTGGATTTCCAGTTTCTCGATAGATTGCCTTTCGAAGGACTTCGCTTCCATGCTGGATATGGCGGGGAAGGTGATTTCTTCTCCCGCATTCGACGCGAAGCAGCTTGAAATCGTGAAGACGAACTACGTGACCTCCCACGAACAGCGTTACGACACTCCCGCGAAGGTGCTTTCGGCCTTGAGGACCAAGGTCAACTATGCCCCGAACCCGAGGCTGTGGGACCCCACTCTCGAAGAATACAAGAAGGTTTCCGTCAATGACATGAAGCGCCTTTCGGTATCTACCTTCGCGTCCAAGCACATCGTGTTCGCGCTGTCGGGTGACGTGAAACGCGACTCCGCGGTTGCCCTGCTCAAGGAATTCTTCGCGACGCTTCGCAAGTCGGCCGATGCGAAGGCGAAGCCTTCTCCCTACAGTGCCCCGCAGCCGCTCGTGTTCCTGAACAAGCCGGGCACCTACGTGGTTGACAAGGATATCACGCAGGCGAATATCTCGATGAACCAGCCCTTCGTGAAGCGCCCGCATGCAGATTACTACTCGACGGCTGTCGCGAATTTCATTCTCGGTGGCGGCAGTTTTGCCTCGCGCCTCATGACGCGCGTGCGTAGCGACGAGGGGCTTGCCTACCACATCAGCAGCCGTGCGGGCAACGACTACCGCGATACGGCGATGATTTCGATCAGCCTGCAGACGAAGGTGGAATCCGCCGCGTTCGCGCTGAAGCTCGTGTTCGAGGAAATCGAGAAACTTGCGAAGGATGGCCCCACGGAAGAGGAACTCGCGATGGCGAAGAAGACTCTCGTGGAAAGCCTTCCCGGCCTGTTCGATTCCCCGTCATCGACGGCGGCAATTTTTGCGGGCGATGAACTGCTGGGCAAGAGTCCGGACCATTACCTCGACTACGTGAAGGAAATCAATGCCGTGACCGCCGACCAGGTGAAGGCGATGATCAAGAAGTATTACGCGAAGGAAAAGATGACGATATCTGTAGTGGGTCCGGTCGCAAAGCTTGAGGCCCTGAAGCCCTTTACGGTTGTCCCGCTCGATAGTCTCGATATCAGGTAGTCTATGTTCAGGGTCGTTTCGGAATATCTTTCCCGTCTGACTGTCGCGACACTGCTCGTGATGCTTGCAGGCGTATGCTCCCATGCTGCGGGTTCCGACAACATGCTCGGGGCGGATTCGGTTGTCCGCAACAGGCTCCTGAAACAGCTCGGTAACGAGGACGACCTGCGCTCGCTCTGCTCCGGTCTCAAGACTTGCCTCAACATCGACTATCCCGGTTGTTCCGCCGGCGATAAGCACCCCTGGCCGCATCTCAAGTGCAACGAAGAATTCTGCGCGCCGTACCACGAGGTAACGAAGCGCGGATTTGCCCCCACTCCAGGTGCACCGATGGTCCCCGAAGTCTATGCGAGGCTTGGCCGCAGGTACCGCGCCATCTACGAGAACAAGGGCACGCTCCCGCTGGGCCAGAACGTCATCAGTTACCTGTTCGACAACATGCCCTTTACGGCAGACCTCATCAATGCATACCTGAACTCGAACTACACTCTCGAATATACGAGCAAGAACCGCAGGTATTTTAACGGCAGTAACGGCCGCAGCCTTTCGGGCGAGTTCTACTGGGCCCTGCAAGATAGCGCGGGGCAGAAGCTCGGCATGCGCAACCTCTTTTTCGGGTACGGGCACGCGAAGGTGCTTCGGTGGTCGCTGCACGGAACCGCAATTGCGTATCTCGACATGGACGAGATTTCGAAAAACGAAATCAGGTACAAGCTGACGGCCATCGTTTTCCCGGGCAATTCCGTGCTGAATTCCATCATGCAGATGCAGGTGTTCAAGAGCGTGGTGAACGACAAGATAGACCATATCGTGAAGGATATCAAGAAGGCTTCGGGCCGCTACTTCGGGGGTGACAAGGAACCCATGCTGAACAGTGCGAAACTCAAGTCGTTCGATAACGTGCAGTACGTGATAGATTTCGAGAACGTGGTGAACGGAGCCCCATGGAAACTGGGCGACTTCGAAAGGCTGAAGCGTGAACGCGAGAAGCAGAAGCGCGAGAGCGTTCCCATAATATTTGAAGATACAAGGACTCAGGCAAAATGAGCGAAAAAGAGAAAGAAAGTCTGGAATCCCTCCTGGCGCGCGTGACTGACCGCCGCAAGGAACTGCTGACCTCCGTGGTGGACCGCCGCACGAGGCATTTTTGCATGGTGCTGGAAGACCTGTTCGACCCGCACAACATTTCTGCCGTTATCCGTACCGCGGAAGTGTTCGGCCTGCAGGACGTGCACATTATCGAGGAGGACAACGCCTACAGCGTGAACAAGTCTATCCTCAAGGGCAGCTACAAGTGGATGAGCCTGTACCTGTACAAGAAGCGCATGCTCTGCATGGAGAAGCTGCGCGCGAAGGGCTACAAGATTGCGGTCGCGAGCACCAACACCACGAATTCCGTGCTTGACCTGGATTTGAGCCAGCCTACGGCATTCTACCTCGGGAGCGAGTTCCACGGGAACCACCCCGATACGCTCGCGCATGCTGACTACGAGTTCAAGCTGCCGCAGTACGGCATTACCGAATCGATGAACGTCTCGGTCGCGGGTGGCGTACTCATGACCTACCTCGACGTGTACATGCAGAAGGAAGGCCGCGAGAAGTTCCTGCTCCCGAAGGAGGAACGTGACGCCCTGCTTTACGACTGGCTCGACCGTCACGTGAACGGTATCGAGAACAATAGCCCGATTACGCACGTGGACGGGTAGTTTTTGCCCTGTTTGTGGCGATTCCGGCACATGTGCGTACAAAAATATGCTAGATTGAAAGATAAATGAAAAAGAATTCCGCTCTATACTTCTCCGTTGGCCTCGTTGTCCTCTTGGCTATCGTGATTCTTGTGTTCGGAATGTTCTTCTTGAACGAAAAGGATCCTCGCGAAACTTTCAATACATTCTATCTCCGCTTTACGCAGGTGAGTACGCTTGTGCTCGATGACCCCGTGAAGGTGAATGGCGTCAAGATGGGCAAGGTAGAGGACATTAGCCTTGCCGGCCACCGCGTGGTGGTGCGTATACGCCTCCGTACCGACGTGAAGATTCCGAAGGATTCCGAAATCCGCGTGCAGAACATCGGTATCATGGGTGAACGCCAGATTGGCATGATTCTCGGCGACGAGGAAACCTATTTTGCCCCGGGCGATACCATCAACGGCCAGTTCGACGCCGGTATTGCCGAAGCGCTCGGCCTTGCGGGCGAGGTCTGCGACAGTACGAAGGTGCTTCTTGAATCTGTGAAGGCGGCCCTCAACGGCACGATTGCGAATCCCGATTTCCAGGAACGTTTCAGGACGCTTCTCACGAAGGCCGAAAACCTGGAAGACCGCCTGATGACCATGGTCAACACGACCGACCCGCAGTTGAAGAAGAGTCTCGCCAGCCTGAACGAGGTCATGGGCAAGGTAGATGCGCTTGTTGACGGCGTGAAGCCGCCTATTGACAATCTCTTTGCCGACGCCGATAAGACTATAGGCCATGCCGATGCGCTGGTTGGCCAGCTGGAAGGCGTAACCAAGCATCTCGACGACCTGATCGCGAAGGTGCAGTCCAAGGACAATACTGTGGGCATACTCCTTTCTGACAGGAAACTGCACGACGACCTGGTCAAGACGGTCCATTCGGCAGACAGCCTGTTCCGCGTGATCCTGCATGACGGTCTGGATGTGAACGTGGATATTTTCTGAGGAAACGATGATAGAGAAGGTTCTTACAGTCACGAATAAGCTCGGGATACACGCGAGGCCCGCCGGCATGATTGTCGACATTACCGGCCCCGCGAAGAGCGACGTGTTCATTATGTTCGAGGGCTCTAGGGCGAACGCCAAGAGCATCTTGAATGTGATGATGCTCGCTATCCCGATGGGCTCCGAAGTCCGCTTCGAGGTGGACGGCGAGGACGAGCAGGAAGTCGTGCAAAGGTTGGAAACGCTTTTCCATGACAATTTCAACGAAGAACCCGGCTGATACCGGCACGGAGAAGTCTTTCGGGACAAGGCCTGCACGTCAGGTCCTTGTGGGTATTCCCGCATCTCCCGGCCTCGTCATGGGCCGTGCGTTCCAGGTGGCGAGCCGCGAGATTACCGTCGTCGAGGAGGATATTCCCGAGTCGCGCGTGCAGGCGGAAGAACAGTTGTTCCGCAGGGCGGTGACCCGCACCTCCAAGGAAATTTCGCAGATCAAGGAAATTTCCGAGACGCGCACGGGCGTGCACGATAGCCTCATATTCTCGACGCACCTGATGATATTGCAGGACCCGGGCCTCATGAACGGTGTCCTGAAGATGATTCGCGAAGGCCGCAAGAATGCCCGCTGGGCGGTGCACGTGGTGCTCGGGGACTACATCGACAAGTTCGAGAAAATCGATTCGCCCGCGATGCGCGACAAGGCGGCCGACCTGCGCGACCTGTACAACAGGCTCATGTCGACGATGGACGAGGCCGAACCTGCCTTGGAGGAAGTGTCTGGCGAGGACGGCGCGGTGATTGTCGCGCACGAGATTCTGCCGAGCTTCCTGATGGCGCTCAAGCCGGGCCAGGCCCGCGCGCTTTTGATGGATACCGGTGGCCGTACGAGCCACGTGGCGATTCTTGCGCGCTCCCTGCAGATACCGGCTGTGTCGGGCCTGCGCAACGTTGTCACGGCGGTGAAGCCCGACGACACGATTATCGTGGACGGCTCGGGCGGCCTTGTCATCGTAAACCCGAACGAGGACGATATCCGCAGGTTCCGTGAACGTGTGGAGGTGTTCGAACGCCAGCGCAGGGAACTGTTTACCATGCGCAGGCTTGAGCCGATGACCCGCGATGGCAAGTACATTACTTTACATGCAAACATAGAACTGCCTACCGAGGCGGAGAAGGTGATGGATTACGGCGCGACGGGCGTCGGGCTATACCGTTCCGAGTTCCTGTTCTTGCAGTACAGCGCCCCGACCGAGGAAGAACAGACCGAAGCTTACAGGCAGATCCTCGAAACGATGGCGCCCGGCCCGGTGACCATCCGCACGCTCGACGCGGGTGGCGATAAACTAGTCTCGGGCATTACTGCGACCAACGAGGCGAACCCCTTCATGGGCTGGCGCTCCATCCGCGTGTGCCTTGACCGCGAGGATATTTTCTGCACGCAGCTGAAGGCGCTCCTCAAGGCGAATACCAAGGGTAACTTGCGCATATTGCTCCCGATGATTTCGGGACTCGAGGAACTGCGCCGTGCGAAGGCGTGCATCCGCCGCTGTTCCGAGGAACTGGAGGCGGAAGGAATCAAGTGCGCTACGGTGAAGGTGGGCATCATGATTGAAGTGCCTGCCGCGGTGGTACTTGTAGACCTGCTGGCGAAGGAGGCCGACTTCTTCAGCATCGGTACGAACGACCTTATCCAGTTTACGCTTGCGGTGGACCGCACGAACGAACTCATTACCGACATGTTCCAGCCGCACCACCCCGCGGTGCTCAACATGATTTACCAGACGGTGAACGCCGCCCACAGGGAAGGTATCCCGGTGGCGGTCTGTGGCGAAATGGGCTCTGACCCGATGAGCGTATTGCTGCTGGTCGGCCTCGGGGTCGACGAACTTTCCATGACGCCCTGGAGCGTGATGGCGACAAAGAAGATTATACGCTCGATAAACTTCGAGGACGTTCGCGAGAGTGCGCTTGCCGTGCTGCAGATGGACGACACGAACAGCGTGAACGGCTACATGTACAGGAAGTACGCGCAGACCATTACCGACCTCGGGATATCGAGCTTTATTGGCCAAGTTGGAAACGAGGTGCATGGTGATACTTAGTGGTTCGGTGTTCTTTCGCCGGTTCTTTCCTGTTCTATTGCTGATTGTCGCGTGCGAAGCTTCGGGTGAAAAAGGCGACGGCAAGGCGGACAGCGCGAATGTGGGCGAAGCCGCCGCAGCCGAGAACGATATCCCGCTGGACCCGTATGCCGCACTCGAGCAGATTCCTTCGGACGATTTCCATAACCGCGTAATCCGTGCCGACCGCGCGAAGCGTAGCATGGAAGATACTTCGCTTGCCCGCAATGTGCGCGACTATGCCCGCGCCGCGTATTATTACTACACCGAAAAGTGGGATAGTGCGTACACGACCTACGATTCCCTGAGGGGGCGCGACCCGAAACTGGAAGCGGAAGTAGTCTTGCGCATGGCGAAGGCGAAATCCCGGCAGGGCGATTTTGCTGGGATGCGTGCCGCCCTGAACCTGGGGGCGAAACTCTCGAAGAACGAGTCTTTCGCGCGCACGGCGGCAAGGCTCCGCGTGGAGGCGGCGCTTGCCGATTCGACGCTTTCGGAAAAAATGCAGGCGGATTCCCTGAAGGCTTTCCTTGAGAAGTTCCCGAAGGGCGACGATGCCGCCGCCCTCAAGTACCGCTACGCGTCTTACCTGGAACAGGACAAGCAGGAAAAGCAGGCGAAGCGCTACTACATGCAACTGCTCGCGACATCGACCCCGTACAGGGATTCCGCATTTGCGGCAATCAGGCGGCTCCGCAAGGTTCAGGCCTTCCCGGAATCGCTCGCGGAGAAGGTCGCGTATGCGAAGATGGCCTGCGCGAAGGAAGAAGCGGGGGCATGCCTCGGGCTTCTCGATTCCATACGGATTCTTGATGAGGGCTTGGTGGCGGAACACCCGGAATCGGCGGTGGCGCCGTCCGGAGATTCGCTGCAGCAGAAACTTTCCAGGAGCACGCTCGACCTGAACACGCGCATTGTGCTGTGGAGCAAGCGTGGCGAGGCGCTCAAGGCGGTGGGCCGCAGTGACGAGGCGATTGCACAGTACAAGTTCCTGGTGGATTCCGTGGAGGCTCGCCCCGTGTGGATCCAGGCGGCGCTCCGCCTTCTCAGGAGTTTTGCCCCGAAGAACACGAAGGAAATCCGCAGGCTCGATTCCATGTTGCAGAGCGCGAACAAGTACAGCAAGGAAAATGCGAACAGCCTGTGGGTGAAGGGATTCGAGTACGAGCAGAAAGAAAATTACGACAGTGCGGTGGTGACCTTCGAGAAACTTGCCGACAGGCGGTTCGGGAACAACCAGAAACGCCAGTGGGCGAAGTTCCGCATCGGGTTCATCTACTTCAAGCAGGAACGTTTTGCCGATGCCGAGAAGGCGTTTATCGATGCCGCGAAGGAACCATTCCTGTGGAGCGGTAGCGGGGCGAGGTACTTCCTTGCCGAATCGTACATGAGGCAGAACAAGGATTCCCTTGCGCGCGAGGCGTTCCTCGACTGCATCCGCGATTTCCCGCTGGGCTACTACGCGCATAGGAGCCGTATGAAGCTCGTGGAATATGAACTGCTCGAAAAGTTCGAGGTGCCGTACGCACGCGGCGTGCCCATGACTCCCGAGGCGACGCTTGCATGGGTGAAGAACCTGCAGAAGGGAGCGAAGGACCCGACCTACACTCCGGAACGCTACAACCGCATCAAGACGCTGTTCCAGTACGGGTTTAGCGACGAGGCCTTTGCCCTGTATGACGAGGCCCGCAAGAAGAATGCGAAGAGGCTCGACTTCCTGTACGAATATGGCAAGCTGTTCTACGACATGGGGGAGGTTGCCGCGGGTTACAGGCTCGCGCGCCAGTTCCAGGCGAATATCGACCGTCGCGTGCTTGCCGACGCCCCGATAGAAGTACTGCATTATCTGTTCCCGCTGCCCTACAAGGACCAGGTGAAGTTCCATTCCGGAACGCGCATAGACCCGTTTTTCGTTTATAGCGTGATGCGCCAGGAATCCATATTCGACTACCAGATTACATCGCCTGCGGGCGCGTGCGGGCTGTTGCAGATTATGCCCGCGACGGGTAAGATGCTCGCGAAGCAGGAATACATGGATTCTTTCGACCCGTCGCAGTTGTATAACCCGTACATGAACATCCGCCTCGGCATCCGTTACCTCGTGGATTTGAAGGCGCAGTACAAGGATGACTACATGTACGTGCTCGGGAACTACAATGCGGGCCCGAAGCCCACGAAACGCTGGCAGGCTGCCGGGGAAGGCAAGAACTGGGACATCCGCGCCGAGGAAATCAGCTATTGGGAAACCCGCGACTACGTGAAACGCGTGATGGGCAACTACTGGATATACCAGGAAATCTACGACACCTCGGAATTCGGAATCTAGTGCCATGCTCTTCCTGCTGCTCACAATTACTCCGGCATTCCTGTTCGCCTGCGGAAACATCCTCGAGAAGTCGGGCGTGTCTACGGTCGGCAAGCGCACCGGCGGAACGTCGCGCCCCTGGGAGTTTTTCAAGGGAGTCGTTACGAACAAGTTCTGGTGGCTGGGCATCTGCTGTTCGGGCCTTGCGACTCTCGGGTACTACATCGCGATGGCCCGCTACGACCTCTCGCAGGTGCAGCCGATGATGGTGCTGAATCCGGTCCTTACGGCACTCATGGGCTTTTGCATATTGAAGGAAGCACTCACGAAGCGTATCGTTGTCGCCATCTGCTTTGTGGTGGCGGGCCTCCTGTATTCGGTCGAAAGTCTGGGAGAATCGACCGCCGTGCAGAATATCGGTATGCTCTGGGCCTATGCGGGCGGCCTGTGCGCGGTGACGCTCTTTGCTCACTTGTTTGTAAAAGACCGCGAGATGGTGGATTCGTTCATCATGGGCGTGGGCTTCGGGCTCTCTGCGGCATTCTACAAGAGCCTCGCGATGGACTTCGACCTTGACCATATCGAGATTTCCTCGGTAGCGGGCCTGTTGCTCGATTTCCGCACGCTGGGTTACATCGTGACATACGGCATAGCGTTCCTCTATTCGCAGATTTCCTTTTCGCGCGGTCGTGCGCTGTTCATTGTCCCGTTCAGTGCTGCCGTGGGGGCTGCCGTCCCTACGCTTGCGGGTGCCCTGGTGTTTTCTGAGGCCTTCCCTCTCGGGAAGATTGTCTCGGTGTCGCTCGTGCTTACCGGTGCCGTCCTTTTTGTGGTGCGTAGGCCCCGTCGCAAGTCCGGTCAATCTTCTGCCAATCCGTAATGCAAATCACACTTTCCGGTGTGAAGATGGTTTCCGGTAACTATTGGCCGGTAATCCGCATCTTTATATTTTCGTTTTATATATATTCGGGATATGGTGTGTAGGCGTAAATCCCTTTTCCCCCTGGCAGTCCTTTCCGCGCTGGTGCTGTCGTGTTCCGATGATAGCGGTTCGGGTGCGTCGGTTGAAGTGCCCGCCAGTTCCGCGTCGGGTAAATCTGCTGTCCCGTATGTAGGCGGTTCCCCGGTGGTCGTGACGGAAATCGACCCGGTAAACATCTCGTTCAAGGACCACGAGGGTGGCGATGCGGGATGGGTCGAGTTTTTTAACCCGGCGGAAACACCTGTGAACTTGTCTGGACTTTACTTGACCGATGACCTCTCGCAACCCAGGAAGTGGGCGTTCGGGAATGTGCCCGTGCCGGCGCAGGGATTCATGGTGCTGTACCTTTCGGGGAAGGACCTTCCCGACTACGAGGCCCCTCACGACTCGACGGACCTGATTGGGCCCGGCTGCTGGAAATGGACCGACGCGCAGAGCGAACCCGTGGCGGGCGAGAGCCGTGCGGACAATCTTCCGGGAAAATCGAAGGTGTGCTTTACCGAGAACGGCAGTCGTGCTTTCGGTAGCCGTATGCAGTTTGGCGAGAACGAGGAACTTGGCTGGACATCGATTGCCGTGTTTGTGGGGACGGGTTCCTCTTCGAAGGACGACGTGGTCGATATTTCCGCGGCGAACGAGATTCTCCTGACAGGGTACGTGACTGCGGGCCGTAAGCTTGCTTTCCGCCTGGCGCAACCCGATGTGGACGACTGGCTCGGGTGGGAAGCCGTTATCGAGGGTACGGGCGATTCAAATACCACGTATGCCATCGGGCTTCCGCAGGGAATGAAACTTCCGGATTTGCAGAATATCTACGGTACGAGGTTCAGCCCCGAGTCGAACGAGATGAAGGAGGTGGATATGAAGGTGACCTCGTTTATCGCGCGCAACCGCGGGCACGAACCTCACGCGAATTTCAAGCTGCACCACAAGGGGGGAAGCCTCTACCTGATGAATGAGGATGGCGCGATTGTGGATTCCATCGCGTATCCCGCAATGCCTGTGGGCAAGACGTGGTCCTTCGGTGTATCGCCCGAGGGTGCGGCGACTTACGGGTTTGCGGACCCGAGCCCTTACGGCGGCGCCTTCATGTCGGTCGTATATTCCGAACGCTCACCCGCAATTACGGACAAACTGCCTCCCTCGGGATTCTACAAGGAACCCTTCACCGTCGCTTTCGATGCGGACGCGCATGTGCGTTGCGTGCAGGGCGGTGCGCTGCCCGACGGGAATGCGCCCGAGGCTCAGTCACTGACGGTTTCTTCGACTACGGTCTTGCGCTGCGCCTCCTTCGTGCCGGGAATGTACCCGGGCGACGTGGAAACCCGCACCTACGTGTTCGAGGAACAGCCGACTATTGCCAGCGTGTTCATTACCGCAAACCCGCTCTCGCTCTTTGACCCGGATACGGGCCTCTACATGGACGGCCCCGATGCCCAGGAAAAGAGCCCGCATTTCGGAGCGAACTACTGGTCCGACCGCGAACTCCCCGTGACTGTCGAACTGTTTGAGCCGGGGGTAAACTCGCCCGCATTCGCGAAGGACGCAGGCTTCCAGATTTTCGGGAACTACAGCAGGGCGAACGCGAAAAAGTCTGTCGCCATCGTGTTCCGCGAGAAGTACGGAGACAAGCGCCTGGAATACCCGCTGTTTCCTGCGTTCCCGCAACTGACGACGTTCAAGGGGTTCGTTCTGCGTACGGGCAATTTCGGGCAGGATTATATCCACGACGAACTTGCGAGTTCGCTCTCCGAAGGCCTCGGCGTGGATTACCAGCGCAGCAGGCCCGCAATCGTCTTTTATAACGGCGAGTACTATGGAATCCAGAACATCCGCGAGCGTTCAAACCGCTACTACTTCGAGACGCACTACGGCTATGACCCGGACGAAATTGACTTGCTGAAGGCGGACAATTCGGCGAGCAGCGGGGAATCATCGGATTACGTGGAACTTCTGGACTGGCTGGAATCGCACCCGCTCGATAGCGATGAAAACTACCGGTACGTGGCGACGAAAATCGACGTGGACAACTTCATAAACTACCAGCAGACGGAAATTTACGCGAACAACCGCGACTGGCCCTCGAACAACCTGAAAAAGTGGCGAGTGCGCAACCCGGCGACGCCCTGGAGATGGTTCCTGTACGACATGGATTTCGGCTTCGGTAACGACATGAGCGAATATACGAACAACATATTCGAGTTCGCCGCTGCCGAGGATGGCCCGGACTGGCCGAACGGACCGAAATCCACGTTCCTGTTCCGCAAGTTGCTGGAAAACAAGTCGTTCACGAATAAGTTTGTGAACCGCATGTCAGCGCTCCTGGCCACGAACTTCGAAAAGACGCGTGTGCTTGCTCGCATCGATGCCATGATGGGCGAGATTTCTGCCGAAGTGGCGCGTGACCAGAAACGCTGGGGGCATAGCGCGAAGTGGATGGATCAGGTTCTTGACGATATGAAGTATTTCGCGGAGAGCCGCGAGTCCGAAATCCTCTTCGACATGCAGGAATTCTTCGGCCTGGGTGAGTTCGTTCCCGTGACGCTCGCGGCAAGCGGGAGCGGTCGCGTGCTTGTCGAGGGGCTCCCGCTCGACAGGCCCGCGGTAAAGGTGACCCTCTTCAAGGGGACTCCCGTGATTGTGTCTGCGGAAGGGGTGAACGGCGGTGTATTTACCGGCTGGAGCGACGGCGTGACGGATGTGACCCGCACGATTATGCCCGGTGAAATCGACGCCCTGACAGCGAATTTCAAATAGGCAGATTGGGCCTGAAAACACCTTGTTCAAAATGGTGTGATTTGGATAACATTTACTGCACTTAAGTGCAGTGTTTTCCTTTGCTATTTCGGGCCTTTGTGTACATGTTTTGAAATGGTGCGTTCCCCGCAGTTCGTGAATTGCTAAATTTGTAAAATCATGAACTACAATACCAAGATTCTTTGCATTGGCGCGGGCTATGTTGGCGGCCCCACTATGACTGTTATTGCCGACAAGTGCCCCGACGTGAAGGTTACCGTAGTCGATATCAACCAGGCCCGAATCGATGCCTGGAACAGCGACAATCTCCCGATTTTTGAACCCGGCCTCGACGACGTGGTGAAGCGCGCCCGTGGCCGTAACCTCTTCTTCAGCACGGATATCCCGGCTGCGATTAAGGAAGCGGACATCATCTTCGTTTCCGTGAACACCCCGACCAAGACCTTCGGTCACGGTGCCGGTAAGGCATCCGACCTGCAGTACTGGGAAAAGACTGCGCGCAACATTCTGGAAATTGCTGACGAAGGCAAGATTATCGTCGAGAAGTCGACCCTCCCGGTGCGTACGGCCGCCGCGATGGAACGCATCCTGAATTCTAACGACAAGGGCCTGCACTTCGAGGTGCTCAGCAACCCCGAATTCCTCGCCGAAGGTACCGCCATCAACGACCTGTTCGAACCGGACCGCGTGCTCATCGGTAGTCACCAGACGGAATCGGGCCTCGCCGCCTGCCAGAAGCTTGTGGACGTGTATGCCCACTGGGTGCCGCGTGACCGTATCCTCACGACGAACCTCTGGAGTTCCGAACTCACGAAGCTTACCGCGAACGCGTTCCTCGCGCAGCGCATCAGCTCCATCAACTCCATCAGCGCCCTCTGCGAAAAGACCGGCGCCGACGTGGACGAGGTCGCCTACGTGATGGGCAAGGACCGCCGCATCGGGCCCAAGTTCCTGAAGGCCTCCATCGGTTTTGGCGGCTCCTGCTTCAAGAAAGACATTTTGAACCTCGTGTACCTGTGCGGTTACTACGGCCTCCCTGAAGTGGCCGCCTACTGGGAAAGCGTCGTGAAGATCAACGAGTGGCAGACCCACCGCGTGGTGGACCGCATGCTCGAGACCATGTTCAACACGATTGCAGGGAAGAAGATTGCCGTGTTCGGGTTTGCCTTCAAGGCAAATACCGGCGACACTCGCGAAAGCCCTGCAAACCTTGTTGTGCGCGACTTGCTTGCCGAACATGCACAGCCGGTCGTGACCGACCCGAAGGCAATCCCCGATGCGAAGCGCGACCTGAAGGACGTGCTCGACCAGGTGCAGTTCGAGGAAGACCCGTACAAGGCTGCCGAGGGCGCACATGCCGTGGTGGTCTGTACCGAATGGAAGTGCTTTGCCGAACTTGACTGGAACCGCATCTACAAGGGCATGGCTAAGCCCGCATTTGTCTTTGATGGACGAAACATCCTGGATGCCGACGCCCTGAGGAAGATCGGCTTCGAGGTTTCGAGCATCGGTAAGGGCAAGGCGGAATAATTTTTTCCCGAGAACATTACTATGGCTTCAATCAGTGTTTTTGGGTTGGGATATGTTGGGTGCGTGGGTATTGCGTGCCTGGCAAAGTTGGGTCATCGCGTCATTGGATGTGACGTAGATTTCAATAAGGTCTCGCGGATAGCACAGGGACTTCCTACCATTGTCGAACGTGATATCGACGAGGTGATGGCGGAAGGTTTCAAGGCGGGGCTTATCTCGGCGACGTCCTCTGCTGAAGAGGCCGTGCTCAAGTCTGAGATTTCGTTCCTTTGCGTTGGCACGCCGAACGCCTCTGATGGAAGGCTCGATACCTCGTTCCTCATGTCGGCGGTGAAGTCCATTGCCTACGCAATCCGCTCCAAGTCCACGTTCCACATCGTGGTTATCCGCAGCACGGTGCCGCCTGGAACGAACGCTGCCGTCTCTGAGCTCATTGAAAAGGTCTCCGGGAAGCGCGATGGCATCAACTTTACGGTGGTCTCGAACCCGGAATTCCTGCGCGAGGGCATGGCCGTCTCCGACTTCTTGAACCCGCCGATTACGGTTATCGGAAGCAGGAACCGCAGGGCTCTCAACAAGCTCAAGGAAATGTATTCGGGTCTCGGCAGCGAGGTCGTAGAAGTCGACCCGAAGGTCGCCGAAATTATCAAGTTTGTCAACAATTCCTACCATGCGCTGAAGGTCGCCTTCGGTAACGAGATTGGCGCTATCTGCAAAAAGCTCGATATCGACAGCCACCAGGTGATGGACCTGTTCTGCAGGGACACGCAGTTGAATATTTCCCCGTACTACTTCAAGCCCGGGTTTGCCTATGGCGGCTCGTGCCTCCCGAAGGATTTGCGCGGGCTCAACTTCCTTGCGGAATCGAACCAGGTGGAGGCTCCGATTCTCGGCTCCATCGAGAACAGCAACAACTTGCACATTCATCGCGTGCTCGAGCGCGTGCAGCAGATTGGCGTGCGTTCGGTGGGCATCGTCGGCCTGACCTTCAAGGCTGGCACTGACGACCTCCGCAATTCTGCGGCCATCCGCCTTGCAGAAGCGGTTCTCGGCAAGGGTTGCACCCTTCGCATTTACGACCGCTACCTGAATATCGCGCGCGAGAAGGAAACGAACTTGAACGAACTCAACAAGCGCATTCCGCACCTGCTCCCGCTATTGGACAAGGATGTGGAAAGCGTCGTGAGCAAGACTTCGCTTGTTATCGTGACTGTCAAGAATCCCGAAATACCTGATTTGATCCGCAAGTATCCGGAAATACACTTCCTGGATCTTGTGCGCCTGAAGGATTCGACCGTGGAAACTCTGCCGAACTATGAAGGATTCTGCTGGTAATAAAGTCATGGAACTCTCTGGTAAAAAAGTCTGTATTGTAGTCGAAAACCTCCCTGTACCTTTTGACCGCCGTGTATGGCAGGAATCGCTGGCTTTGAAAGAGGCCGGCGCAGAGGTTACGGTCATTTGTCCGAAAACGAAGAATTACCCGCTGGAATACGAAGAGCTGGAAGGCATCAAGATTTACCGCCACCCGCTCCCCGAAGCGAATCGTTCTATCGAATATATCAAGGAATACCTCGGTGCCCTTTACCACGAGACGCGCCTTTTGTTCAAGGTGTTCCGCAAGCAGGGCGTGCAAGATGTTATCCATGCTTGCAATCCGCCTGACCTGATTTTCATTGCTGCGGCTCCCTTCTTCTTCTTTACCCGCTGCAAGTTCTTGTTTGACCACCACGATATCAATCCGGAACTCTGGATTGCGAAGTTTGGCAAGAAAGGCCTGGGTTACAAGGCGATGGTGCTGGTGGAACGTCTCACGTACCACTTTGCAAAGCATGCTATTGTGACGAACGAATCGTACAAGGAAATCGCGATGCGCCGCGGCAAAAAACGCGAAGAGGACGTGACGATTGTGCGTAGCGGCCCGAATATTTCGAAGCTGAAGGTCGGCCCCGCGAAACCCGAAGTCAAGAATGGCTTTAAGTATTTGGTAGGCTACATCGGCGTGATGGGCAAGCAGGAGGGCATCGATCTCCTGTTGCAGTCGGTAGATTACCTTGTGCACAAGAAAAACCGTACTGATATCCGCTTTTGTATTATGGGCGGTGGCCCGGCTCTCGAAGAACTGCGCCAGATGAACGAACAGATGAACCTTACGGATTACGTAGAATTCCCGGGGCGCGTCTCGGATGAGTTCCTGGCTGACGTCTTGAATACGGCTGATGTCTGCGTGAACCCCGATCTGCCTTCTGAAATGAACGACAAGTCTACCATGAACAAGATTATGGAGTACATGGCGTTCGGAAAGCCCATCGTGCAGTTTACGCTCAAGGAAGGAAAGTTCTCTGCACAAGGTGCTTCGCTTTACGCGAAGAACACCGATACCGATGACTTTGCCGATAAGATTCTGTGGTTGCTCGAAAATCCGGAAAAGGCTGCAGAAATGGGACGTATGGGCCGCGAACGTGTGGTGAACGAACTCAGCTGGGATTACGAGAAGCCGAAACTGATTGGCGCATACAAGAAACTGCTTGGACTGTAAGGCGATTTCGCCCAAGAATATTATATATTTTGCTCCATGAATATTTCATGGTATGTTAAGCGTTTAAGGACGTTTTCTGCTGGCGAAATCTTTTACCGCATCCGTCAGCGGATCCGGACCCATGTCCTGGATTCTCTGCTGAAGGACGAATTGGGAGCGCGGCTCTCGATACCCAACAGCAGTGTTGTTGATGATCCTGAAGCCAACCTGTATTACCCGATTTTTGAAAACAAGCTGAACATCTTCAAGGATATCGACTGGCATCTTGACCTTTCGACCGGGAAGCGTTTTCCGCTGGCATTTGCCCACAAGATCGATATCCGCAGCGACCGCTTTGGAAGCGCGAAGCACGTGTGGGAAGTGAACCGCCTGCAGTTTTTGCTGCATATTGCGATGCTCTACAGGAAAAGTGGAGAATTGAGGTACCTTGTGCTTTTTTGCCACCATGTGGGGAAATGGAAAAATGCCAATCCCTATATGATGGGGGTGAACTGGTACAGCAATATTGAAGTCAATCTTCGCCTGATTTGCTGGTACTATTGCTGGCAGGTACTCGATATCGATAACCTGCGCAAGAAGGATAGCGCGATTGAGGAATTTTTGAGGGAAGCCTGGTGGCCGGTGATTTGCGAGCATGCAGAATATTCCTACAAGCATCCGTCGTTCTATTCGTCGGCGAACAACCACCTGATTTCGGAATATGCGGGCCTTTTTTTGGCTGCATGCAAGTGGAACATTCCTCACCGGGAATCACGGCTGAAGTATGCCCAGAAAGGGCTCGAACGTGAAATCCTCAAGCAGAATACGCCGGAGGGCGTGAACCGCGAAGAGGCTGCGGAATACATCCAGTTTATCGACGACTTTTTCTTGATTGCGGCCATTGTGGGCGATGCTACGGGGCATCCGTTCTCTGCGGCGTACAAGAATCGTCTCCACGCGATGGCGCGCTATATGGACGCCATGCTGGATGTGAATTGCAATTACCCGATGTACGGCGATGGCGACGACGGGTTCGTGCTGCGCCCTGATGCGGGCGGACATTTCAACAACTTCAAATCGCTGCTCGTTTCTTTCGCGATATACTTCGGCGATTCCTCGCTCAAGCGCGAGGGCCTTGCGTGGGATGAAAAGAACGAGATTCTCTTCGGGAAGGAAGGTCGCGAAAAATTTGACGCGCTGCCTGTTGCCTCGCATTCCTTGCTGGACGGCAATCGATTCTTCGCTGAAAGCGGGCATTTTATATTCCGCAAGGTTGGCTGCACTCCGGGAAACGATGGCGATGCACATGAAACCTACCTGCATTTTGATGCCGCCCCGCTCGGGTTCCTGAGCATTGCGGCGCATGGGCATGCGGATGCGCTTTCGTTCATTCTGCATGTGGACGGCAACCCGGTCATCGTGGACCCGGGCACGTTCACTTACCATACGCACAAGGATCTGCGCGCCTATTTTGTGAGCACGCTTGCGCACAATACAGTTTGCGTGAACGGCAAGAACCAGGCCGAGCAGGCGGGCCCCACGATGTGGCTCAACCATTACAAGGCTACCGTACTAGATTGCGACGAGACGAAGGGTTTTGTCGAGGCGACGCACGACGGTTACAAGGCGGAGAACGTGTCGCATACGCGCCGCGTGGAATTTGACTGCGATGCGGATGAATTTGTCATAACCGACATGCTGCATTGCGCAAAACCCGCGACTGTCGAAATTCCGTTCCACTTGCACCCTTCTGCGAAGGTGAAATTGGACGGTTCGAGTGCAGAAATATCCGTACCGGAGTGTCGTCGTGTTTCGATTGCGCTTGATTCGAAACTCTCTTACGGGATTCGCGAAGATGGCTGGTATTCGGAACACTTTGGCGAGAAAGTTCCGGCGAAATATCTATATGCAAAAGCCGACTGCGAAGGCGAAATGGAATTTGTTACCAGGATTAAGATTCTGTAGGCAAATCTTTTTCGTTCTCTCCATCGCTGTCTTCGAATTCAATCGCCGCCATTGCATCGCTGTCCTGCTCCCTGTAGAGGGTTCCTAGGGCCAACCCTTCCAGCATGAAGGCAAATGCAGTGTTGTTGCCGATATGCCCGGACAATGTGAAGAACAACGTGCTGATGAAGACGAGGTGGTAGCCGATTGGCGCTGTCCATATTTGCTTTCGTCGCCTGTAGAGCAATACGAAGAGGCATACGTCGTAGAAGTAATACGCTGCCAGGCCTATGAACCCGTAGTCGATAAGCGTCTTGAAAACGATGGATTCAAGACCGCCGATATCGGCGTCATTTATGGGGCGCCTTTCGTCGTCGTATTCAAAAACGTTCTTTGTAAAGCCAGTCCCGTTTCCGACAATCGGGCTGTTCTGTATCTGGAAAAACGTGAACAGGAGTTGCTGCTGCCGCATGGAGAGCGAACTTCCCTGGCTCTCTTTTGAGAATTCGTCTATGACAACGCTGATATATGCGGTTGCCATAAAGAAGCAGAGCCCGATACAGGTGATCTTCAGTACGATGGAGCGCTTTTGGATGAAAATCAGGAACGCGCCCAACAAGGCACAGACCATAGCCGTTCTGGAACCGCTCAAGAAGAGGTTTATGGATAGCAGGGCAATGACAATGCCCAGTTTCCTTTTTTCCCATTTGGGATTATTCCATAGCGATACAAAAACTAGGAACAGGCAGCAGAGTAGGGTTCCGAATGCAGTCGGGTGTGCCGTGGTGAACATGGAACGTATGCGGTAATCACGAATGCAACTGACAATGGAGTCGAGGGAATGATAGCCGCTATAGATGGGGAATGCACGGCAGATGTAGGTGTAAGGGTAGTTTCCCTGCAGCAGGATTTCAAAGATGCCGAAAATACATGTCACGATGGTGAAAGCGAAAAGCCCCTTCAATATGGAATTCAGGCTGAACCGCCTTGTCGCAATGAATGCGGCGAAAAGGTAGCCGTACAGTTCGATGAATTCTCGGGTGCAGGCGTAGAATTGCTTGGTTGAGAACCCGTCATTGAAGTAGACAGATACGTAATGGCAGAGAAGAATCAGGAGCAGCGGAATTTTTAGCGGGAACTTTTTAAGGTCATCCCAGAAATCATAGCGGTCCTTAAAAAACGAAACTACGAGGAATCCGTATAGAAACAGGTCCTGTGGCCTTACCGTAGGGGACTGGAGAAAACTGATTCCGAGAGGAAAAAGGACTATGCCAAGAAATAACGCCAAAAAGCGGGCTTTCGAAGACCCTATGACCATGATGGTCAAAAGCGAAAAAAGAATGACATAGACAATCGCGGTTAACATAAAGGCGGCTTTTTCCTTTAAATATAGGAAGATTTTGATGATGGCCTAAATGACAATAATTAAATTTACACTGAAACAAGGAATCCCGTATCGGTATGGAAAAGAAGTACGACTTTTTAATTGTTGGCTCGGGCCTTTTTGGTGCAACGTTTGCCTATCGGGCTAGGAAGGCGGGGAAGCGCTGCCTGGTGATAGACAAGCGCGCCCACCTGGGCGGGAATGTCTATTGTGAAAAGGTAGAGGGGATTAACGTCCACAAGTACGGCGCGCACATTTTCCATACATCGAACAAGGCAGTATGGGATTTCGTGAATTCGATTGTCGAGTTCAACCGCTATACCAATAGCCCCGTCGCCAACTACAAGGGCAAGCTTTACAACCTGCCGTTTAACATGAACACGTTCTACCAGATGTGGGGCGTGAAGACTCCGGAAGAGGCGCGTGCGAAAATCGAGGAACAGAAGGCGGATGCCGTTGCGTCGCTGAATGGCCGCGAGCCTGCCAACCTGGAAGAGCAGGCACTTACGCTTGTGGGCAGGGATATCTTCGAAAAGCTAATCAAGGGCTATACCGAAAAGCAGTGGGGGCGCAAGTGCGTGGACCTGCCTGCCTTTATCATCAAGCGCTTGCCGGTGCGCCTGGCCTTCGACAACAACTATTTCAACGACCGCTATCAGGGCATTCCCATGGGCGGATACAACAAACTGATTGATGGTTTGCTTTCCGGCGTGGAAACCCAAGTGAACGTAGACTTCTTTGACGATCGCGCCCGTTGGGAGTCCATTGCCGACAAGATTGTTTTTACGGGAAAGCTTGACGAGTTTTACGGATACCGTTTCGGCAAGCTGGAATACCGTACGGTGCGATTCGAGAACGAGACCCTGGATATGCCGAATTACCAGGGAAATGCCGTGGTGAACTACACGGAGCGCGAAGTCCCGTATACGCGCATCATCGAACACAAGCATTTCGAAATGTTCGGGCAGGATGTCTATGATTGCCCCAAGACGGTCGTTTCCAGGGAGTATTCGACGGAATGGACCGAGGGCATGGAGCCGTATTACCCCGTAAACGATTCCCGCAACAACGAACTTGCCGAAAAGTACCGTGCCCTTGCCGCGCAGGAGCCTTCGGTCATATTCGGCGGGCGCCTTGCCGAATACAAATATTACGACATGGCCCCGATTATTGAACGCGTATTGAATTTGGAAATCTAGTTCGGAAACTGTATGGAAAAGTTACTGACGATAATCATCCCTACGTACAACATGGAAAAGTACTTGAACCAGTGCCTGGATTCCCTGTTGACGGAGAAGGCCAAGGACTTGCTGGATATCCTTGTCGTTATTGACGGAAGCAAGGACCGTTCTTCTGAAATTGCGCACGGGTATGCGGACAAGTATCCGGAAACGGTCCGCGTTATCGACAAGGAGAACGGCAATTACGGGTCCTGCATCAATCGCGGGATTCTTGAAGGCCGTGGCAAGTACGTGAAGATCCTGGATGCCGATGACCGCTATGATATCGCGGTTCTGGACGAGTACCTCGATGCTCTCGCCAAGGCCGATGTGGACTTGTTCCTGAGCGATACCCTGCAGGTGACCGAAGATGGCGAAACCGTGAAGGAAATCCGATTCTCGATGCCTGCGGGCGAAACTTTGAACTTTGACGATTACTGCAAGGTCGACGAACTGCCCATGCACAGCATTGCCTACAAGCTGGAAAACGTCCGCAAGCTGGGTTACAGGCAGACGGAAGGGATTTCGTATACCGATACGGAATGGGCGTTCTTCCCGATGCAGGCAGTAAAAACCTGCTGCTATTTCCCGAGGCCGCTGTACCGCTACCTGATAGGGCGTGCGGGGCAGACGATGGCTCCGGAGGTCTACAAGCGGGGCCGTAGCCAGGAACTGGTCATTACCAAGCGCATGGTGGAATTCTGGGATGCACTCCCCGAAGAAGGGCGGAAGTATTTCGACCAGTATCTGGTGCATCGCTTGCGCCGCATCTACATGCAGAACATGGTGCGCGGCGAGGATGGCGATAACGATTTCCTAATTGAAATGGACAAGTTCATCGAATCGAAATCTCCGCGCCTGTACAAGGTTCTCGACGACTGCCTTTACGGCAAGCGCGAAAAGATTCCGTTTATCAAGGAATGGCGCCGGAATTACAAGCCGTCCCTAAAGTTCCGCCTGTGCGTGAAACTGCACAAGCTCATGGGTAACCAGAAGTAGCGTATGAAGGTCGCGTACATCAGTAACCTGCCTTTTGCAGATGCGGATTTCCCGCTAGTGCGCGAGATGCAGCGGCAGGGTGTCGATGTATACTTTTTCATATATGTCTCTGTCTATAGCCACCGTGCGACGCTTGTAGATATTCCCGAAGTCTACAGGAAGCAGGGAATTTTCCCCGCGACGGTCTATGAGGAATTCAAGGCGTACGAAGGCTACATGGACATGTCGAAGGTGTTCGTTGTCAATAGCCTGCACCAGTCCGATTTCCACCCGGCGAACATCTGCACGATGCTGTCGTTGGTGAGCAAGATCAAGAAGTTGGGCGTTGATGCGGTGAACATTACCTGGCCCCCGCGCCGCAACAAGATGCTCCTGTACCTGCTGCGGAAAAAGCTGGTGTTTACCCTGCACGACCCGTTCCCGCATTCCGCAAAGAACAACCGCGAGTTTGAATTTTGCCGCAAACTTGCCTTCCGGTGGATTCCGAAAATCATCCTGCTGAACGATGCCCAGACGGAAAAGTTCTGCGAGGTGTACAAGTTCCCGCGGAATAGGCTTTTCCATGCCCGGCTCGGGAAATACGACTGCATCAACTACCTGGCCGAAAAATATTCCGGCTCGCAAGAAAAATTGGCGGAGTTGCCGGAATCGCTGCGCGGGCAGAAGTACATCTTGTTTTTCGGCCTGATTGCGCCCTACAAGGGAGTCGAGTTCCTGCTGCAGGCCTTCGGTAAACTGCAACAGAAGCACCCTGATATCAAGCTGCTGGTTGCGGGCTCCGGCAAATTGTATTTCGACGAGTCACTGTACAGGGGGAACGCGAATGTGGTCCTGATGAATCGCTATGTGCCCCTGGCCCAGTTGGCAGATTTGCTGAAAAACGCCCTGTTTACGGTCTGCCCTTACAAGGACGCGACCCAGAGTGGCGTGGTGCAGACGGCGTTCTCCATGGGGACCCCGATTGTCGCTACGGATGTGGGCAACTTTGCGCAGGCTATTGAAAACGGAAAGTCCGGCGTAATTGTCCCGCCGTGCGATGCCGGTGCGCTCGCGGAAGCGATGTCTGACCTCGTGGAACATCCGGAAAAACTGGAATCGTTCCGCAAGTATATCGCCAGCGAATGGCTCGAAAGGAACGGTTGGGAAGAGGTGGTAACGCAGTACCTGAACTGCTACGAGGCCAGAGTATAATGAAGTTCTCGTTCGTCATATTGCATTACAACGCCTTGCCCGATACCATTGAGTGCATCGATTCGATAAAGAAGTGCGTCGGAGCGGACTGCGGTATAGTGGTTGTTGACAACAAGTCCCCGAACGGTACGGGCGTAGAACTCGACGCGAAGTACCGCGACGATGCGCAAGTGACCGTCATCCTGAATCCTGAAAACGAAGGGTTTGCGCGGGGCAACAATGTCGGCTTCCGGTATGCGAAAGAACACCAGGATCCCGACTTTATCGTGATGCTCAATAACGACACGGTGATTCTGCAGGAAGACTTTGCTGCCCGCGTAGAAAAGGAATACGAACAAAGCCATTTTGCGGTACTCGGCCCGATTATCAAGACCCCGCACAAGCCTTACAGTTCTAACCCGGGACCTTCGAAGCTGCCGTCAGAAAACTGGTACAAGAAGTATGTGCGCAAGGTCTCGTTCAAACTGTTCCTGAACCGGATTTTCGGGCTGGATGCCGTCTACGAGTGGCTATTGCGCAAACTGCTCGGGCAGAAGGACAAGAAGTTCGATGAATCCCTGCTCACGCGCCGTGCAGAAAATGTATTGCTGCACGGGAGCTTCCTGATTTTTTCGCGAGACTACATCTCGAAATTCGATGGCCTGAACGACCGCACGTTCCTGTACCACGAAGAACGCCTGCTGTTCTTGCGCCTCCTGCAGAACGGCATGAAGTCCGTCTTTACGCCGGATATCGAGATTTTCCACAAGGAAGATGCCGCGACGAAGACCGTTTCGGTAAAAAGTCGCCTGAAACGCCGTTTCCAGTACAAACATTACATCAATTCGGCGAAAGTCATGCTGGATGTAATGCGGAATGGCGAAAAGTAGTATATATTAAGGGAAACCGTCCTGGGGTTTTCTGATATGAAAAAGAACGTTCTTTATATAGTTCTTGTTTTTTCGCTTGGCCTTGTTGCCGCCTGCAGTAACAGCGTGACAGGTGATTCTGATGAATTAGAATCTTCCGGGTCTTCATGCAGTGCGGCGATAGAGAGCTCCAGTGAACAGTCTGACGGCGTTGTGCCCCCTTGCAAGACGGATACCGAGGATAATTGCGAGTATGGTTCCGTGGTGGATGAGCGCGATGGTCAGGTCTATAAAACGGTGAAAATTGGTGACCAGTGGTGGACTGCCGAGAACATGAATTACGGAAGTTCTTATAAGAATTGCTGTGTGAGTGACGATTGCATAAGGCCTGGCCGCGCTTATGGCAGTAAAGAAGTCCAGAACGCGTGCCCTGCAGGTTGGCACTTGCCATCAAAAGCCGAATTCAGAACCCTGATAGCCATGGTGGGAGGTGATTCTGTTGCGGGGCGAGTGCTCGGTTCCAGCAATCTTTACGATTGCAAAAACTGCCCGGCAGGGACCGATGATTATGGCTTTTCTGCCGTTAGGGTGTATGGAGAATATTGGGCTCATCCCCAACTTGAAAGATCATTCTGGAGTTCTAGCGATGTCTCGGATACAGCCTTTGAAAATGATTCTGATGCAGATATGTATAAGAATGCTAGGTATGCTTTGTGGTGGGGAGATACGTTGGCTAGAGTCTCTCTTGTGAGTGAATGGGAAACGAGAGTTAAGTTGCATGCTCGTTGCGTCAAGAATACGACTGCGGCTCCTAAAATTTCCCATGGAATAGAACTTCCGTGCAATAGTTTAACTACCGATACCATTCTGGACCGTTGCAGGAATTCGAAAGAAGACCATTGTGAGTATGGAACACTGACGGATGAACGTGACGGGCAGGTCTACAAGACTGTGAAAATAGGAGACCAGTGGTGGATGGCCGAAAACCTGAATTTCCGTTATCTGCAAAAGACGGATTCGTTGGATTCAAGCAGTTTCTGTCTGAAAGATTCACTTGCGTATTGCGAAAAATACGGAAGGCTTTATTTGTGGAGCGCCGCGATGGATAGTGCGGCGTTGTACTCTACAAATGCTGAAGGGTGCGGCTATGGAGCGCCTTGTGCTCCGGAATCTCCGGCACGGGGCGTATGCCCTGCGGGTTGGCATATCCCGAGCAAAGATGAATGGAACACACTGTTTAGGGGAACAGCGACTAATATGTTTTATGAGTATTACAATTGGGATGCAAGTGGTGAACACAGTTATAATGGTTATATGCTGATGTCTGAGGAAAGCCGGGGAGATTATGGGCCTAGAGGCACGAATCGGTTTGGATTTAACGCGTTTTCGGGGGTGTTCTGGAGTTCAACGTTGAGCGATTATACGCCTTCGTATGAGATTGCGTATGTTTTCTCATTGGGGGTAGATGAAGAATATATTGGGGTTGATTACCAGTTGGGACACAAAGGCTATCCCAATTATGTCCGCTGCATCAAGGACTGATGCGTAATTGAGGTTGTATTTGTAGGAGATGCTGTCATGAAAAAATTGCCTTGCATGCTTGCTATGCTTTTTTCAATCGGTCTTTTTACCGCTTGCAGCAACAGCGCTTGTGAAAATCCAAGTGATATGGGGGAGACTGCTCAAGAAGGATCTTCAAGCGGTGATAATAAGTTATCAGTAGAGGTGCTGCCGCCCTGCAAAACAGAAACCGAGGATAATTGCGAATATGGCACGTTGATGGACAATCGGAACAGGTTCGTTTACAGGACCGTGAAAATCGGCAATCAGTGGTGGATGGCCGAGAATCTGGGATCTGAATACCGTCCTGATTATCGCCAGCAAGTTTGTTGTGATGGGGATGACTGCTATAAAGCGGGATGGAAGTATGGCCCAGAATGGACAAGTCCTTGTCCTTATGGCTGGCACTTGCCATCTGTACAGGAGTTTGATACTCTGATTGCTGCTGTTGGTGGGGATTCCATTGCGGGTCTAATGCTTGGTGCGCGGAGAAACTTTTTTGACAATGTCGGTGCTGGGTTGGATGCGTATGGCTTTAGGGCGCTTTATGTCGGGGAAGAACGCATGAGAGGTTTTTTGACCTCTACCACAGGCGATGATGAAAACGGCTGGCGGGTTGTATATATCCTTGAGATAGGTGATACGGCGAGTAGTTATTACCATCAAGACGCTTATTTCAACCCAACTAACCAAAAATGGTCGGTCCGATGCATTAAGGGTGATAGGGGTGGTGAAAAAGTGGGAAAAACAAGCCTGATTCCGTCTTGCAAGGTGCCAACGAGTTATATAAAACGCTGCAAGAGTTTGAAAGAAGATAACTGCGAATATGGTACCCTGACGGACGAACGTGACGGACATGTCTACAAGACTGTGAAAATAGGAGACCAGTGGTGGATGGCCGAAAACCTGAAGTTCCGTTATATGCAAAAAACGAAAAACTTGGATTCTAGCAGTTTCTGTTTTAACGATTCCCTTGAGTATTGCGAAAAATACGGGCGGCTGTATTTGTGGAGCGCCGCGATGGACAGCGCGAGCCTGTATTCCCAACAAGGCAAAGGATGCGGATATGCTTTATTATGCTCGCGGGCCCCTCCGGTGCGCGGGGTGTGTCCTGAAGGTTGGCATATTCCGCATTACGATGAATGGGATATCGTAGATTCGGTCACGTTCCTGAAAGAATTTGATGATCCGTTTGGATTAAATGTAGTTCCGGCAGATATGTGGAATGATTCGACCTGGCAAGAAAAATCGGGGAACGGCATAGCGGCATTCTGGAGTTCTTGGCAGATTCAGTCCGATCGTTATAACGCATGGACAGTTTATATGACCGATACCGTCTCTAGGCTGGATTCTAGAAGAACGGACAAGCCCGCTTATGTCCGCTGCATCAAGGACTGGACTTGGCCTATAGATCAGTAGCCCTGACATACAGCAGGTTGAACATTCCGTAACCGGCCTTGGCCTTGTTTTCGCGGTAAATGTTGCGGTAATTTTCCTTGCTGGAATCCAGCAGGTGTGTCCGGTACAGGTCGCGGATTAGTTCGTGCTGCGCGTGCTCCCATCCGGAAATCTGCTTGTAGGGCCACTGCCTGGAATCCTTCCCGATGTAGCCTGCCAGAAAGTCGAGCGCTTTGTAGAATGAACGCCCCTGGATTTCGGTCGCCTTGCGGGTGTCGAGCCCGTTGTTCTTCGCGATGGTGTAAAAGTCCAGCATGTGTGAGAGGTTGTACCAGGAATAGTGAAACGCGAGCGTGCGTTTAAGTTCTTCGGGCTGTTTCCCGTCCTTTTCAATCTGCTTCAGGATATGCCTTTCTGCGAAATGCGCGATGAACCGCTCTGCCGTTTTGCGGTCGCCAATGTAGAGGCTGTAGGCCAGCAGTTGCGTATCGTATGTCGTACCGTGATTGTTTTTTGCGTTGCTTTCTGCGATGCCCTGCTCGCTCGTGGTAAGCCACTGCACGTATTCGGAGAACCATTTTTTCATGGCGGCGCGGTCGGCGGGCTTGTAGCCCTCATAGGATTCCAGGAGCGCGAGCGCATCCATCATCTGCACGAAGGAATAACCGTCAAGCACTCCGAAGGGGTAGCCCTTGCCGTAATTGCGCCCGGGAATCATCTGCGCAAAATTCATGTTCGGGTTCATTCTGGTGGAGTCGTCAATAAACCACACGCGGATTTGTTTCAGCGCTGCGGCTGCGAACGCAGTGTCCCCGCCCAGGAACCATGTGAGGGTGAGCGTCTGTACGCGGCGGCTCATCCTGTCAAGTGATTCGCGGTCGTATTCCTTCAGTTCCGGGTTGCTCACGCCGTCGCGGGATATGTACGGGAGACCGTCGGGCTTGCTGGAATCCGGCCAGAAGTACCGCGAGAGGCTTGCATAGTCGTGCTTGCTACCGCTTGCGGGTACATGCTTCTTGTCCATTACCGAAACGTCTTTTTCTTGTAGCATGGATTTTGCGCTTGATTCGAGCCCGCGGAACGCCTCTGCATACGGGCTGTTCTTTGCCTGGAGGCTCTCGCGGACCTGCTTCAGGTGCGATTCGTTCCAAAGGAACTGCGCGAAGCATGGGGTGGCAAGGAATAGGGCCAGGAGCAGTCGGAACATGGCGGGCCTGCTTTTTTTACTTGCCTACGAAGCGAATCGCGTCGATAAAGCCCTGGAACATGTTCTCGATTTGCATCTCAGTCTCGTAGGTATGGCGGGCGGCTGCGGATAGGCGGTCGTGCAGTTCGCGGTTTTCGCAAATCTCGCAGATCTTTATTTTGAGTTCCGCTTCGGAATCGACGATGAACCCGTTCTCGCCGTTTTTCAGGTAGATGATTTCGGGCGCATGGATGCGGTTCAGTACCACGACGGGAATGCCCCAGAACATGGCTTGGTTCAGCGCGAGCCCGATGTGGCCCGGCGTGCTGAATACATCGCCAATCTGGTAGATTTCATCGACGTCCTTGCCGTACTTCTCGCCGAGGTAGTAGTAGTGCGGAATTGAATCGATTGTGGCCTGCTGCTGTTCGCTTATCCCGCCGCCGACAACGACGAGTGCGGTATTCGTGCAGTCCTTGAACTGTTCCAGCAGAATGTCGAGCCCCTTGTAGGGGAGAATGCGCGAAATGTAGAGGATGACGCGTTTTTCCTTGATGCCGTAGGCCGCCTTCACATCTTCGGGGCTGCGCAACGCATTCCGGTCGACATCCGAAAAGTCGAGCGTGTTCTTCGCAATAAACGTCTTCTTCTGGTTCCGCTTGCTCAGGTATTTCAGTTGCGCGGGCGAATAGAGGATAATTGCGCTGCTGATGGTATGAATGAAATGGAAAATGGAATTCTTGAGCTTCGCGTCGGGCGTCTTGATATTGATTCCGTGATTCCAGTAAATCATGGGAATCTTTTTCCACCGGCAATAGAACGTGAGCGGGATGATGATTTTATCCTTCAGGTGCAAGAAGTTGATGCACACGTCGGGCTTGATTTCGGCGATGAGTTTGGTGTAGTTCCTGGTGCTGAATGGGGCGTCGTGCCGGATGTAGCGAATCGGGAAGTCGACTTTCTGGAAATCGTTGCTCGCCACATGGAATTCGTAACCGAGCTCCTTGAACATGTCGAAGAACTTGTTGTAGATGCGGCTGCGGTAGTGCATCACGCGGTTCGAAATCAGGAGAATCTTTTTCATCGGGGATGTCTGTTCCATGTTTACTTCTTGATTCCCATCATCTTGCAGATTTTTTTCTTGACGCGCGGGAGGAACGTCTCGATTTTGTTCTGGCGGAGCAATTTGCGGATAAATCTCTCGTCATAGCCGTATTTTTCCGCTTCCTGTAGGCATCGCGCGTAGATGTCTACCTTGCCGTGTTCCTTGCAGTACTTGAACGGCCAGACCATCAGTTTGTCGAAGAAGTCGATTCCGTGTTCGCGCAGGAACTTGTTCTTCTGCCCAAAGACGGCGACGCGGGCGATAAGCCTGTCGTCGGAAATGATCTTCGAGACGCTGCCCTGACGGACCATGTAGTTGTATATCGGTTCCTCGCAGACGGCCATCTTTTTGGCGTAAAACCCGACCAGGTACGAGAACCGTGTGTCGTTGTGGATCTTTGTCTGTTCGAATCGGATTCCGTTGTCCTCGATGATGGAACGGCGCACCATCTTGCACCAGGGCTCGCCAAAGTAGTAGCGCAACAGCGTTTCACCCTTTGCGGCGTTTTTCCTGTAGAGCCGGATGAGTTCATCTACGTGGTTCTTTTGCCTGGAGGCTTCGCCCGTATCGGCGTCAATGAATTTCGCGTTGAAGTAGGTGATGTCGTTATCCTGGGCGGCGTACTTGTCGGCCAGGTCGATAAAACCCTCGCAGAAATAGTCGTCGGCATCCGCGAACATGACGAACCTGCCCTTGGCTTCGGCAAGCCCCCTGTTCCTTGCCGCACCGCCGCCTAGATTTTCCTGGTAGACTATTTGAACGTTGGGGAAATCGTTCCCGACATCCTTCAGGGCGGACTTGCTTTCTTCGCTGCTGCCGTCGTCGACGATAATTACCTGTATGTCATCACGTTGCGGAATGCTCCCGAGGCAGCGCCTTAGCAGCGCCGGCAAGTTGTAGTGGGGGATGACAATGCTGCAAAAAATCTCTTTTGCCACGGCTAACCTATTGATTTTTGTAGCTGATCAAAAAAAGTTTGTAATGTAGCCATGTGCTTTTCGAAATTGTCGTCGTCATTCGCAAAATCATAATTGATTTTTTGCTTTTCTATGCTTAATGGAGACTCGAAAATGGATGCTTGCAGGTCGTCTTCAATGGTGAATAAATGCAGGTTTTTCTTTTGGAAGTAATTGTAGGCGATGGAGTTCTTGTACAGGAGTATTTTTTTCCCTGTATAGAACATACGGAAAATATTTCCAATGGCTTGCTGCCGAATGTGGCCAAATATGGCTACGCTACATCCATCAATTATCTTGTAATAGTCGCTTAATGGCATGTAGTCTTCCAGAAAGTGCACTTGGACATATTTAAGTTTGCTGGCAAAATCCTTTAAACTTTTTTTGTACGCATCGTTGACTGGGTAACTGATGGGAATGTATGCATTGCAGCGGATAGAACGCTTCTCGAGGGTGTCCAGTATGTCTATATGATTGTTTGCTGGATCAAGACTGTTGCCCAGCAATATAGAGTTGTTAGTTCCCGTATATGGCGAAAACGGAACACTCTTTTGCCGGTTGATGTAAGTGAATGGGAAAAGCTTGAAATGAGTGTAAGCCTTTTGGACTGCTTCGAATTCGGATGGAAGGACTACGGATAAGTATGGGATTTTTTTGATTAGCTGGTCGAGCCTTTTTTGCCGTTTTGAACGAATTCCGATTTTTCGCAGTAGTAGCGTGATTTTGTCTTTGGCTGATTGCGGGCCAACGTTTGCCGCCGCGCGCGTCAGTGGCTTGTATAATGACAGGTGAATGATACGCTTTATGATGCTGGATTTATCGGAATATATGTCAAATCCCCAAGAACACCATAGGATGGGAGCCTCTAGTTTGAGAAGGTATCGGGGGCTAATGCACATGGAGTGCATTACAACATAGTCAAATTTACCCTCGTTTATAAAGGATACCATGTCCTCCGAGGAATGGAACAATTTGACATTCTTGCTTTTTATGAATTTGAATTCATTGCCATTGGCTTGTGCGCAGAAAGTCGAATCTACGTTGCTCAAAAGATTGAACTGGTCTATGGCTATGTCGATGAATTTTTCATCAAGACTTAAATGGGCTATCCGCATAAAAGTCCTCCTGCAAATTAGGTGCTTATTGTTACGGGGAGGATTTCTTTACATGCGGTTGTTCCGACGTGTATTTGTAGCAGGCTTGGGTCAGTCTCTTCGTTTGCGAGCCACTTTGCAATTTGCTTGGGTATATTTACTCCGGCCACATGGGAGAATGGGTACTGCCCTCCAAATCTGCAGTTCATCTCTAATATGTAGATTTCACCAGTTTTTGTTACAAAGCAATCTGCGTCTAATATGGCAATATGCTTAAGGTTTGCAGAAATGGTTTTTGCGATGTGCTCGAATGGTTGCGCATCCACGATTTCAGCAATATCTGTTTCTCCGGAGCGCATCGCTAGTTTCTTTTTGGCAAAGGTCGTTACATAGTTGCCATCTAAGTCATTAAGAATCTCAATGCCGTATTCCTGTGCGTCGATTTCTTTTTGGATGATAATGCAATTTTCGCGATCTTCTGCAGACTCGTATTTTAGATAGGTGTTGAATATTTCCCTATGCAACTTTTTGTACAGAACGTCTAATTCAATTTCGTTTTCAGCCTTATAAATGCCGATAGACCCCATGCCCCAGCGAGGCTTGAGATAAAGGGGAAAATCTAGCGTTCCGCTTTGAATGGCTTTTTTTGCAGAGTCGATGCTTAAAAAAGTTGAAACTTGGTTAATTCCTAATCCAGAAAGGAATTTGAATGTTTCCCACTTGTCATTGCAGATGGCGGTTGCCTTAAAACTGGATACGACTAACCGAACTCCAATCTCTTCAAATCTCGCCTTGTTTTGCGCCAATACGGGCAAGTCTATATCAAACAAAGAAATGATTGCAGAAATTTTGTTGCTAACGCAGTATTGGATTAAGAAATCGATATAGGTCTTGTCATAAATGTTGGGTGTCAGAACATAACCATCGGCACTCAGTAGCGCGTGGGTTAGGATGCTGTTGGACGCATATACCTTGCCGCTGCCATTTAAGGCTTCTTTAAAATACTGAACCAAGTAGGTCCTTCTGCCGGCAGATGTCAAGAGGATATTCATATTTACGGTCTCTTGTTTGAAACGATTTCAATGATTCGATCCGTAGCGTTTTCATCGAGCCCGGCGAACATGGGCAGGCAAAGCACCTGGTCGGCAAGCTTGTGCGCCACGGGCAGGTTCTTGGGATTGGCGGAATCTAGCCCCTTGTAGGCACTGAACGTGCTGATGAGCGGGTAGAAGTAGCGGCGGCCGTAAATGTTGTGCTTTTGCAGTTTGGCGTAAAGTTCGTCGCGACTGATGCCGTATTCTTCGCTGATGAAAATCGGGAAATACGCGTAGTTGTGGCGGACGCCTTCGATATCTTGCAGGCAGCGTACGCCGGGAACATCCTTCAATGCGGCGCGGTACTTTTCGGCGGTTGCCTTGCGCTTTGCAATGGCGCTGTCTACCTGCTTCAGGTTCAGTAGGCCGTATGCGGCACGGACTTCGTCCATCTTGCTGTTGATGCCTGGGGCAACAACGGTGGTTTCGTCTGCAAAGCCGAAATTCTTCAGGTAGTCGATACGCTTCTTGGTGGCTTCGTCATGGCAGACAAGTGCTCCGCCTTCAATGGTGTTGTAGACCTTGGTGGCATGGAAACTGAGGGTGCTCATGTCACCGGCGTTCAAGACGCTTTCGCCGTCCTTCCTGACGCCGAAGGCGTGCGCGGCGTCGTAGATTACCTTGAGCCCGTAGATGTTGGCAATCTCCTGGATGCGCTTCATGTTGCACGGGGTGCCGTAGACGTGCACGGGCATGATTGCCGTTGTGTGCGGAGTGATGGCTGCCTCGATTTTTTCGGGGTCAATGTTGCCGGTTTCTTCCTCGACGTCTACAAACACGGGCTTGAGTCCGTTCCACCAGATGGAATGGGTGGTGGCCACAAAGCTGTAGGGCGTAGTGATGACTTCGCCGGTGATTCGCATGGCCTGCAATGCCGTGATAAGCGGGAGCGTGCCGTTCGTGAACAAACTGATATATTCAACGCCGAGATACTCGGCAAGGGCCTTCTCAAGTTCCTTGTGGTAGTGGCCGTTGTTGGTGAGCCATTTGCGGTCCCAGATGTCCTTGAGCATCGGGATAAAGTCATCCAAAGAAGGAAGAAGGGGGGACGTGACGGTAATCAGTTTATCTTCCATGGCGGAACCCTTTGATGGTGTTAACTAGGTAGTCTAGACATTCGAAATGTAGTATTTTGGCAATTCCGATGTAGATAATGATGCCTAGCGGGATTTGCAGAATTGCCGAAATGTAAATGGGGATGTTTATCTGGCTAAATAGGTACAGGCATGCCGCCATGAATCCGGATAGCAGGAATGACGGGAAAATGTCCTTCATTTGCTCCAAATAGCCATATTGCAGTAGTTTCTTGTTTGGATGGGCGTTGATGAATGCGCTTATGAGTGTCGAAAGGGCTGCGCCGTAGGCGATGCCCAGAGGCGTTTTGAACAGGAGCAGGAACCCTGCGAGGAGGAGGATTCCGGCGGCTTCCTTGATAATCTCGAGCTTGAGGAAAATGTCGCTCCTGCCCATGGCGTTTATGGCGGACAGGTTGGATGTGTGTATGGGGCGGAACGCGTAGATGAAGCAATAAATCTGTACGAAGGGTACGCAGGGGAGCCATTTTTCGCCCAATAAAAAAATGATCATGGGCTTGGCGAGAACGGCGAGCCCGGCCATCATCGGGAGAATCAGGAACGACGTCGTGACAATGGAGCGCCGCATGAGTTTTTTCATCATGGCTCGGTCATCTTGAAATGCCGAAAGCGATGGTAGCATTACGGACTGGATAGAATGATTGATGTTGTTTACGACCAGGTTCGGGAAATGGTCGCCGCGGTTATAGTAGGCGAGGTCTGCCGGGGTGAATACCTTTCCTATGATAAGCCCGCGCAGGTTTGAATAGCAGGCATCCAGAAGCGAAGAGCAGAGCAATTTCCATCCAAAACTGAATAACGACTTGAGGCGGGTCCCAGAAAACTTGAAACTCGGGTGCCACGGGACAACGACCCACAGGATTGCGATGTTCAGGATGCTAATGGAAATCTGCTGAATGACGATTGCCCAGATTCCCGCTCCGTACAGGGCCGCCACGATGCCTGCGATGCCCGAAGGGATCATGGCTCCGAGGCTTCGGTAGAAAAGCTTCTTGAACATCATGTGCCTGGACACGTAGGCGTTTTGGATGGAGTTCAGGACCCCGATGGGAATCGTCAGTGCGAGTACCCTTGTCACCGGTACAAGAATTTCTTTTCCGTAAAAATCAGCAATGAACGGTGCAGAAAAAAAGAACACCGCGTACGCGATAAGCGAAACGCCAAGACTTGCCCAGAATACCGAAGAGAAATCTAGATCGTCAGCATTCTTTTTTTGAATGAGCGCGGTATTTAGCCCGCTCTGGACAAAGATGGTCGCGATGGCGATGAATATCATGGCGAGGGCGACCACGCCAAAATCATCAGGAGCAAGGATTCGTGCTAGGACAATGGATACGACGAACTGGGTGAGCTGCGTCCCCAGGCGCTCGAAGTATTTCCAGAAGAGCGAAGCGATTATGGTGCGTTTGGAGGGCAATTAGTATTTCCCGTACTTGTAGCCGTAACCGTCGCTGTGGCCATGTTCGTACTTGTTGATGACGAAGCTGGCGTGGACATTGCTGTTGCCCTTCAGCAACTGCTTCATGCCATCCTTGATGGCATCGATGCTGTGCTTGTTGTACTCGATGACCATGACAATCTGCGATGCGACACGGCATGCAAGGGCCGCGTCGGTGACGAGCATAATCGGCGGGGTATCGACAATAATGAGGTCGTACTTCTTTTCCAGTTCATCGATGGTGCTGGTGTAGTGCTTGGAACCGAGGAGCTCGGAGGGGTTGCTCGGAACGCTTCCGCAGGGGATGATGTCGAGGTTTTCGACTTCGGTGCTGCATATGACTTCGTCAAGGTCGGCGCTGTGTAGCAGGACCTGCGAAAGGCCGTTCCCGCGCTTGATGCCGAATTCCTTGTGCAGACGGCCCTTGCGGAGGTCGGCGTCGATAAGGAGCACTTTCTTGCCGAGGCCTGCGCATAGGGCGGCAAGGTTCACCGAGATAAAGCTCTTGCCCACACCGGGGATAAGTCCGCTTACACCGATAATCTTGCGCTGGCCTTCTTCCATGCTGAATTCGAGAGAACTGCGGAGGGCGCGGAGTGATTCCACGGCCACGTCGTCTGGCTCAACGACGGCGAGAGGTCTTGTTCCCTTGGTTCCCTTCGGGTTGCCCTTCGGAACTTTCGCATAGACGCTGAATCCCGTTTCGCGTTCGATAAAGTTCGCGTCACGGACACCACTGCTGAGTTTGCTCTTGAGGGAGATCAACAGGAAGCCGAACAGGAGGCCGATAAAGAGCGCTGCGCAGATAATCAGGGGTTTCTTGGGTTTCGAGGGGCGCAGGGCGGGCTCGGCAAAGTCGATGATGCGTACCGACCCAACTTCACCTGCAGAGACAAGCTTCAGTTGCTGTATATTGTTGAGCATCGTGGTGTACATGATCTTGCTCATGTCCACTTCGTTCGTGAGCTTCAGGACTTCCTGCTGAGTCGAGGGGAGCCTCTTCGTCTCGTTGGAGTTGCTGGCGAGTTCACGCTTCAGTGCGTTTTCCTGTTCTTCAAGAGTCTTGATGGTGGGGTGCTCCGGTTGGAACAGGCGGATGGCGCTTTGCTTCTTCTGCTGTAGTTCAAGCAGGTTCTGCTGCAGGCGGGTGCGCTTTTCGAGGACTAGTCTTGTTTCGGCGTTGATGTCGATGGACCCGACCTTGTTGCGGTAGGTATTGTATTTGAGGAGTGAACTGTCCATCTGCGCTTTTACGTCGGGCAGCTGCTTTTCCAGGAACTCGAGCGTCTTTTGCGCCTCGGCATTGCGCTGTTCTACGTTCTGCTGCAGGTATGTGGTGGCAATCTCGTTCAGGATGTTCGTGGCGCGGTCCGGATAGATATCCTGGTAGCTGAATTCAAGGATGCCGGTCTTTTTCCCGCGTTCCTTTACGCTGAACTTGCTCTTGAATGCGGCGATGGCATCGAGCCTTTCCATTTTCAGTAACTTAAACTTCTGCTTGGGCTCCGCGCTCATGTTGAAGACGTTTATGGTGACGGTGTCGCCGGCATAGGGGGCTTTGCATGTCTGGCCGACGGTACACGTCAGGACTTTTTTCTTGTTGTGGTCCAGCAGGTAGTAATTGGTGCTATCGATGACGACGGCATGCCAGGGGCCGGCTTCCTCGTCGGGAGGGAGCTTGCTCCAGGGAACTTCGAAGGCGCTGAGTTCCATGCGGCCTTCTTGGTGCAGAATCCTGTTGATCTTGCTTATGGGGGTCGCCTCGTATTGCAGGTGCATTTTTTCGACGGCTTCGCCGATAATCTGGCGGCTCATGATGAGCTCGATTTCTGTTTCGGCGGGGCTTGTTGTCGAGAAAAGGTTCCCGAGGCCGGCCATCATCCCGACGTTCTTGCCGTTTTTCGATTCAATCTGCAGCAACGCATCGACTTTGTAGATAGGTCTAATCCACATGGCGACGAATACGCCGACGATTCCTGCGAGAATCAAGCACGGAACCATGATCTGCCAGTTTTTGGCGATATTCTTTAAGAGGTCGAAAAGATCGGTTTCTTCTTTTTTCGATGACGAAGCCATTAGATAATCCTCAATAATCTAAATAGTCTAACATAAATTAGAAAAAATTGCTAAAATATTTGCAATGAGAAAGTTTTTTGCATTAGTGTTTATGGCCGTTTGCGCCTCTTTCGCCTACATTCCGGGCGAATCGGGCTTCGTGTCGCAGGATGGCGGCCACGGGATTTTCGGCAACCCGGCGTCCCTTTCGGCGTTCGATTCGAAGGGCGTGCTGCTCGGCTACCAGTTCGATGACAACGTGTCCGCCTTGCGTGCGGGTGCAAACCTGGAGAGGCTCGGCGTCGGTTTCGATTATCGCACCGACGGCGAGGGTTTCGATGAGGCCCGCTGGAGTGCCACGTATTCGTTCCCGATGTTCGACCGTCTGCTTTTCTGGGGTACGCGCGTGCAGGCCCTCCGCAGTGCGGATTTCGAGGGTACGGAATGGACGCTGGACCAGGGCTTTCTGGTTCGCCCCTTCAACTGGCTTTCTTTGGGCTACACCTGCGAAAACTTGCTTTACCTTGGGCCGGAGTCGCAGGACCGCATCCATAGTTTCGGTGCAACCCTCCGCATTGGCCGCAACCTTGCGGTAAGCTACGACTGGGAGGATTTCGAGAACCACAGGCTCCTCCTGGAACTTGGGCTCTACGGGTTCCGCTTCGCTTTCCAGATGCCCCTTTACGGCGACGACGAATGGCGCCTCACGGTATCGACGTCAATTGGCGGCAACTACGACTTTGCCTTGACGGTGTTCGACGATTACCTGCCGAAGGGTGGCGCTATCGGCTACCATTCGTCGCGTAACCCGCAGGCGTCGCGCTTTGCGCAGATTGTGCGCGTGCCCCTCAATACCGACGTGGTGGAAAAGAGCGAGGGCCTGCCGTTTATCGGTGAACGCGATATCGCGCTTTCGAAGGTGCGCAACTTGTTCGAACACCTGATGCGCGACCCGTCTGCGGGCCTCGTGATTCTCGACTTTTCGGGCTATCGCGGGAACCTTGGCGTCTCGAGTGAAATCAACCGTATGGTGATGGCGCTGCGGGCGCGCGGCTCGAAGGTGGTCGCCTACGTGGATGATATTCGTTTGTCTGTACTTCTGGCGGCTGCTTCTGTTGACCGCGTTGTGGCGGAACCCTCGGCTCACCTGACTTGGCGCGGGCTCGGCGGGAATTCTCTCTTTTACAAGGGCCTGCTGGACAAGATTGGCGTGAAGGTGGAATTCCTCAAGCACGGTGCCTACAAGTCGGCGGTGGAACCCTACGTTGCGGACTCGATGTCTACCGAGGCGCGCGAGAACCGGAAGGAACTCTACACCGACCTCTGGCAGTCCGTCACCTCGATGGTTGCGGTGCGGAACACGCGCCAGTCCCTCGGGGTCAAACGCACCCTCGATTCGCTGGCGTCTACCCCGGTGGTTTCTGCGTCCGCGGCTGTGCGGGCGGGGCTCGTGGATACGCTCTTGTACCTGGACCAGGTGCCGGCATACGCGCTCAAGTCGTTCTTCGATGTGGACGCCCCGCAGGCGCGCTACAGCGACTGGTACCCGACTTCGCGCAAGATTTTTGACGAGACGTGGCGCCAGCGTTCGCGCATTGCGCTCCTGAACATTGACGGTACTATTGATGCGGGTATGGAACAGAGCGTCGCCGAGGCTCTGCGTCGCGTGCCGGGCAGTGCCGAGGCGCTCGTGATACGCATCTCCTCTCCAGGTGGCAGCGCGATTGCGTCGGACAAGATTTGGGGCGCCATCATGGAACTCAAGAAGCGTGGAATCCCCGTGGTTGCTAGCATTGGCGATATGGGCGCCTCGGGCGCGTATTACATTGCTTGTGCCGCCGACGCGATTTTCGCCGAGCCGTATTCCATAGTCGGGAGCATCGGCATTTACGGTGGCAAGATAGATGCCTCGGGGCTCATGAGCAAGGTGGGCCTGAAGGCGGAGACGGTAAAGACGCACGAGCATGCCGATGCGGAAACCTTCACGCGCCCGTGGACCGATGCGGAGAAGGCCGCCCTCCAGCAGTACATGGACGAGTTCTACGAACGCTTTGTGAAGGTTGTCTCGGGTGCTACAGGCATCGTCCGCGCGAAGGTGGATTCCTCGTATGGCGGCGGCCGCGTGTTTATTGGCGAGAAGGCCTACAAGTACGGGCTGGTGCAGGGCCTGGGCGGCCTGGATGCTGCCCTGAAGGAGGCCCGCAAGCGCGCGAATATTGGCGAGGGTAACGATATCGAGTTAATCCCGATTCTTACCGGCGGCTCTAACATCATTCGGGATCCCTCGGCAAGTGCGCTTATCGACTTTGTGCTCGGTGCCGAGCGCGTGCAGTTCTGGGCCATCGACCCGCTTCTTTGGGAAGGTGCCGAATGATAGCCATTGTCGTTACAGTCCTCTGTTGCCTTGCCGCCTCGGCGTTCTGTTCTGTGACGGAGGCATCTTTCTATAGCGTGCCGCCTGCGACGGTGGAGTACCTGCAGAAGAACAAGAAGTTTACGGCCAAATACCTCACGCACGTGAAAGACAACATCGACCGCTACATCGCCTCCGTGCTTATCGTGAACACCGTGGCGAATACGGTGGGTGCATCGCTTGCGACAGCGCTCGCGGTCAAGCGATTGTCGGCTACGGGGGCGATGGCGCTCCCGATTATTCTCACCATACTTATCTTGCTTTTCGGTGAAATCACTCCCAAGACGCTCGGCGTAAAGCAGGCGAAGACGTTCGCCCCGCTCGTGTCGGTGCCGTTCTACTACATCACCAAGATTCTCGGCTGGACCGGGCTCATATGGCTGTGCCTCACGCTTACCAAGCACTGGACGCACGAGGACGAAGAAAAGAAGGACGTGAGCATCGAGGACATCAACAGTCTCGTGAATCTTGGCCTTCGCGAGGAGGTTATCGATCGCCAGCAGGCTTCCGTCATCAAGAACATTCTTGCGCTCAAGTCGGTGCCTGCACGCAAGGTGATGACTCCCCGCCAGGTGGTGTTCAGCCTCCCTGCCGACAAGACCATCGGCGAGACCATCGACGAACTCGGGAACTGGCCTTTTTCGCGCATCCCTCTGTATGCCGAGAACAAGGATGCCTGGATTGGGATTGTGCTTAGGCGCGATGCCTACAACAGGCTTGCGGAAGGCGAGCGCGATGTTACGCTTCGGCAGATGATGCGGCCCCTGCAGCTGATACCCGACAGCGTGATGCTCGACAAGCTGTTGCTCCGGTTCTTGAAGCAGCGCGGGCACATGGTCGGCGTGGTGGACGAGTTCGGTGCCATCGCGGGCATCGTGAGCCTCGAGGACGTGCTGGAAGAAATTCTCGGCCGCGAGATTGTGGACGAGTACGACGAGTCCGTGAACCTGCAGGAAACTGCCCGCCGCCGCAGCAAGGCCCTCGCGTTCATCCGCAAGAAGCGCCCCTCCAAGCCCCGCGCATAATTCCCCGACTGTCTCCCCGACCTTGCGCGGATGTCGTCCTGAGCCACGAATTGGAGAGGGGTTCGCCAGATGTCATACCGCAGCCTTGCGTGGCAAGGCAAGGGTATCCATTGGTAAATTTCTTCCAAAATATTTACATAATTATATCAATTCATATAATTGATAGAGTCTAAAACCCGTATTTTTCGTACTTTTCTCGAAAATTTGAATTTTTTACCCTTGTCGGCCTTGCCAAAACCATCTATATTTGTATCGCTTTTTCCGGGGCACCCCTGCCCAGGAATTCCATTAACTAGAGGATTTACATGAAGACCATTACGGTAAACCCGAAGTCCGTCACCCGCAAGTGGAAGCTTGTGGACGCTGCGGAAAAACCCCTGGGACGCGTTGCAAGCGAAGTTGCTCGTCTCCTCATGGGCAAGCACAAGGCCATCTATTCCCCGAACGTCGACACTGGCGATTTCGTCGTTGTCATCAACGCCGCCAAGGTTGCCGTTACCGGTAACAAGAACCTGCAGAAGGAATACTTCCGTCACACCGGTCACATCGCCGGCGAACGCTGGATCAACTTTGCCGACCTCATGGCGAAGGACCCGACCGCCCCGCTGACCGCTGCTATCTGGGGTATGCTCCCTCACAGCGCTCTTGGCCACAAGATGGTTAAGAAACTCAAAATCTATGCCGGCGCCGAACATCCGCACGCTGCGCAGAACCCCGAAGTCGTTGACTTCTAATCTTTAGAACGGAGGATACCTCTATCGCTACCGCAAAGAACAAGAAGATCTACCGTGGCACGGGCCGCCGCAAGAACGCCATCGCCGCTGTGATCCTGAAGCCGGGTACCGGCAAGCGCACTATCAATGGTCGTGATTTCAAGGATTACTTCCATTCCGAAGTGCAGAACATGATCGCCAACCTTCCGTTCGCCATCCTCGGCAACGCGGAAGAATGGGACGTCGAAGTCACCGCTCGTGGCGGTGGAATCGCCGGCCAGATGGGTGCTGTCCGCCTGGGCATTGCCCGCGCTCTCGTGGCCAACGACGCCGAAGTCAAGCCCGCCCTCAAGAAGGAAGGCCTCATGACTCGTGACGCCCGAGCCGTTGAACGTAAGAAGTTCGGCCGCAAGAAGGCCCGTAAGCACTTCCAGTTCAGCAAGCGCTAATCTGCGAAACGCTTATACGAAAAACCCTGGCTCCGTGCCAGGGTTTTTCTTTTTTTTTTGCACACCGCAGGTGTGCCCTCCCTAGTCTCGTATTGCGCATTTAAATTATTTTGTATATATTATTACTAGGATGAGAATCAAGGTATTATTGTTACTTGCTGCGGTTGTCCTGGCCTCGTGTTTAAGCCCGTGTGCAGCGTGGACGGCAAGGAAAAGAAGTGCGGTGCCGTATTCCGCGAATTCATGGAAGAATCCATGGTATTTACGTCCCACATGGAATACAGTACCACTGAAATAGTTATTCCGGGCTTTAAGGACGCTTCGATTCTTTCACTCCAGGTGAAAGACGAAAATTCCGGCGACGTGCGGCCTTTGCTTTCGTACAAGCAGAGCGACATCCCGTACATGAAGGGGAATACCTATGTGCCCTCAGTCATGGAATTGCGTGCGGCGATTGCGCCTACGGAATATAAGCTGTCGGGTTATTACGATGGCGACGAATGGGTGGAACGTGATACAGTTATTTCGATAAGAGACACGTTGTTTGCAAATAAAAATGGCTTGCTCAAGTTTACTGTTCAAGACAAAGTAGGCAACAAGGCAACGCTAGAAGTCGATTTTGGCAAGGTGCTTGAAAATAATGAAGCAAGTACAGTCAAGTCGCAGGACGTTATGGGTTTTGATTCGGAAACATACAAGGATTCTACTTATACCTACTATTACTGGGTTGCTGATTCCGGTTCCGTTTCGTTCAAACCGCTTGATGTCAATTTCGAACCGCTAAAGCCTGCGCCTCATTATGTGCAGTATCCGCCAGATACCACTACGGTGCCTTTCCTGCGTTTGATTTTTGCAGACCAAAATTCATACCGAGTTTATGATTCGTTAGTTTTGAATGGCGGAGCAAACAAAAAACCGTTACGTATTATGGTGGTGAATTATGCAAAGTAAGTTTACTGCTATTGTCTTGGCGATGTTGCTAGCGGTTTCTGCATTTGCTGTCGAGGATACCGGGAATGCGCCTGCCCAAAGTAAGGGATGGGACGATACTTTCACCAAGTTCAGCATGGGCGTTATGCTTGGAATAGGCCCGTCGTATTTAAAGGGTGCTGAAGAGTATTATGATGCGGAAAAGACGACAGGTATCAGCATAATGTTCGAAATGGCGTTCCCGATTACAGATAATATGGCCTTGCGTGCTGAGCTTGGTTTCGATGGAATGTTTGGCATCGGTTCTACGTATCAGTATGTCCATCGTGAAGTCAAAGATTCGGTAACGTCATCTAGTTTTGAAATCGCGCTTTTCTGGAATATGTTTTTGTCAGAAAACTTCTTTGTGAATTTGGGCCCTGCAATTCGGTTCCCGTGGTTCGACGAAAAAGTCGAAATAGAAGACGAAAAAGTTTTTTCTGGCGAGCCCGAGTATGGTAATGATGTGTGGCTAGACGCCGTGCTTGGCATCGGCTTTAAGATTGGCTGTATTGAGTTCGGTTTCAGGGGTGGATACGAACTATTGGGTTTCTATAAAGAAACGAAAAAGTACAGAAAAGTCGATATCCATGAACTACGTTTCCGGTTCTATTTTATGTACTGGTTTGGCCAAAAACGCAGTTAGAGAACCAAAATATTTTAGTTTAAAACCGCTTGCTTAAAAATTGTCGTCGCGGTCGAACATGTGCGTCACGAATTCCACGACCAAGGTCTCGTAGGCTTCGTCGCTAAAGATCGGCTTCTGCATCAGGTCAATCGCTTCTTGCGAAAGTTTGCCCGTTTTGGCGAGTTCTTCGCCGCCCTTGCGGTACTTTTCGCGCAGCATGTTCAGTCGGCGGGGGCCGCCACGGTGGTCGAGTGCGCGCATCTGCGGACAGGCGATAAGCGTGTAGCCTTCGTGCCCGAGAATGATGTCGAACTGCTTGCGGACCGGCTCATAGACGACGTCTAGGTCCATCCAGGCACAACTCGAAAGCAAAATGATTTTTTGCCCTTCTTTTTGGAACTGGAGCCCGTGTAGCGGAGAGTTCATGGCGTTCGCGCCGTCTTTCAGTTTTTGGCCCATGTAAGGGTGCACCATGCCCACGATGCGGTCCATCAGGACTTTCATTTGTCCTGGAACACTGAACAAAAATAGCGGAAAACTCCAGATGACTATATCGGAATTGATGAGCTTTTCACGAATCATCGGAACATCGTCATCTTTGATAAAGCAAGAGCCGTCCTCGCGCCCCCAGCAGCTAAGGCAGCCACGGCAGGGCTTGATATTCATCTTGTCGATGAATATGTACTCGCTCTCGTAATCGCCGCCCTGTTCAAGCCCTTCGACAAAAGCCTTTGTCGGGATAAGGGTTCCACTGCGTTCCCTTTTGGGACTTGCGACCATCACGAGAATCTTCTTCTTTTCTGCCATGCGCCCAAATTTAGAAAAACTATGCGGCGAGAATTCCGCGGTACTTGGCGATTAGGCCCGCACGCTCGAGGAGCTCGAATGCCTGGCGGCGGAGATTGCCCACCTGGACCTTGCAAATGCCCATGCGGTCGGCTACCTCGGTGTCGGTATAGCCCTTGGGGCATTCGCGGCAGACGTCGAACGCGACGGTAAGGAACTCGAGGACGCGCTGCTTGCCGCTGACCGCCTTCTTGGTCGCCTCGGAGGCGAGGACGTGGAAAACGCGCTTTTCGTAGGTGTTCCTTGCGGAAATCTCGTTGATGACTGCGCACATCAGGCCCTCTTCGTCCAATTCCGGGTCCTTTGACGGCTTGTTGGGGCGCGATTCGAACGAGAAGTCGATACGCAGCTCGCGCTCGGTCATCTTGGAATTGTCGCGCTTTTCCGTCTTGAGGTTCCACTTGCCCATGTTGGTGAGGTAGGCGAGGAACTTGACGCCCTTGGTCAGGTCGAACTTCAGGACCACCTTCCAGAACAGCATGAACACCTGACCCGAGATGCGCACGCAGCGATCCTTGTCGCTGAGACCCTGGAGGCTCCAGTCCGAGTTCAGAGCGCGGGACTTTGCGGCCATGAGGCCGAGGAAGTGGTCCCCGTAGATGTCCCAGAGCATCCTTGTTGCTCCGAGACGGATGTTTGCGTGTTTGGTCGAGTCCTGGGCGATGGTGATCAGGGCTTCGGTTTCGCGTTCGGCGTGGAACACGGGGCGGGTCTTGTTTGTCATAACGACTCCTTTTAAGGGTGGCGTGGCGCCCCCTTTGCGTTCCGCAAAGGGGCTGGGGGTGGAGACGGCCATTGCCCTTCACAAAAGCAAAGGGTTGGCTTCACAACAAAAAGTGATGTAAGATGTTAGCCCGGAGGGCTATGCAAGCAGGCTCGATGAGATGCTAGAGGTCGGCATACCACAAATATAGTATTTTTGATTGACAGAATCTGTCAATTTGAAGTTTGCCGGAAATTTTTTTGAGGGGAGGGGTCGAGAGAAATCAAAAAATCTACTCATAACGTGAGCGGTAATATAACATATTTTCTTGCGAAGAGGTTGTAAAAATATGTTTACTTTTGCCTGGCTACTCATCGGGTTCCTCCTGTTTCGTTCTATTATAAATATAGCAGGTCTATGCGACAAATAGTGTCACGTTCAGGGCGCTCTCAATACTCGGGCATTTCCGGGTTTGGCGCCTTTTCGCTTATTTCGGTATCGAAATCGTACCAATTAATAATCTTGCCGCATTTTCGCAGTATATATAATAGGGAGTGGAATCATCGCTCCCGAATGAGAGGAGTGGCTCGGGAAAGGTTCCTTCCACCACATCTCGGGACCAAAGAAGTCACCGAAAAATACGAAGTCTATCGGGATATTGTACAGTTTCGGGTACTTGCAGAAGAGTTTCCAGTTCCTTGCCAAGAGGGGGATGCTTTTCCACAGGAGCTTCTCCCGACGCTCGCGGCGTCGGCATGTGCCTTGGTAATCCATTCGTGCCCGAAAAACCCCAGGATGTTCATGTAAGCCATGCGTGCCTCCTTTTTCTTAGAAAACCGTGGTTTCTTGCTTGTTGAACGCTACGGTCTTGTCGTATGTTCCGCTGCGCAACTGCACGTGCAGGTGCTCGTTGGCTTTGCCGATGTCTTCGAGATTGACATCGGGTTTCTGCCGTGTCATGGAACGAATCTGCTGGTGATATTTTTGCTGGATGTTGCCGGCTTTTTGCTCGATTTTGTCTTTTATTGCGTCAATTTCGTCAAATTCATCAATTTCCTCGATGGCGTCCTGGACGTCTTCGACGTATTCATTGATCTTGTTGCCGACGTCTTCGGCTGCGTCCTTGACATCTTCGACATACTTATCGATTTTCTCAACGTGCGTTTTCACGGGTGCGCTTTGGGTTGCACAGGTATTGTCGCAGAAGGCGAGGCCGAGTATGCCGACTACGCCGATGGCCAGGCCGACCGGCAGTAGCGCGACAATTATCTTGATGGCGATGCAGACGACTGCCACGGCGATAATCCCGATGACGAGTAAACCCAAAGCTGAGGCCATAGACGCTCCTTAATGATGTTCCTGTATCCTTATCGGTTCTTGCGGGAAGAAAGTAAAATGGATATTATGCGGTTACGGCAGTCCTGCAGTTTTATTATCGCCAAAAGGAGCGATAATGTAAAACACCCTGACAAAAAAAACTCCGGCACGAAAAAATATTTGACATTGCGGCGTTATGTAGCGATAATAGATAGGAGGTCCACACGAATGACATACCAGATAAAACTCGTCGATACGAACGGCAGGGCTTACGCGACGCAAGTAGGCCAAGCCAACACGCGCAAGAGTCACAGCGACGAACATGCCGACGCCGCGAAGATCGAACGCATGCTCCAGCACCCCGAAGACATGAGGAACAAGGGTGCGATTATTCGCCTGGCCAGGCATGACGAGCGCGCAATTGATTTTGTGCTGAGGAATACCCACAGGGAGGGTGGCCTGCGGTGTGCCATAACCCTTGCGGAACAGGCCTGCCCGGTGGCGAAGGAATACATCAGGGATTTCTGCGCCCTCATCCGGCTTGCAGATAGGGGGAACCCGCATGTGATCGAGGCCCTCTATGCCCACAAGGACTACAACCTGGATTGCCGCAATCGTATAATGCGGCTATTTGCTGCTAAGCAACAGGAGGTAAAGCATGCAATGGAAGGTTGTCGCGGCGGCGGTATTGTCGACTAAGTTCGTTTTCGGGACGCTGCGCCTCCCGCTCTCGGACCCCGAGCGTGTCGCGTGGCTGGTCAGCGACCTCAAGGCCGAGCCCGTCTATAACCACACGGGCGGCCATCTCCGTTTTACCAAGGACGATTTCGAGTTTGCGAAGGGGCTTGCGGCGGCCGGCCGCCTGCTCAACATCCTTTTCCACGACTGCGTGATTATTAGCCGCAGGGGGTTCATCTCGATGCGTCGCGAATTTCCCGAGATTTTTGAACTATCCGCAAAAATGGATGTGATGGCCAAACTTGCAAGGTGAGGGGTTGTCACCCCCGACTAGATCGGGGGTCTTTTCATGATATGCATTGCATGTTCTCCCATTCCAAATTTAACGGAAATCAATGGCGACATATCACAATGTTTTGCTGGAAAGGGACAAAGGCTCCCTGCCTAGCGGGGAACCCTTTTGTATAAATTTTGTATAAAGCGAGCTGAACGTGCTATTTGCCCTGTGCGGTGGGCTTTGCCTGGACAGCAAGAACTTCGCTTTCGGAGAGCTTGAAGATGCGGGTGACCTTCTCGATGGAATCACCCTCTGCAAGCGAGGCCCTGGCCATTTCGAGGCGTTCTTCGTTTGCCTTCTTGCGTTCTTCTGCGGCACCTTCGGTCTTCCCTTCAGAAAAACCGATTTCGTGTTCAGCCTTCAAGTCCGTCATGTTTTTCGCCTCGCAGTTGAGAAGTTCCTCTACAAAGTTAATCAATTTCACGGAATCGAGCAAGTGCCGGAAGGTCTCGTTCTGCATAATCTTTTCGGGAACGGGTTCCTCCTTGACAATCACCTTGATGGCACGGAGCCACTGCGCCGCTTCGGAGTTGTCGCTTGCGGTGACGCCCGCCTTTTCGAGCTCGAAGAACTTGTCAATTTCCACGAAAATCTTCTGGATCTTGGGGAAGAACTTCCTCCCGTTGCACATCTCGTCAACGTGATGGATGTACTTCTGCGGTTCCTCGGGGAAGAGCTCGAAATCCAGGAGCCCGAGGAAGTAGATGCGCGGCAGCTCGTACTTCTCGCTGGTGTGCACCTGGTTCTCGATGACGCGCGAGATGTAGTATTCCACGCGGTCACGGAAGAAATCATCCCCCTGCTGCTGGACTTCGACCAGCACCTTTTCGCCGGCGTTCGTGGTGCCAATAATGTCCAGAATGCAGTCCTTCTTGTTGAAAACGCCCGGAAATTCCTGCATTTCGAGGGTGATTTCCCTGATGGCGTCGTCGCCCTGCAAGCCAAGCATCGCGTTCACGAGCGAGATGAGAAGCAAGTGGTCCTTTTCCTCGGCGAAGACAATCTTGAAGATGCCATCGCTAAGGATGTAGGCGTACTTGTAAAGTTCCTGGTACTTGAGGAGGTTACTCTTGTCGATTTCCATCGCCTTGAGCAGGGAGTAATGTTGCGTGCGGTTCATGTAGTGTTGTCATTCCCGCGTAGGCGGGAATCTCCTGTTTGAAGTTGCGGTTTTGGCTTGCAAACGGAAAATGCTGGGACGTAGAACACCTGCGGCACCAGACGGTTGCCGCTCGCAAACCAGTTGAATGACTGATTTTTACGTCCACCTTTACGGCAGACGGTGCTCTACGTTGATAGCCACAGGGCCGGTTCCCTGCAGGGCAACTGTCGCGATTTGCGGATTGTCAAGTCCGCAAAGGGCAACGACCTCAAGCAGATAGTTGAACTGCCTCCCCGGATCGAATACGCTGTCAGGAGGATTGTCGGAATCTACTGAAATGAATATACAATTTTTTGTGCGGCAAGGCAATAGGGTGGCTTTCCCTTATTAGTACCGTCCCAGCACGAGCCGCTGGTTGGGGCAGTCGACCAGCACCTGGAACTTCTCGTACAGTCCGATACCGATGACGCCGATTGCACCGTCCGCCTGGACGTGGTGGTCTACCTTTTTGGGCTGGCTGCCGAAGGGAATGTCCACCATCTCTCCGCCAATCTCTACGGGGAGATTGAAGAGCTTGACCTCGTAGCGGCCGATGTCCGGGTCCGGGTGTTCGTCAAAGACGGAGCCGGCTTCTGTCCCCGTCGTTGCGATGGACTCGGTGATGTAGTTTGCGATGCAGGCCCCGGAGTCGAAGACCATCTTGCGCTCGACTCCCGCGATTTTCATCGGGATGATGAGCCTGGGGTTCACGATGCTGCGGAGTAGGGGATACTCGGCAATGGGGTGGACCACCATGATGTCGTCGCCCTGGTCGGCGACCATTACAGCCTTTTTCCTGTAGTCAAGCAGCACCTTGTGTCGCGCGAAATACTCCAATCCCCAGAATTCGTCCAAGGTCGGGTCCACGAACCTGCGCGCCCCTTCGAGATGCTGGCGCAGTCCGGGGATTCGCTGCATGTTATTTTCGTTGATGTCGACCGGGCAGCCCGTGTCGATAAGGATGCGCTTGGCGTTGTCGGTGACGATGAAGTGGCCCTTGATGAGGTCGGCGTCGAGGATCTTTACCATGAAAACTCCTTGGAGATAGGTTCTACCTTTAATATATCGCAAAAAGGGGAGGGAATGTAAAGGGACGAATGTTTATTTGTTGCTTCTTGAATGATTTTTATGCATGTTTTTGCATTTCCTGTTCAAAGACATGATTGCTTCCTTAATGGCTGCTTTATCAATGTTACTGCAATCGGAATGCTCTGTGTGACCATGCCGCTTGATCCTCACAAGGTTTGGATACGGATAGAATATGAATGACCATTCTGTGTGACTGTTGCCCGGCTGTGTTCCGAAGCCCAGTTCTACGGACACCGGGCCATTCTCGAGGCTATGAGACTGCTTAACCGAAGATGTGTACCAGCCGTATTTCAGTGGTATTTCGTTGGCTGCTGTGAGCACGATTTCTCTGCATGCCTTAACCAACTCTTCGATGGCGTTATTTGCTTTTTTCCCGATTTCGCTAATCTTGTTCTGATAGGAAACCATAAGGCGAATCCCCTTTTTTTGATATATTTATTGCCAAAAAAAAAGGACCATTCCGCTTTTATGCGTAAATGATCCATAATACCACCCTTTCTGGTGCTAAAAAACAATATACAAAACTATAGACGAAAAAACAAGCGTAGCATTCGATATTTTGTCAAATTTCAGGTTCTAATCATACATGGATGCTTGCTTATTTGTATGATATATGCGATTGAGAAATCGTTTGTTGACAGAATAGGCCAAGCGCAAAACGCTTGGCCCATTGTAGAAGAAATTGGCGGATTTTTGTCGCTAACGCAATCGGTCAGCTTGTTTAACTTGCATACAAATATACTCTAGCGGGGTCTTAAAGTCAAGCCTTTTTCTTGGCCTGTTGTTG
>FLNZ01004413.1_pt1 | contig 50155 bp, 41 predicted proteins | sample 1140391 | NCBI WGS metagenome assembly FLNZ01 (sample SAMEA3878171, study PRJEB12797) | bioreactor metagenome | biome: Moose rumen | place: Sweden | collected 2011-10 | reverse complement strand
GATAAGCAATAGATTTAAAATATAATGTGTTTATTATTTATTTCTTGTATATTTGAGTTTTCAAGCTTGCAAACTGACGAAACAACAGTATATAGACACCTGAAACTGATAACGAAATAATATCTATTGTCTTGTTTGCTTGTTAGCTCGTGACTTGTCAGCTCGTTAGTTATTCTTTTTCCAAATAGGTGTAGCCGTAAAGCCCTGAGCGGTAGTTGCGCACGAACTCGTTGCCTTCTTCGGCTGTGATTTTCTTGGTGCGGATGGAATCGGCAACCCAAGCCTCGACGTTACGCACCAGCTCTTTGGGGCTGAACTGCACATAGTCGAGCACCTCGGCAACGGTCTCACCGTCAATCACCTGATCTATCTCGTAATGGTCCTTATACACGTCGATGTGAACGGCATTGGTGTCGCCAAAGAGGTTGTGCAGGTCACCGAGTATTTCCTGATAGGCTCCCACGAGGAAAACTCCCAAGTAGTAATGCTCGCCTTCCTTGAGCTGATGCACAGGAAGGTAGTGCGAGAAGCCCTGGTTGGAGATAAAGTTGCCTATCTTGCCGTCGCTGTCGCAGGTGATGTCCTGGATGGTGGCGAAACGGTCGGGACGCTCGTTGAGACGGCCCAGCGGCACTACGGGGAACACCTGGTCAATCGCCCACGAGTCGGGCAGCGACTGGAAGAGTGAGAAGTTGCAGAAGTATTTCTCGGGCAGCATGCGTGCCACGCTGCGCAGCTCCTCGGGGGCGTGCTTCATGTCGCTGGCAATCATGTTTACCTCGCGTGCCACGCTCCAGAAGAGTTTCTCAACCAGTGCTCGAGTGCGCAGGTCAAGGAACCCGAGACTAAAGCGGTCGAGGGCCTCCTCGCGTATTTGCAAAGCGTCGTGCCAGTCCTCAAGCAGTCGCGCCTTGTTGATTTTGTCGTAGATTTCGTAGAGGTCACGCACCAGCTCGTCCTCATCATCGCGCAGCAGGTCGTTGTCGTCGTCCCATTGAGGCAGACTCGCCGTCTCCAGCACTTCGAGCACAAGCACCGAGTGGTGTGCCGTGAGGCTGCGCCCGCTCTCGGTGATGATATTCGGGTGCTTGATGCCGTTCTTGTTGCAAGCGTCAACAAGCTGATATACCGAGTCGTTGACATACTCCTGGATGCTGTAGTTCATGCTGTTCTCGCTGGCGCTGTTGCGGGTGCCGTCGTAATCTACGCCCAGACCGCCGCCTATGTCGATGAAGTCGATGTCAAAGCCCAACTGCGAGAGCTGCACATAGAATTGGCACGCCTCGCGCAGCGCGTTCTTGATGCGGCGTATCTTTGTCACCTGGCTGCCTATGTGGAAATGGATAAGTTTCAAGCAGTCAACCATCTTGTTCTCCTGCATGAACTCCATCGCCTCCTGCAACTCGCTGGTGTTGAGGCCAAACTTGCTGCGGTCGCCACCACTCTCTTCCCACTTGCCGCTGCCGCTGCTCGAGAGCTTGATGCGGATGCCAACGTTTGGCCTTATGTTCAACCGCTTAGCAATGGAAGTTATGAGTTTCAGCTCGTTAAGTTTTTCCACCACGAGGAAGATGCGGCGGCCCATCTTCTGCGCCAGCAATGCCAACTCGATGTAGTTCTCGTCTTTATAGCCATTGCAGATGATGAGCGAGTTCTCCGAAATCTTGCCCATGTTCATCGCCAGCACGGCATGGAGCTCGGGCTTGGAGCCGGCCTCCAGACCGATGTTGAACTTCTTGCCGTGGCTCACAATTTCCTGAACCACAGGCTCCATCTGGTTCACCTTGATGGGATAGATGATGAAGTTCTGCGCCTGATACTCATATTCCTTAGCGGCCTTCTTGAAGCAGCTCGAAATCTTCTCGATGCGGTTATCGAGGATATCGGGAAAGCGCAGCAGCACCGGCGCGCTGATGTTGCGCTGTCGCAACTCGTCCATCACTTCTACCAGGTCCACGCCCGCGTAGGTTTGCTTAGGGGTCACTGTCATGTGCCCCTTGTCATTGATTGAGAAGTACTTGAGGCCCCAACCATTGATGTTGTACATTTCGGCGCTGTCCTCGATGCGCCACTTGCTGATGCTGCTCGCCATGTGGTAAGCTTTTATAGGTGAATAACGCTGTTTTACTCTCTCGCAAGGGCTGGGCATATGCCTACTGCCCCAATTAATTTGCAAAATTACGATTAAAAAACCAAAAACAAGAATATTTGTGACGAAAAATCATTTATAAATCTAATCAAAACATTTTATCGGTGTTTTTTGAAAAAAAAACCGCATTATAGATGAAAAGTCACAGAAAATAGATACCTTTGTAGGCGGTAAGAAATGATTTTATGGGAGACGTGAAATTTATATGGAACAGGCTGTGGATTTGGGTTCGCAACATCCTTATCTTCTTCTTTGTCTCGTCGATACTTGCGGTGATAGCCTTCAAGTGGGTGCCGGTGTATCGCACTCCGTTGATGTACATCAGGTGCATTGAGCAGTATATCGATGGCAAAGACCCGAAAATCAAGCACCAGTGGGTGGATATGAACCAGATTTCGCGTCACATGCCCGCAGCAGTAATCAGCAGCGAAGACTCCCACTTCCTGGAGCATAACGGCTTCGACGAGAAGGCCATTCTGCAAGCACGCCTCGTTGCCCTAAAGGGCGGCAAAGAGCGTGGTGCCAGCTCCATCTCACAGCAGACCGCCAAAAACGTGTTCCTGTGGCAAGGGCACAGCTGGGTCAGGAAAGGGCTGGAGGCCTATTTCACTTTCTTAATCGAGAAAATATGGGGCAAAGAACGCATCATGGAGGTATATCTCAACTCCATTGAGATGGGCGACGGCATCTATGGCGTGCAGGCGTGCGCCAACGAGAATTTCCACAAAACCGCTGGCGAGCTCACGCAGAAAGATGCCGCGTTAATCGCCGCCACGCTGCCTAATCCACTGGTCTATGACTCTGCTAACCCCAGCAAATATATGGAGAAGCGCCGCAAGGCCATCATTGCCGGCATGAACTATATGCGTGCCAACAAGATAGACCCAGAGTGGGGTATCGACCCTGCCACTGTCAAGTCCAACGCCACCCCACAAGTGGAGAAAAAAAGCAGCAAGAATAATAAAAAAAGCAAAAAGAAAAAAAGATAGCTTCAAGTAGAGAGTTTCCTCTTTTGCTAGATTATCTAGAAAATCTAGATTGTCTAGAACTTCTAGAAAACACCAAACGATAAACAAACAACAAAACTATTAACTATTAACTGTTAACTATAATCTATAAATTATGGATTTCATTTCGCAAAGACTACAAGCGCTGTCGCCATCGGCTACACTGGCGATGTCACAAAAGAGTAATGAACTGAAAGCTCAAGGCATTGACGTGATAAACTTGAGTGTGGGAGAGCCCGACTTTTTCACGCCCGACCACATCAAGGAGGCCGCAAAGCAGGCGGTTGACGACAACTTCTCGTTCTACTCGCCAGTGCCAGGATATTTGTCGCTCAGGCAAGCTATCAGCGACAAACTCAAAAACGAGAACAACCTCGACTTCACCCCTGAGCAGATAGTGGTGGGCAATGGTGCCAAGCAGTCGCTGTGCAACACCGTGCTGTGCCTCGTCAACCACGGCGACGAAGTGATTATCCCCACTCCGGCATGGGTGAGCTATGTGCAGATGGTAAACCTGTGCGGCGGCAAGAGTGTGCTCGTGCCGGCAACCATCGAGACCGATTTCAAGATCACTCCCGAGCAACTCGAGAACGCCATCACCGAGAAGTCGAAACTGATAATACTATGCTCCCCCTCCAACCCCACCGGCAGCATCTACAGCAAAGAAGAGCTGGCTGCATTAGCCGCTGTGCTGGCACGTCATCCACAGGTGATGATTATCGCCGATGAGATATATGAGCACATTAACTATGTGGGCAAGCACGAGTCGCTGGCACAGTTCCCCGAACTGAAAGACCGCGTGGCGGTAATCAATGGCGTGTCAAAGGCTTACGCCATGACAGGTTGGCGCATCGGCTACGTGGCTGCTCCTCTATGGCTCGCAAAGGCGGTGAACAAACTGCAAGGACAATACACCAGCGGTGCCTCGTCAATAGCACAAAAGGCCGCCGAGGCTGCCTATCGTGGCTCGCAGCAGTGCGTTGAGGATATGCGCCAGGCGTTCATGCGCCGCCGCGACCTTATCACTGGTCTTCTCCAAGAGATTCCCGGCATGGAGCTGCGTGTGCCTCATGGAGCGTTCTACGTGTTCCCCAAGGTTGACGCGTTCTTTGGCAAACGCTGTGGCGACACCGTCATCAACGATGCCGGCGACCTCGCCATCTACCTGCTCGAGAAGGCTCACGTGGCAAGCGTGGCTGGCGACGCCTTCTGCTGCCCAGGCTACCTGCGCATGAGCTACGCCACCAGCGACGAGAACATCATCGAGGCAGTGGCTCGCATCAAAGCCGCCCTCGCCGAGCTGAAATAAAAACTTGACAACACTCTGGGTTCTGCCTGTTGCACACAAGGCGCACTGGCAGGACCCATTAAATAAAAGTATTATGAAAGACAAAAATGACTCACAGCAGGCCCAAGAACCAGAGGTGGCTTATCAAAGCTCACCAAGCAACGACATTGCCTATTCAAACAATGAAGAGGGGCTCAATCCTTCACAAATTCATTTACTCAGACTTTTTTCCATCAACAAAACCACAGAATCGGAGGCTGAGTTGAAAGAAGCCCTTTTTGACTTTTATTATCATAAACTTAAGCAAAAGGAGGATGAAATGTGGGCAACTGGAGCAATGAGCCAAGAATTACTAGACAGAATTAATAACACCGATTTGCACAAACTATAATGCAACACATTGTTCTTGATACAAACTGCCTTATCCAGTCCATTTCTTTTCATAGCAAGTATCATCCAGTTTGGCAATCGATTGTATCTGGAAAATACACCTTGTGTGTATCAACCGAGATTCTTGAAGAGTATCTTGAAATTCTTTTGAGATTTTATGATGAAGAATATTCCTATTTGGTGATTAATTCAATTGCCAACAACAAGCATGTCAAGTTTATTACACCTTACTACAAGTTTAACTTGATACATTCCGACCCCGACGACAACAAGTTTGTTGACTGTGCAATATCGGATGGTGCCAGATACATAGTGACTAACGACAAGCACTTCGACATCTTGAAAAACATCGACTTCCCTAAAGTTGACATCATCACATTGATAGACTTTTACAACCAATTAAAAGATTGACACATAAAGGAGAACAAAAAAAACGCAATCTGTTATTCAAGTTTCTAAAGTTCTAAAACTTTATAAAAATGCGACCCGAGCGAGGCAAAGTTTTAGCTTGCTAAAGACCTTGAGAGCGTGAGCATTTTATCTAAACTTGAAGGTTAGAGGTTAGTGTGTAGAGAACAAAGTTCAAGGATTTTTTTTTGAGATTTCGTGCAAACTTGTCTATAAACCATAAACTATAAACCAGTGAGCAAGTTAACAACTTGCGAAACTTAAGTTATAAACAACAAATATAGCAATTATGAAGAAGTTTTCTTTATTCGCTTTGGCAATAATGTGTTTTGCCTGCGCATGGGGCAAAACAAACCATAGCAAACTGCAATTCGACCCCACACAGGGTGAGCCTCGCACCATGACGATGCACGATGGTAGCACCGTGAACTACATGGCTTACGAGAGACTATACTATGTGACCAACGTGGAGGACTCGATGTATCAGTATCTTAATGTGTATGTGCCCGAGACGGCGGGCAGCAAGGCACCAATTCTGCTGCGCACCTATGTGGGTGGCTACATGGCCTCGCGAGCCGGTGGGCCACAGGCTGGTGACGCCAGCGGGCGAGCCCTCAAGGAAGGCATGGTGGTCGTGATCCCAGGCACTAGAGGGCGCAACTCGAGCGTGATTGCTACAAAAAACGATAAGAAAGCTGGACTGAAGAAGGGCGACAAGGTTTTCACTGGTCGTGCTCCCAATGCTATCCTTGACCTGAAGGCCGCCATTCGCTACATCCGCTATTTTGACGATGAGATTCCAGGCGATGCCGAGAGGATTATCACCGACGGCACTAGCGCCGGGGGAGCCATGTCGGCACTGATGGGTGCCACAGGCAATCATCCCGACTATGAGCCACTGCTGCAAGCGATGGGCGCAGCACCGGCACGCGACGACGTGTTTGCCGCGGTGTGCTACTGCCCAATCATCGACCTTGACCATGCCGACATGGCCTATGAGTGGCTGTATAACGGCACCGACAGCCGCCAGAATGGCGACCTCGATGTGCTTGCCGTGAGCGACGAACTAAAGGCGCAATTCCCTGCCTATATCGAGAGCCTGAATCTCCGCACAACAGACGGAACGCCGCTCACTGCCGACAACTACCTCGACTATATCAAGAAGGAACTCATCCGCTCGGCCCAGATTGCCAAAAACGCAGGAGCCGAAATCCCCGACACCTTAGGCTTCACTTTCAGTGAGGAAGCTGGTTTTGGCGCTCCTCCCATCAATGGAGGCGTGGATTCACCTGCCGGCAAGGCTCCAATAGGCGGCCAGCGACGAGCAATGGCGCCTCCTGCGGGTGGCAGAAAGCAAGTGGGCGACTATATTCTTGACCTTGATATGGCAAAATATCTTAACTATGTGGTATCAACACAAGCGCTCAAGACTGCGCCTGCATTCGACACTCAAGGCGTGGCAGGACAAAGGGGCTCGGGCGAGAATGAGGAGTTTGGCGACTGGACTGGCAGCAGCGTCAATTTCACCGACTATGGCGCGATGAAAGCAGGCACAACGCTCACTCCCGACATCAAGCGCAACGTGAGGATGATGAACCCCATGAACTACATAGGTGACGAAAATAGCAGTGTGGCACAATACTGGTACATACGCCACGGCTCACGTGACCGCGACACCTCATTCCCCGTGCCCATCAACTTGGCGCTCAAACTTGAGAATGCTGGCAAGAGCGTGGACTTCTTGCTGGCATGGAACCGACCTCACAGCGGCGACTATGCTCTCGACGAGATGTTCAAGTGGATAAAAGACTGCCTGTTCATGCAAGCTCTTAAAGAGTATGAAGGATCTAAAAAAGCCTTGATTGAGAAATATTAAAAACATGGGCAAGAACAGATTTTTCAAAAAAACTGATTCTTGCCTATAATCTTTCTCATTTTCCTTAACACATATTGTCATTTACAATTATTATGCTTAATTTTGCAGTTTGTGAAGCATGTCATTAGCACATTGACAATGCATTATTGCATTTTTATTTACTCAAACTTGAAAGTTACATGACAAATCGAGGTTTTATAAACCTGATGCTAACAATGCTGATTGTGGTTGTTGCCTGTGGCTGCAAACCCGAGCGCAAAAGCATCGACAACCCCAAGCCGGCGGTATATTATTGGCGCACGTCGTTCAGCTTTGACGATGTGGAGCGCCAGTTCCTGCGCGACTATAACGTGGGGAAGATGTATGTGCGATATTTTGATGTGGTGGTCGATAGCAAGACTCAACAGCTAAGACCTAACGCCACTATCCAATTTAAAGACCCGATGCCTGACGGCATTGAAGTGATTCCCACCATTTTTATCGTGAACGAGTGTGTGAATCACGGCATCGACACCATAGCGCCACTGCTCGTGAACAGGGTGCTACAGATGTGCGAGACTCACGAAATCAAAGGCGTGAAAGAGCTGCAAATCGACTGCGACTGGACTGTCAAGACCCAAGACGCTTATTTCAAGTTCCTCGAGCAGGTGCGACAGCTGCTCGCCGACAAAGGTATGAAGCTGAGTGCCACCATCAGGCTGCACCAACTCGCAATGACACCGCCACCTGTTGACTACGGAGTGTTGATGATGTACAACACCGGCGACCTCAAGAACAGCAAGCAGCGCAACCCCATTCTCGACAAGCGCGACGTGGAGCCTTACCTCAAATACTTGGCCGGATACAACCTGCCGCTCTGCGCCGCCTATCCCAACTTCGGGTGGCAGCTGCTGTTCACTGGCGACAAGTTCCGCGACATTCTCTACAGTGAGGACCTGAGCGACACCACGCTCTACCAGCCTGTGGGCGACGGGAAATATGTGGTCATCAGCAGCATCGACCTGCCCAACTACCTAAGCAGCAACAGCACCTACACCTATCTAAATGCCGGCGACACGGTGATGTTGGTTAAACCCGACGCCCAAACCTTAGTCCAAGTGCATGATGCCTTGAGTCACGAGCGCCCTGGCATCAACGACCAAGTGATAATTTACCATTTAAACAATAGCAGTATAAACAATTATTCACCAAGCGATTATGAGAAAATATTTAATCCTTAGCCTTCTTGCGGTGGCTACACTGCAAGCGTGGGCATGTGGCGGCTGGATAAGACCCAACTACTACATGTTCAGCGTGTTTAACCGCAACTTGATGGAGAACCCCTTCTCACAAGAGACAAAACAGTATTGGACAGACTACACTGGCGACGAATCGGCGGGGTGGGCGTGCGAACTTCTCGACAACTTAAAGCCCGAGGAGTTTGACAAGAGTGACAATAAGATAATTGCCACTGCCCGCAAGAAAGGCGACACCGAGACACTCAACTACCTGCGGCTGCTCGTGAAGTATCTCAACAACGACGGCAGCGACGACAACAGTTGGAACTATCCCACCAAAGAGCAGTTGGCGCAGCGCAAAGTGGCTGTTCAGCAAGTGCTCAAGCAGGCGCAGGCCTATAAGGGCACTAAATACAAGAGCCAGTATGCCCTGCTGGTGATGCGCTGCAACATGACCGCCGAAAACCATCAGGCCAACATCAACTACTGGGAGAAGACCGCCAGCCGCCTCAAGGACAACGTGTATAAACGCTGGATGAAGGACATCTATGCCGGCGCGCTTTACAACACGGGCAAGAAGGACAAGGCATGCGAGATTTATGCCGAACTTGGTGACATGACAAGCATCAAATACTGCGTGCGCAAGAAGCGTAACCTCAAGGGCATCAAAGAGGAATATGCCGCCAATCCCAACTCCCCCACCCTCGTTTTCCTCGTTCAAGACTTCGTGAACAACACTCAGGAGACCCTCGACAACGGCAGCGACCCCGAGATGATGCGTTATGTGGAGGCGACTGGCATCTATGAGAACGAGATGAACGATTTCATCGTTTTTGCCGGCAAGGTTCTTGACGAGAAGAAGACCAAATCGCCGGCGATGTGGGAGGCAGCCCGCGGTTTTGTCAACTATATGGCAGGCAATCAAGACAACGCCATCAAGCAGCTCACCAACGCCCAGACCCTCGACGGCACGCAGCGCATGAAAGACAATGCCCGCGCCTGCCTGATGCTCGCCAGCATCAAGAGCGCACAACCAACCGATGAGTATTTCGACTATTTGCTTGGAGAGTATAAATGGCTGGAGCAGAAGGCTGGATATGACAAGGACCACTATGCCACCGACCCTCATTACAACGATGTGTTTGAGCGCGTGACCTACGATGCTCTTGTGCCTCAATACTACAAGTGGGGTATGCCCAACCAGGCAACAGCTCTGCTTGGCATGGCGGCACACAACAGCGAATACTCCTCGGAGTACAGCTGCCAGCTCGACACTCTCAGCTCAAGCGAGTTTGAGGCTTTCAAATACTATCTCGACAATGGCACCAGCAACGCTTTCGAGAAATGGGCAGCCTCTTATTGCAGCATCGACAACGTCGAGTTCAACGACATGATGGGCACCAAGCTCGTGCGCGAGGGCGAGTTCCAAGCCGCCATCAACTATCTTGAGCAGGTTCCATTAAGCTATATCTCAGAGCAAGGCATCAGCTACTACATGGCACGAAAAAACTATAATAATGTAATTTGGATGAAACGTCAGTTCCTGAGCTTCTGGAATCAAGAGAACACTCCTGTGAAAGCTAACGCCAAACTGCAATACTGCCGCGACATGGTGGCGATCGACAACATGATTGCCAACAGCAGCGGCGAGGAGCGCAACGAGTTGCTCTACAAGAAGGCAAACATGCTCTACCAAGCCAGCCACAAGGGAGACTGCTGGTATCTGGCTCACTACCAGAACGGCGAGTGTTCCGAGAAACTGCGCAGTGAGTATGACTTCATAGGCACGGCACGCCGCCTCCTCATGGCTGCCGAGCACGATTCCGAGAGCATGGACTTCAAGCAGAAGTGCATCTTCGCCCAGACGTTCATAACTGCCGAGAACTACGGATATTGCGTGGTAAGCAGCTATGATTGGACCACAAAAAAATATACCTACTCAATCGACGAGGAGCAATATCCGCACATCCGCTCTATTGAAAGACTGCTCGACTTCGCCAACACCAGCGGCAACCCCGATGCCGACTACATGAGCAAATGCGACATCATCAAAGTGTTCAAGCAGTATAATTAACTCAAGTTTATAAAGTTGCTAATTGACTTAGCCGCAGTTATATAAAACAACAATCACAACCAAATAACAACAAAAATGCGGTTAAGCGAGCAAAGAACTAAGCTTGATTAAGTTATTTCGAGCGTGAGCATTTTATTCAATAACAACAAATATTTTTTCTTCGGTCTTAAATAATGATGTTGTTAGTGTTGTTACCCATGTTGTTTAAGTTGTTTGATATAACGCCCGGATATGGAGAAACGATTGACATCAAGCTTTTTTTACTTTATAAACATCAGCAATTTATATTATCACGATGAAAATACAATATGCCAGTGACTTGCATCTGGAATTTAAGGAAAATACCCGCTACCTCAACGAGCATCCTCTTGAGGTGGCGGGTGATATCCTGGTGCTGGCGGGCGACATACTGCTATTCGGGGAGAAACAGCTAAGCGAGCACCCCTTCTGGGACTGGTGCAGCGACCACTATGCCCACACCTTTATCGTGCCAGGCAATCATGAGTACTACAACCGCGTGGATGTGCTTGCCACACTCGCCAACTTCACCTACCCTATTCGCAAAAACGTCACCTACGTCAATAACCGAAGCATCACACTAGGTGATACAGAGCTGTTTTTCACCACATTGTGGAGCCGTATCAGCGACAACGACCTTGCACCGGTACAGATGTATATGAACGACTGCCACCGCATCGCCTTTGGCGACCACATCCTGCTCGCCACCGACTACGCCCGCGCTCATGACAAGTGCCTCTCCTGGCTCAAAGACGCGCTAAGCAAGTCCACGGCACTGCACAAAGTGGTAGTCACACACCACTGCCCCATCATCGCCGAAGACCCGAGATATGAAGACAACGGACTGTCTTCGGCGTTTGTCGTTGACCTAGAATCGTTTATCAAGCAAAGCGACATCGACTACTGGATTTTCGGCCACACCCACTGGAACGCCAAGCGCGGCACCCGCATAGGAAACACCACCCTCCTCACCAACCAAATGGGCTACCTCACCCACGGCGGAGAAGAAGGCTTCTCGCTCAACGAGATGATAAACATCGACTAAAACACAATCTCGGTTATATCAAACAATTACAAACAATTACAAACAATTATTTTTATTGCTCACAATTATTTATTGTTGCCTTTAGATAAAGTACTCAAGTGTCAAATGTACTAATGGACAAGTCGGAGACTTGTCTTGCCCCCACATTTTTGCGACTGAACCTAAAACAGAGACACAGCCGTAAGTTGCAATCGGCACCAATTAAGCAAAGATTTCGAAAAAAAATTTGCTGGTAACAAAAAAAGTTGTACCTTTGCAGCCGGGTAAGTCCTACACGGCCAGCTCCCTGCCAATCCCCCAGGTCTTGACCGAAGCAAGGGTAACAGGTTGTAGCGGCGCGATGTAGTCTTCTTACCCTTTTTTTGTGCCCATACGTCAAGGAATGCGGAATTAGCCACGAAATATAATAATCCCAACTCTAAGTTTTGAATTTTTAGAAATGTTCATTATCTTTGTGGCAGAAAACAGCATGATTACCAAGCATAACCCTTATGGATACACAGTATAAACTATTTTTTGGAGGTGCTTTTGGCTTCGACTATCGTGACGACGATTTTGACATTGCTGCCGCCGAGGACTATAGGGCACAGATCCTTGGCAGCATAGAGACTTTGCTGAAACCCAAGGACATGAATGGTGTACTAATCAATGACAACGTACTCTACGTAGGTCCTTTCTATTTCGAGGCCGAGAGCATGAATGCCGAGGACATCATTATGTGTGAGAAACAGATGATAGAGAATTGCACCGATGCCATTTTTGTGCTCGACGAAGCAGCATGCCCTGGCACAATAGCCGAAATCATGTATGCCAACTCTCTAAAGAAATTCATTCACCTGTTTTATGTGAGGCACAACGACGATGAAGAGACCGAGAGCCATCTGCACACGCCATGCTGGTATCCTCTGATATTCTGCCAGCAGACAAATCCCGAGGTCCGACTTCATGAATGTGAGAGCAAAAACGACGCGGCAAGAAAAATCATCGACCTGATAACTTTCCATTATAGTGAGATTTAGACGAGTTTTGCCGCTTCGCTAGTTTGCCGCTCGCAATGCTTGCTAGTTTGCCACTTCGTTAGTTTGCCAGTTTGCTACTTGCGAAATGGAGATTCCTTGAGTTTATCATACTCCCCCCTACCCCCTCTATCTTAGAGGGGGAGCTAAAATGCTTCGCATTTTTAGTTTTGCAACACCTTTAGCTAAAATGCTCACACTCGCAAGGTATTGAGCAAGCTCAGCCTCGTTTAATCGCATTTTTCTGATTAATCTGAAATTAACAAAAAAAAACACAATTTCCTGAAAATAAGTCGAATAAATAATCAGAAAAATCAGATTAATCCGTAGTTTTCTATTCTGTGGGAGTTTTGCAACAGCCTCTTACTATCTTCAGAAACCTATCCTCACCTCTTAAGTGTATGTCATTATCAAGCGTGACGCGTCAGAAGAACTTGTAGGCGAGGCGCATTTGTATCATGGGATAACCTTTGAACCATGAAATAAAATGTGTGATGCCCGACTCTTTTGAAGTGGATTTGATTTTCTTGCCGTTGTTGAACACAAATTCTGGTGCTCCCCAGAACAGGAGCCCGGCATCGACGGCGACGCTCAAGCGGTGGTGGCGTGCCATACTTTGCCCGAAGCCGATACCCAGATAGGGCTTCACAGCCCAAGTTTTCATCTTCACGTCGATGTTATAGTTCTCGTCGGCGGTGAAGATGTAGTCGCCAAACTTTAGTCCCACTGGCGGATAGTTGGTGTGGTAGAGGGTGTTGTAGTCTTCAACCTTTTTATTGGCATCGTAGAGAGATTCCAGTGCGCCGTCGTTGGTGTTGCGGAAGTGGAGGAAGGTGCGGTTGCCAGCGAAGATGCCGGCAGAAAAATAGAATGGCGTGGGGAAAGGATGAATCTCTGCCATGACAAATGCGTTCCAGAAACGAGGCTTGATGGCGAGTTCCACCTTATCAATCATCCTTGCACGATTGACGGCATCGTCCTCAACGAGCTGCGACTGCGTGATTTCGCTTGCGGTGTTGATTGCCTTGAACTTGATATCGCCAACGGCATTGCCCACGATGCCGGCACGCAGCGTGACGATGCGGTGTACTGGCATCGCCACATCGATGCCAGTGCCGCCCAAACCCGATTGGATACCCACGGCGAGGTGATTCAACATGCCGTTCTCGCTGTGAAGTTTCAGGTTCTCGTTGTCCTGCGCATCTATGGCAGCGGCGAAGAACACTATTGCTGCAGTCACCATCAGCACACGGCAAAACTGTGATTCAAAATGTCTAAACTGTTTCATAACGATTACCAACATATTGATTATTTAAAAAATTTCTTGTTCGACATGACAAGCAGGTTAGTCAGCGACTGGCTGCATGGATAGAAGCCGTAGAGATAGTCGCTGTTGTAGGGAGTGCCGCCATTGATGATACAATGCACGTAGTCGTGACACGACATGTCCATGGGCATGATACCCACTGTGCCCTCGTTGGAAAGCAGGTCCTCAATTACCCTGGGGTGGAGGTTAGAGGCGTTGGTGATATAACCCCGTGCCGAGACCTCGGTATAGGCGGAGCAATGGTTCACAATCCAGATGTTCTCGTCGCTCGCAGTTGCCTCGCGCGCGCTTTTCATCATGTCGAGCACGGTAGAAATCTTGGTTGCCATGCGTTTCTCGCTCGTGGTCTTGTAGTAGTCTTGCTTATAGAGTGTGGCTTTGATGCTAGGGTCTTCCATGTTGTAGATAGCGCAGCTGCGCTGTTGCTCAGGGTGGATCTCCTCATCGACATCGGGGTCCTCGTCGGGCCAGTCACAGTAGGCAACGGGATAGTGGAATGCGGGGTTTACGGGACGCAGGTCGTAGCGGCTGAGCCACAAAATCTTGCCTCGCATCTCGCCCACGGTGATGTCGGGACGCCAACTCTTGACAAACAGACCTTCGTACTTTGGCAATGAGAGCACCTTGTTGAGCAAGACAGTCCAGTTTTGCTGGCTCTCCATGCCATTGTCGGCTTGTATCTTCACTATGAAGAACTCCGAGGGGTGCGACTTGAGGAACTGCTGCATCCAGTCGATAGATTCCTCAAACGACACATTCACCTCGGTAAAACCGTGTGCGAGCCGCAGGATTTGCCGGTCTTCGGACTTCTCGGCCAGCGTGTCGATAGCCACCACAGGGCGGAAGTCGAAGAAACGAATGCCACACGTCATCTGCTCCTCAAAGGTCGAGACCTGGCTTATTGCCATGATGTTGGAGAAGTATTTGACAATTGGGGTGTAGAAACCCATGCCGGTCATGCTGTCGTGGGTGCCGGGAATGCTGAGCTTGCACACCTTCACGTCGTCGCGCACGAGCGACAGCCAGTCAGAGAGCGGCGTGTCCAGTTCATAGGGGTACTGGATTTTGTCTTGATACCCTTCGGAAAAGAGATAGGGTGCGTCGAGCGAGTTTTCGTCGTAGTAGGGCAATCCGTTATCTTCGTCACAACTGCTCAACATTGTGGTGCCGAGCATTGCGATTGTCAAGAAAACGGAGTAAATCCATTTTGTTTGTTTAAGATTGATTTTCATATTCTTTGAGTAATTAAATGATTATCATAGCAATAGCATTCACCCGTTGACACTTTGCCAGTTAGCCGCGCTTCGTGTTAGTTATCGGCTTCGCCGGTTTGTCGTTGTGCCAGCCTCTCAGGATGTTTTTTGATGAAGTCTTTCCAAGATTTGGCACCTGCGCTGGGAAAAGGCTTTTTGCTCTCATAGTAGTGGCAGAGTGCTGCCGCGAGAGCATCGGTGGCGTCGAGCAGGTCGGGCATGGTGGCGGGGTCGATGTTAAGCTGCCGCTGGAGCATCATCGCCACTTGTTCTTTGCTGGCGGCGCCGTTGCCGGTAATCGCCATTTTTATTTTACGGGGCTCATATTCGGCTATGGGCACCTGCCGACCGAGCGCGGCAGCCATCGCCACGCCTTGCGCGCGTCCCAGTTTGAGCATCGATTGCACATTCTTGCCATAGAATGGCGCCTCTATCGCCATCTCGTCGGGCAGGAACTCCTCAACGAGGCTCAACACCCGCTCGTAGATGCGCCTCAGCCTCATGTAGTGGTCTTCCATCTTGCTGAGTTGCAGCACACCCATAGCGATGAGCGATGGCTTGCCGCCCTTCACCCCCAGCAGCCCATATCCCATCACATTGGTGCCAGGGTCGATACCTATTATTATTTTGTCAAATTCGTCTTTAGCCATTTTTTAGTTTATCGTTTATGGTTTATCGTTTATGGAAGACAGTGACAAAATAAAATGCGCTACAATCTCTAACCATCAACGAAACCACTTAATACTTAAAACTTCACACTTAACACTTAAGAGGAATTTCTTCCATAAAGGTGGTGAACCCTGCCACTTTATCGCCAAATCGATCAATTATCGCCTGATGCAGCGCCTTGCCCACTTCCTGATTCCACTGCTGCAAGAGCTTGAGAGAGAAGGCTTGCAGTTGCAGAGCAAAGCATGCGCCACCCTCGTTGTGCCCCATAAGGCGCATAAGCCGAGGGTTACTCACGAGACCCTTCTCTATGGCACGTGGCAGGAATTCCTGTTTCATCCAGTCGATAAACTCGCCGCTGATGGAGCATTCCACATGATATGTAGTGTTGCAGATAATCATCAGTGCAAAATTACACAGAAAAACGGAAAAAAGCAATAAAAGAGGACAAGAAAACGAGAGGACAAGAAAACGAGAGGACAAGAAAACAAGAGGACAAGAAAACAAGAGGACAGAAAACGAGAGGACAGAAAACGAGAAGAGAAGAAAACTGAAAAAAAGCGCCGCTTCAAGGTTGCTTGAAGCGACGCCATTGTTGAGCGAAATATGAAAAGGAAATAATTCTAAGTTCTAAGTGTTAAGTTTTAAGTGTTAAGTGACAAGTTTTACACGCCGAAGGTGAGAACGGTGAAGAAGCGACCGCCGTCGTACATAGTGTTGAGGTTGACAAATCCGCTGCCGTCGCGTCCGTACCACGAGAAGTGGCCGTTGCCGCTGTTGATGGGTGTTCCAAAGGTGTTGCACAGCGAGTTGTAGATGCTGCGGAAGCGGTAGTCATCCTGATAAGAGGTTGAGGTGACAAACTCGGCATAGCACATTCCTCCATTGGTGTCGTATTGCAGCATCACGTCGGGCCAGCTGTAACCCATCATGTTCACGTCGCGCAGATACACTACATTGTCCTGATATCCATCGATGTCGTAGCCGTTGTAGTACAGGTAGTTGAGCGAAGCGTCTAGATAGGTGCCGAACTCCAGTCCCAGGACTCCCGAGATGATGGGTGCCGAGGTATAGTAGCGATAACCAGTGGGGATGATGGGACGATAGTACCACACGATGCGTGGACGCCACTGACGGAAAGGAGGAGCGATTGGGGCATGCCAACTCCAGCGGTTGTAGCGGTAGTAGTCATACCAGCGGTCGCGTGGTCCGCGAGGACGCATATCGCTGTGCCAGCGGTAACGGTTGTAGTCGGGACGTGGACCGCCGTGGTTGATGCTACCATGGTGTGGGCTACCAGGACGGTTGTATCCACCTTGTCCTCCAGGACGGCTGTTACCAGGACCATTTGGGCGGTCATTACCTGGGCGATAATTGCCGCCGTGATTGCCGCCGTTGCCACCAGGACGATGGTTGCCGTTGTTGCCACCAGGGCGGTAGTTTCCACCACCATTATTGCCACCAGGACGGTTGTTGCCGTTGCCTGGATTCACATTACCATTCCCGGGACGGTCGTTGCCGCCACCAGGACGAGCGTTGCCACCATTATTATTGCCGCCAGGACGATTATTGCCATTGCCTGGGGTTACGTTGCCGTTGCCTTTATTGGTTTGGCTACCCGGCTGATAATTGCGGATGCGGTCGTTATATTTGCTGGTGCTCTCAGGTCGGCCAGTGCTAGCGTTTGGACGCTGGTTTTGGTAGCCTTTGTTGTCGCCACCATAGTTTCTGCCACCGCTGGTATTACCACTGCCATGGTTGCCACCGCCACGAGGACGGTTGTCGCCACTGCCAGGAGCAGAATACGACGAGCGGTAGTTGGAGTTCGTCACGCCTTGTGAACTGCGGTTGTTGCTTGGAGAACTGGGGCGTGTTTGGGATGTTGACGTACTGCGATTATTGCTATGACTACTGGGGCGTGCCGAGCTGCGGTCGGAGTGGTTACTCGATGAAGAAGACTGCTGCATCGACGATTTTGGGCGGTCGCTACTGCCACCTGATCCAGGTCCTCCTGGTCGTCGGCCTTGTGCCGATGCTGGCACTGCGAGGGCTATCATTGCCGCCGAGAGCGCTACACTTGATAACGCGTGATAAAATTTACTTTTCATATTCGTAGGTATTTTGATGTTTGTAATTGTATTTTCTATATTATCAACCATTATGTAGCCGACAATGTATTGTTTTGACCATTTTTTACCACATTAGTTTAATTGTTGTTCTCTGATAACCTACCAAAAATGGGTGAGTAAAGCTTTTTTATAGACAAAAACGCTAAAAGCATAGAAGTTTAAAAATTAGTTTTGCGAGGCTTGCCGTTCGCTGCACTGCGGACACAGCCCTTTGAGCACATAGTTGATGCTGTGAACCTTGAAGTTCCCAGGCAATGCCACCACTGGTGCGGCGATGCGGCTTAGACAAAAGGTGCGCTGGCAACGCTCGCAGTAGAAATGGGCATGCATGTCGTCGAGGTGCTCGCCCTCCTCACCGCAGTGGCAGTCGGCATGGCACACGGCATACTTGAGCGAGCCCGTGCCGTCGTCGATGGCATGGATGAGGTGATGGGTGAGAAACAAGGTGATGCAGCGGTATATGGTAGATTTATCGACTGTATCAAGCTTGTCTTCAAGGCTCAGCAGCGAGAAGGCATCGTCGCTGTTGGTCATCGCTTTGAGGACGAGGATGCGCATAGCAGTGGGCTTGATGTCGCGCTGCTCAAGCATGTCAATGATATGTTGGTCCTTGTCCATAATCACCATCTTTGCCAGCCTCCTGACTGATTATTGTTTGGCATCCTGCGGGGGCGATCAAATGGCGACTGCTGCGAGGTGCCACCGCTGGCACTGCCAGTTGCCGAACTTCTGTTTTGAAGTTTGCTCACCTGATGAGAATTGTCGCCCAGCTTACGCTGCTCCTTTTTGAGCACCACAAAAGCGAAAATCACACCAGGAATCCACCCCAAGCACGTGAGAATGAAAGCCACAAGATAGGTGCCACACCCCTTGTCAACAACGGCAAAAGGAGGAAACACAACAGCCAATATTTTTCTCGTTAAAGACAAACTGTTATAAGTGTTAAGTTATAAGTGTTAAGTGTTAAGTTTGCGCCGCAGGCGCTTGAATTATTAATTGAGATTATGCATTGTGCATTATGCATTATGCATTAAGTTAGCGGCTCACTCGTGGCAGGGGTTTCTTCTCGGAGGCGTTGAAGTAGTAGTTAATCTGGAACACACCCTTCTCATAACCCATCACCACCACGCAGCCGTCGTCGCTGGTGAATGAGCCGTCGTCATTCATGCCAAAACCCTTCTTGCCCATCTGCTGGGTGATAAGCTGCAATATCTCCTCCTCGGTGCCTGGCTTGCACTCCCTGACGGGGTACTGCAACGTCACACCACGAACCACAGCGTTATAGTTGAACTGCGCCGCTGGCTGAGCAGCCGCCACAATGCTGTCGCTTGGTGCAGCAGCTTTTACTGAAGCTATCTCTCGGTCGAAATGATAGGTGAAAATCAGCGGTGGCAGCGGACCAGTAAGATCGGTAGCGCCCACGTATTGGTCAGGGTCCATTCCCACTGCCTGGTTTATCTCCATCAGTGTAGCACCCTTGCGCACGTTGAACACGGCGTCCTTGTCAAAAAGCTGCAGCATAGTCGCCGCCACCTTTGCGGGGTTCACATATCCTCTACCTGCCGCCTCTTCAAAGTTGTTGCTGTCGATGAAATCAACAAACTTGGCTTTGCCCACCTGCTTTCCCTTCTCGTCAACGATCATCATCACCGAGTCTTGGGCAACGATAAAGCGGCTGGGAGTGAGATTTACAATGCCATCATAGTTGATGCCGATGAGCGTATCGTTATTGTTATCGACGAGTCCCATGCGGTCGCCCTTGATGACCATGTAGCGGTCATTGCCCACGTGCTTCACGTCGCGGTAATTGACATCTCTTATCTTCTTAGGCAAGACCAGCGTGTCGCCCGTCTCTTTGCCCTTCTTGTCGAGATATACTATTTTCTGGTCTTTTGCCAGCATCACCTTGAGGGAGCCATTGATGAAATAGCGGTTTATGGGCAGGTACTTCTCGCTGTCGAAGTCAAACAGCTTCTCGCCCTTCTTGTCGATAACCACCAGACTCGACACAGCAGAAGTGTCGGCAACCTGACTCTCCGATACCAGTGCCGCGTCATCGAAGAGGAAGGCGTTGGCGAGACCAAGACGTGGGCTTATCACTGTGTCGCCCTTAGTGTCGATAAATCCGCTCAACCCCATGTCGTCTTTAACGATAGCGAGGTCGCCGAGGAACATCGACGCCGAATTGATGCTTGGCGGCAGCTTCTTCACCGTCTGGCAGTTCTTGTCAATGACCTGCAGGTCCTCTCCAGGCAGGCAGGCTACGGCATAGCCGCCGTTGAAACTCGTCGCCGAGCAGTAGGGCTCGCTGTTCACTGGCTTGGAGCAGTCTTTCACGTTGTAATAGTTGATGCGGGCTGTCTCGGTGTCATAGACGTAGAACATATCTTCATGCACCGCCGAGGGCATGCCACTGATAGCATTCTTGGCGACAATGTCGCCATTCTCGATGTTGATAACGCTCCACTTGTCGCTACCCTGCAACCTAACAATAAGGTATTTGGTCTCTTCCTCAAAAGGATAAATACCTTTGTCCTTGCTGCCACATGCGCTCAACGCCACTAGAGCAACGAAAAATGTGCAGATATAGAAAAATCTCTTCATAATTAAAGACTGAATTTGTGTCTTTATAATACTAACAAGCTGATAAGGAACAAGCTGAAAAGACAATGGTCGTTTTTGATCGTTTCTGGTCGTTTGACTCCACATTTGTCTCGTCAGCTTGTTTGCTTGTCAGCTAGTCAGCTAAAAGCATGATAAATTACTCGGCTTTGCCGTCGCTACCGAGCACTTCGATGATTTTGTGCTTGTAGAGCTTGGTCATCTCGTCGCGGGCGGGGCCGCAGTACTTGCGTGGGTCGAACTCGCCTGGTTTCTCAGCGAACACTTTGCGCACGGCGGCAGTGAACGCGAGGCGGCTGTCGCTGTCGATGTTGATTTTGCACACCGCGCTCTTGGCGGCCTTGCGGAGCTGCTCCTCGGGGATGCCTACTGCATCGGGCAGGTTGCCACCATACATGTTGATAGTGTCAACATACTCCTGTGGCACTGACGATGAGCCGTGGAGCACGATGGGGAAGCCAGGAAGTTTCTCCATGATGGCGTCGAGCACGTCGAACGCCAATGGGGGAGGAACGAGCTTGCCAGTCTTGGGGTCGCGGGTACACTGCTCGGGTTTGAACTTGTAAGCGCCATGGCTGGTGCCAATGGAGATTGCCAGCGAGTCGCAGCCGGTGCGGGTGGCGAAGTCGATAACCTCCTCGGGCTTAGTGTAGTGCGACTCCTCGGCCTGCACGTCGTCTTCCACGCCGGCGAGCACGCCAAGCTCGGCCTCTACAGTAACGTCAAACTGGTGAGCATACTCCACAACCTTCTTTGTCAAGGCAATGTTCTCCTCATAGGGCAGTGAGCTGCCATCGATCATCACGCTCGAGAAGCCAAAGTCAACACAGCTCTTGCACACCTCAAAGGTGTCGCCGTGGTCGAGGTGGAGGCAGATTTGTGGATGCTCCCATCCCAGCTCCTTGGCATACTCTACGGCACCCTGTGCCATGTAGCGCAGCAGGGTTTGGTTGGCGTAGTTGCGCGCACCTTTCGAAACTTGCAGGATTACTGGCGATTTAGTCTCGGCGCTAGCCTTGATGATAGCCTGAAGCTGCTCCATGTTGTTGAAATTGAAGGCGGGAATAGCATAACCTCCATTGATTGCCTTAGCAAACATCTCGCGGGTGTTGACCAGGCCTAATTCCTTGTAACTTACCATAATAATAATTCTGTTTTTAAAGATTGAATAACTTCTAATCTATTGTCTCTACTTTTTTACGACTGCAAAGTTAAACATTTATTTTCTCTTAAACAAATTATTTTTTCCACACACACTAGCTGGCGCTTAGTATAGGTGTTTTTTTATTGATATATAATTTAATGGTGGGTTTTTACGTTATTTTATATATACTTAAATTAAGAGAACAAGAAAACAAGAAAACAAGAGGACAAGTGGACAAGAGGACAAGAGGACAAGAGAACAAGAGGACAAGTGGACAAGTGGACAAGAGGACAAGAGGACAAGAGGACAAGAGGACAAGAGAACAAGAGGACAAGAAGACAAGAGAACAAGAAGACAAGAGAACAAGAAGACAAGAATACAAGAATAAAAGAAAACAAGATATCAGATAACAAGATAACAAGATAATAATGAAAATAAAGCTAAAAGCTCCATTAGGAATAAGTGAGAAGGGGCGATCGACGGTGCAGTGCAACTCGTTGTTCCCGCATCTCGTTGACGTGAAGGCCAGCGACCATGTGTTTGTGCTGTGCGATGGCGTTACGGGTCATGCTCACAGCGAGGTGGCGAGCGCCGTAGTGGCGCAAGCCCTCGGCGAGTGGATGAACACTAGGGTCGATTTCTCGCAGCAGCTCACTGGCGTGACAGTGCGCCGTGCTGTGGTGCATGCCCAAGAGCAACTCGATGCCACCTATAGCCGCTTTGAGTCGAGCCGTTACCCTATGGGCACCACGATGGCGATGCTCGCCGTTGGCAACTTTGGCGTGGCGGCAGCCCACATTGGCAACAGCCGTGTCTATCACCTGCGCCCATCACGCCGCGAGACACTATACCGCTCCCGCGATCACTCGCTAGTCAACGACCTCTTTGCCGCAGGTCGTCTCACCCGCGCCGAGGCCGACGCGTCGGCAAAAAAGAACGTTCTCACCCGCGCCATGCTCCCCAGCCCCAGCACTGCGGCAGTGCCCGATGTGGCGTTCATTACCGACATCCAAGCGGGCGACTACTTCGTTCTGTGCTGCGACGGCATCACTAGCGCGCTGAGCGACAAGAAGCTCAAAGACGTGTTATGCAACAGCACGTTGAGCAACGCCCAGAAGCTTGCATCGCTCAAGATGCTCACCGATGCTGTACCCGCCTGCCATAGCATCCTGCTCATTGAGGTGGAGAGCGTTGAGAAAGAAGAAGGCGACCACCTGCTCGTCAACACCGAGCGACTGATGTGCGACAAGATGGTGCGACGCAGCGTGATTCTCGCACATAAGGAGCCCGCAGCAATCACTCCTCCAGCGCCCACAGCAATCATTCCCCCTCTGGCGCCATTAACGGCTCCTGGCACAGAGGCTAGCGAAAGCATTGAGCCTATCGAGGCACCATTGGAGCAAGATTTGGATATGAGCGCATCGGCTGGCGAGGAGCAACCCGTCACAGTCACCCCTCCACTACCTGCCCAACCTCTGCCAGCAGCAAGCAAGAGCAAGTCGTCGAAGCGCACGCTATGGATAATAGTTGCCGCTCTGCTGTTTCTTGGCGCCATAGCTGCCCTGATGCTCTATAACGGCAAGAAAAACAGCGATAAGGAAACATCGGAGGTGAGCAAAACCGAGGAGAAAAGCGACCCCGATGTAATCGTGAGCAAAGACATTCCTGTCAATGACGTGGTGCCCGAAGATCCTTTAGAGCCGTTTGACAACGATGGCGAGCCAGCCACTGCCGGCGAACCAGCCACCGGCAGCAACGTGGCAGTGACTCCTGCTCCAAGAGTCAACAACATTCCACTGCCCACGGGTAGCAACGTGCGAGTGCCTAGAGTAAAGGAAGGCGACCCATATCCCGACGCTTTCGACAACAAGAACGACTATAACGAACTTGAGAAAGAGGTGCCCGCGACTCCTGCTGCCAGCAACGATGAGCCCAAGCCTCAGGCACAGCAAGGCGGTGGCGTGCCTCCACCCAAGAAGGCTAGCAACGACCCGACCAAATCTAACCGCGGCGTGGCTGTGCCACCTCCACCAGGCAAGCCGCGCAGGACAGAGATTCCATAATTTCTCGATTGCTCGAAAACTCGAATGCTCGAAAAATCGAAAAATCGATTGCTCGAAAACTCCTAAGCTCGCCCCTTAAAAACGTTATAACAATGCAAGACATCAACAACGGAATTATCAAGCTGGTATCGTCGCTGGCTGTGAAGAAATACCGCGACAAGGAAGGACTCTTTGTCGCCGAGGGATGGAAATGCGTGCGCGACACATGGCGTGCCTTCAACTGCCGCTATCTCATCGCCACTAAGGCGTGGTATGAGCAGCAAGGAACCGCCGAGCATTACCCCAAACTCGTGCTCGCCCACAAGAGCCAGATGGCGCGCATGTCGCAGTTCACCACACCGAGCGACGTGATGGCGGTATATGAGATTCCCAAAGTCGATTATAGCGACGACGAGGTCCGCTCAGGGCTTAATATTGTGCTCGACAACATCCAAGACCCTGGCAACCTGGGCACTATCATGCGACTCGCCGACTGGTTTGGCATCAAGAACATATTTGCCAGCAAATCGACAGTCGATGTCTATAACCACAAGGTGGTGCAGGCAACTATGGGAGCCATCAGCCGGGTGAAGGTGCATTACTGCGACCTCGACTTCTTCCTCGACGACTTCAGCGACATGCCAGTCATGGGCACATTCCTCGATGGAGACAACATCTACAGCGCCAAACTCCCCGACGGAGGAGCCTTCGTCATCTTCGGCAACGAGGGTCAAGGCATCAGCCCGAAAGTGGCAGAACATGTGACCCAGCGCCTCCACATCCCAGCCATGCCCAGAAAAGGCACCCGCAGCGAGAGCCTCAACGTGGGCATCGCCGCAGCAATCACCATCAGCGAACTATGCCGCACAAAGCTCAAATAGTTTATAGAACCCACCTTTAAATGGCAAACAAGATTTCCATACGCTTTTACAACAACCGCGAGGTGCGGGCCATTTGGGACAACGAGAACAGCAAATGGTGGTTCTCGGTGCTCGATGTGGTCGCCGCCATCAACGAGCAAGACGATTACACCCGCACCCGCAACTACTGGAAGTACCTCAAGACTAAACTCCGCAAGCAAGGAAGTGAAGTGGTTAGTGTCACTAACCAGTTGAAACTTCTTGCTTATGAAAGGTATCGACTACTCTTATTATTACGAGCAAGTAGATTGACGTTATTTAAAGAGATAATGCCACCGGCGCTTTGAGCATCGGTGGCATTTATTATAGGGTTATAAAAAGCTATTAACGTGCGTTGTAGGCTTCGAGAGCTTTCTCGAGGACTACTAGTGCGCGCTTGAGGTCTTCGATTTTGAGGACGTAGGCCATGCGCACGATGTTCTTGCCCTCGCCTGGGGTAGCGTAAAAGCCTGTGGCGGGAGCCATCATCACTGTCTCACCTTCGTAGCTGAACTCATCAAGGCACCAGCGGCAGAAGTCGTCGCAATCCTGCACTGGGAGCTTAACCATAGCATAGAAGGCTCCTGTGGGCATTGGCGCAAAGACGCCGGGAATCTTGTTCAGACCCTCAACGAGGCAGTCGCGGCGAGCGATATACTCGTCATAAACGCCCTGATGATAGGCTTGAGGTGCGGCAAGCGATGCCTCAGCAACAATCTGCCCAATCAATGGAGGACTGAGACGTGCCTGGGCAAACTTCATCACTGTGGTGAGCAACTGCTTGTTGCGGGTAATGAAAGCGCCGATGCGGATGCCGCACTCGCTGTAACGCTTCGATACCGAGTCGATGACGATGGCGTTGTCCTCGATGCCCTCAAGGTGCAGGGCACTCAGGTAAGGCTTGTCGCTGTAACGGAACTCGCGATACACCTCGTCGCTGATGAGGTAGAGGTCATGCTTCTTCACCAGGTCGCGCAGCTGAAGGAGCTCCTCGTTGGAATAGAGTGTGCCAGTGGGGTTGTTGGGATTGCAAATCATGATGGCGCGGGTGCGGTCGGTGATCAGCTTCTCAAACTCCTCGATTGATGGCAAAGCAAAGCCGTTCTCAATCTGCGTGGTGATAGTGCGCACTTTCACGCCCATCTCACAGGCGAAGCCCATATAGTTGGCATACACCGGCTCAGGAACGATGAGTTCGTCGCCAGGATTGAAGCAAGCGAGGAAAGCAAACTGCAACGCCTCGCTGCCACCGCAGGTAACGATGATGTTGCTGGCGTCGAGCTTGATGTCGTAACGGCCATAGTAACCCACGAGCTTGTCGAGATAGCTCTGATAGCCCTGCGAGGGCGAATACTCAAGCACTTTGCGGTCCACGTTCTTGAGAGCGTCGAGGCCCTCTTGTGGCGTGGCGATGTCGGGCTGACCGATGTTTAGATGATACACTTTGATACCTTTCTGCTTTGCTGCCACAGCAAATGGCGCAAGTTTGCGAATTGGCGATGCGGGCATGTCGATGCCGCGTTGTGAAATAATAGGCATAGTTGTTTTATAATTAACAGTTTATAGTTAATAGTTCATAGTTTTGTGAACGTGATCGTTTCTTGTGTGCAAAGGTAGGCAAAAATCACCGACCTGCCAAAAAATATTGCGGGTAATTAGTGAAATATTGTAAGCTGTGTGGTTCAAAAACAGGCAAGCCAGGCATTGACCTCACAAAACTTAAAACTTAACACTTATCACTTAACACTTAAAACTTAGCTCTCTACTCTCTAATCAGCCTTTTGAACTCGACCTGCTTCTCTTTCATGAGTTTCAGCACGTCGGCAGGCTTTTTAATTACCTGAGGATGAAGGCTTTCATAGTCATCCTTGGGCCACTGCTTGAACTCAGGGTCGGCCTTGATGAGCTTGTCGTTCTCGAAATAGAAGCGATATTCCTTCTTGGTGCCGCCTTCGTCACGCACAAGCAGGGCAAACATGGGGTCACCTTCCATCGAGTCCCAAAGAAACTCCCAATACCACTTATGCATTCCCATAGTGTAGGTGACGGTACTGGTAGCGAAGTAGAGTTGGCTGCACATTGAGCCATCGGCACTGTACTGCTCTTGTGTGAAGTAGTATTTGTCATGCACCTCACGCATCCCCGAGCCAGGCATGTTCTGTGCCACATCAACGCTGATTTCGTTAAAAGGCATATCCCCGTAGGGTTTGTTATTCATTATCTCCAGCCTGTCGGCGTAGGCCTGACGAATCTGCGCCATGCGCTTGCTGTTCTGCGCGCTGAGCATCGAAGCAGTAGTAAGCACTGCAAGTAAGATAAGTGTGAATCGTAGTTTCATAATAGTTTATAGTTTATGTATAGTTCACAAAGATAAGTGGAATTCTCAAAACCACAAAAAATGAGACAATAAAACTGAAGAAAACTGCGATAAATCTCGTTTTAAGTTACATTGCTGTGACCTCTCCACGATACAGGTCATCGGCGATATGGAGGATGAGATCGTGCATCTCCAAGTCGTCTTTGTAATACTGCGGGATGGCATCGTTGCCAACTGCGGAGCCGAGGATATTGCCTGTCACGGCTCCGGTGCTGTCGCTGTCGCCACCGTGATTTACCGATGCGATGAGAGCGTCCTCAAAGCTGTCGAAATGACGTAGGCAGCAATATATCGCTATTGCCAACGCCTCCTCGCCAACCCATCCTTCGCCAAGAGAGATGATGTTCTCGAGGTCGAGACGCTCATTCTCGGAACAGTCAATTGCCCGCTCGACAAGAGCCCGCATCTCTTGAACATCGTTAGGATTCTCAGGATATAGTTTTTCTATAGCCTCCATGCCTTCAACGATATATTGTTCCAGGCTTAACCGGGTAGGCCACTCATCAAGTGCCAAGCGATAGATGAGGTGTGCCATCAATGCGGCTGGGATATAGCCGAGAGGATGCTGATGAGTTATCTCGGCGGCATCGCCAGCCAATCGATCGGCATCTAACATCTCTATCCTTGAGTCAGCAGCCGCATAGAGGGGAATTGGCGCGATGCGCATCACGCCTCCACATCCCTTGCTGTTGTTGAAGGGCTCGCCGCCATTATAGATAGCATATAGAGACGACAGGCATGTGTTGCCGGGCGCGCGACGCACGTTCAACTCAGGCACACCGCTAATCCAGCAGTCGCTATATTTGCTGGATTTCTCGCCCGTTTGGGTAAGATACCACTCGATATAAGCACGGCAAATGCCATCCTTCATGCTAATGCCTTGTTGTTTAGCATTCAGCAAACCATTGGCGGTGAACAGCGTCATCTGCGTGTCGTCAGAGACCACCGCTTTTCCTCCTTTTTTCTCAACGTTGAGCCGCGTGATGCCACGCTCGCCATATTTGGCGTGTATGCCTTCAAAGGAGCCAGTAAACTCCACTGGATATCCCAACGCGTCGCCAATGGCACCGCCAATTAGCGAACCTCTGATTCTGTCTTGTAATGTGTCCATTTTCTCGTTTATCCCTAATAGGTCATGCCTGATTTCCACAAGCGTCCACAAAATCCTTTGGCAAGATGATATTGGGAATGTCTATGGCATCCACAAAGAGAGGAGCAATCTCATCGGCTGTGAAACCTGCTATTCCGCAACCTATGCGGGTCACAAAGAACTTGAGTTCAGGGTGCGAGGAAGCAAACTCAATGAATTGGTCCACGTAGGGTTTGATGGTTTCAACGCCGCCTTGCATGGTGGGGATGGCATAGCACTGCCCTTGCATGCCTACTCCCTGCCCCCACACAGCACCAAAGCGATTGTAGGCCAGCCTTGCCGCTCCGCCGCCATGTGCTCCAGCAAGGTTGCTGCCAAACACGAAAATCTCATTAGATTTCAATTCAATAATTCTCTCGGGTGTGTAATCTCTGTTGTACATAGTAAGAAATTATTTATGTTTTATGTCTTTATCATCACTTACAATAAATTCTCCGGCAAAATTACAACACATTTTTTTATCTTCCAAATATTTTGCGTAAAAAGTACGCATAAATGTATTTTTTCTTTTTTAGAAGACAAGGGGACAAGGGGACAAGAGGACAAGGGGACAAGAGGACAAGAGGACAAGGGGACAAGAGGACAAGAGGACAAGAGGACAAGGGGACAAGAGGACAAGAAGACATTTTGTTGTTCTTGGGCGTAGAATGGTGGCGATTCAACAATAAAAATCTTTGTTTTTTATTTTACTTGCCCTAATTTTCATTACCTTTGTGGCAGAAAAGAAAATGTTATGGCAAAGAAGACTACAAAGACTACATATTTCTGCAAGAATTGCGGAGCTGAGTCGCCTAAGTGGATTGGCAAGTGCCCATCGTGCGGCGAGTGGAACACCTATATCGAGGAGCCTGTGGTGCCCAAGTCTAATAAGGGTGCATTGTTTGGCACCGACGACAGTGGCCACCGCAAGAGTGCTGTGCCAGTGAAAATCAACGACATCAAGGCAGAGCAGCTGCCGCGCATCAAGTTGCCCAGTGGCGAGCTCAACCGTGTGCTCGGTGGCGGACTGGTGCCAGGCTCAATAGTTCTTATTGGCGGCGAACCGGGAATCGGCAAGAGCACACTGGTGTTGCAGAACGTGTTGCGCATCCGCTCTCGCAAGGTGCTGTATGTGAGCGGCGAGGAGAGTCCCCAGCAGCTGCGCATGCGTGCCGACCGCATCGCCGGCAGCGACCAGGACTGCGAGTGCTACATCATCTGCGAAACATCGCTCTCGAGCATCTTCGCCAGCATCAAGGAGAGCGCCCCCGACCTCGTGATTATCGATTCCATCCAGACCATCGCCAGCGACGAACTCGACAGTGCGGCAGGCTCGGTGAGCCAGGTGCGCGAGTGCGCCGCCGCCTTCCTGCGCTATGCCAAGACCAGCGGCGTGCCAGTGATTCTCATCGGCCACATCAACAAGGAAGGCACCATCGCCGGTCCCAAAGTGCTGGAACACATCGTTGATGCCGTCTTGCAATTTGAAGGCGACAGCCATTACATGTACCGCATCTTGCGCTCCATCAAGAACCGCTTCGGCTCCACGAGCGAGATGGGCATCTACGAGATGCGCGAGACGGGACTGCGCGAGGTCACCAACCCCAGCGAGATGCTGCTCTCGGCAATGGACCAAGACCTGTCGGGTACCGCCATTGGCGTGACCATCGACGGCGCGCGCCCCTTCCTCATCGAGGTGCAGGCATTGGTGAGCACGGCAGCCTACGGCACCGCCCAGCGCTCAGTCACAGGCTTTGACCAGCGGCGCATGAACATGCTGCTCGCTGTGCTCGAGAAGCGAGTGGGATTCAAACTTGCCCAGAAAGACGTGTTCCTCAACATCGCCGGCGGGCTCAAAGTCAATGACCCGGCACTCGACCTGGCGGTCATCTGCGCCATCCTGTCCTCTAACGTCGATATCGCCATCCAAAAGGGCGTGTGCTTTAGTGCCGAGGTGGGGCTTAGCGGCGAATTACGGCAAATCACCCGCATCGAGCAACGCATCGCCGAGGCCGAGAAACTGGGCTTCAGCACCATCATCATCCCCCGCAACAACCTCAAGGGAGTGAGCACAAAGGGCTTGAAAATCAAGATTGTGGAAGCCTCAAAAGTAGAAGAAGCATTCCAGTACCTCTTCGGTTAATGCCACCACTGAGCAATGATAAGGAAGCTGACGAGCTGACAAGGCAAGTGTAAAGTCAAACGACCAGAAACGATTAGAAACTACTTTATCGGTTATTGGTTATTGTTCGAGAGGCACTTAACACTTGACACTTAATGCCATTGCCTTGTCAGCTTGTTCCTCGTTAGCTTGTTAGCTCTATTGCCTCGTAGGCTTGCAATGGTTAAGAAAGGTTAAAGTCGTTTTTTTAATTAAACCGATTGCATAAACTTGAGTCATAGTATCGAATAATAAATCTAGCTTCAAACTTTTTTAGTTTGTAATTAACTTTTTCGTAATAAAACAATATAAGTTCAGATGCAGTGAATGCACCCCAGAACGTGAGAAAAAACTCCAGGCGACGCTTGGAGTTTTTTTATTGTATTGTTAATTTCAAAACAGATGTTGGTTGACGAAATGCAAAGGTTTGCATTTTTTTTTATTGAAAAAGTGTTGTTTTTGAGTTATTTAATAATATAATCTTTCTATTTTTGTCGTTGTAAATAACGCCTTTATCCATTACGATAGGGCAAGAGATATATAACCTTAATTTATTAACTTAAACTTTACATTCTTTTATGAACAAAAAGTTACTTAAATCGTTGTGTGCGATTGTTCTTGCTTTTGTAGGAATTTTCGCAATCTCTCACTACGCTAATGCGGGAGTGAAGGGCGACGTTAATGGCGACGGCAGCGTCACAGCAGCCGATGTGACCGCAATTTATGACATTCTGCTTGGTAACAACAATGACTATGAGACCACAGCCGACGTGAACGGCGATGGCAGCATTACCGCAGCCGATGTCACCTTTATCTACGACATCTTGCTCGGCAATTATGTGCCCGAGCCCACCGACGTTTACATCCTTGGCGAGGTGAACGGCAACAGCTGGGATCCTGCGGTTGGCGTTCAGATGACAACTGAGGACGGCAAGATCTTCACTGCCACTATCACTACCAAAGAGAGTGGTTTCAGCTACTTTGGCTTCACCAAGATGCTTGCCGACGCCGAGAGCGAGACCGGTTGGGACGACATCGCAAGCTATCGCTTCGGTGCTCAGGGTGACGGCAACTACCTCGTGACCGAGGAACTGCTTAACACCGAGATTCCTCTTACCGCCGAAAACTATCAGGCAATTCAGATGGCACCCGGTACTTTCACCTTGACCCTCGACCTTGAGAACATGAAGCTCACTATCACTGGCGAGTTCACTCCTCAAGAGCCAAGCGGTAATGGCTGGTACCTTATTGGCACTCCCAACAACTGGTCAGCAAGCGACAAGAGCTATCCTTTCGTTCAGGATGCCGAGAACGAGAATGTTTACAGCATCCACGTTGACAACGTGAGCGGTGACTTCTGGTTTAAGATCGCTGCCGAGGGCAACTACGACCTCGCCGACTTCTGGAGCGGTGACTTCTTGAGTGCCGCCACCGACGGTGAGAGCGCACTTAGCGGAAATCTCGTAACTGGCAACCAGGGCGCATTCTGCATTCCAGGCTCTTACAACTGCACTTACCTAGACATCACTATCGACGTTGAGAACCTCACCTACACCATCACTACCGATGGCCAGGAGCCACAGGTTGATCCCGAAGCGGCTGACTGGTATCTTGTAGGAACCAATAACGGCTGGTCAACTACCGACATGAGTTATCCTTTTGTTCAGGATGCCACCAACCCCAACATTTACTCAATTCATGTTGACAACGTGAGTGGCGACTTCTGGTTCAAGATTGCTGCTGGAAGCAATTATTCTGGAAGTTTCTGGAGCGGTACTTTCCTCAGCGCCGCCACCGATGGTGAGAGTGCATTGAGCGGAAATCTTGTACAAGGCAATCAGGGTGCATTCTGCATTCCAGGCTCTTACAACTGCACTTATCTAGACATCACAATCGATGTTGAGAATCTCACTTACTCCATCTCAACAGATGGACAACCCGCAAACTAATCATTTGCACAATAATTAATGCTTTTAACAAATTAATTTTATTTATTAATCACAGTTAAAGGGTTAATTCATTATTTATTAGTCATCTACCACAATGGCGAGGTCGCGGTGACCTCGCCATTGCTTTTTCCACTCCTACTGTTGCACCTGCCCACAACTTTCTTGAAAAAATGGTTATGATTCGCAATATAGGTTAAAGGGGCTTGTGTTTTAAGCTTAAGTGGTTTTTATTACCTAATTTTGCGCCCGAAAAGGACTTGAAACGATAATTGATATGAAAATGAAACAAAAAGCAATTTACCGCATCCTTAATGAAGATGAGATAGAGAGCCTAAAAGCTAACGGCTGCCAAGCCGAGAATTGGAGCTACATTAATGTTAGTGCCAAATTCGACCCTAGCTGCATCCACCGCGTGACATTCTACGGCCACGTCACCATTGGCGACTGCAGCGGCAGCATCGAGGTGAGCGACGGCTTTGTGAAACGCTGCGGCATCAACAACGCCACGCTGCGCAACGTCACCATTGGCGACAACTGCCTAATTGAGAATATTGGCAACTTTATGAACAACGTGAAGATTGGCGACAACTGCCACATCTCTAACGTGTGTACTATTGAGAGCACGGGTCCCGACGCCACCTATGGGCAAGGCAACTTGATATCGGTGCTCAACGAGGTGGGAAAGGGAAACCTTGTTCTCTTCGACGGTCTCAACAGCCAGCTGGCAGCACTCATGGTTAAGCAGCAGGGCAACACCGCCTTCCAAAAGGCGATCACCAAGCTCGTGGAGAAGTTCATAGCATCAAAAAAGGCAGAATGCTGCACTATAGGCAACAATGTGACCATCATCAACACTAACGAGATTACCGATGCGCTGATAGGCGACGGCAGCCACATCAAGGGCGCCTCGCGCATCAGCAACTGCACCATCAGCAGTGCCATCAACAACCCCATCACCATTGGCACCGGCGTGATTTGCGAGAACTCGATAATCAGCGGAGGCTCCACCATTATCAACAGCGTGAAGATAGTAGATTGCATGGTGGGCGAAGCGTGCGAGCTGAGCAACGGCTTTACAGCAGCAAGCAGCGTGTTCTTCGCCAACAGCTACATGTCGAACGGCGAGGCATGCGCCGCCTTCTGCGGGCCATTCACCGTGAGCCATCACAAGAGTTCGCTGCTCATTGGCGGACAGTTCTCATTCTACAACGCTGGCTCGGCGACCAACTTCAGCAACCATGCCTATAAGATGGGTCCCATGCACTACGGCATCCTCGAGCGCGGCACTAAGACCGCCAGTGGAGCCTACCTGCTCATGCCTGCCAACATAGGCACCTTCAGCGTGCTGTTTGGCAAACTGATGTATCACCCCGACACTCGCGACCTGCCATTCTCCTACCTTATCGCTTACAGCGACACCATGTATCTGGTGCCGGGACGCAACTTCGCCACAGTGGGACTCTACCGCGACATCCGCAAGTGGCCCAAGCGCGACAAGCGCCGCCTTGCCGACCGCAAGAGCATCGTCAACTTCGACTGGCTCAGCCCATTCTCTATAAGCGAGGTGCTTAGAGGCAAGAAAATCCTCGAGACTCTGCGCGCTGCCAGCGGCGATAACGTGAGCACCTATAACTACCACGAGTATGTTATCAAAGCCCCGTTGCTGCGCAAGGGAATAAAATACTACGACCTGGCGCTACGCATCTACATGGGTGCTGTGCTCAAGCGCCATCGCCCTGTGGTGCCCGCATCAAGTGCCGGCGAGGGCGACTGGACCGACCTCTCGGGAATGTTGCTGCCCGTGAGCGAAGAGCAGCGGCTCGTCAACGATGTGATCGATGGCAAGCTTGAGTCAATAGAGGATGTGCTCACACGTTTCATCAATATTCACAAAAACTACGACGAATACCGCTGGGCGTGGACCTATCGCATGATTCTCGACTACTACCACATCGACAACCTCGATGCCGAGACGGTGGAGCATATCCATGCCTACTACGTAGAAGCCCGACGTGAGTGGATTAATCTTATCCGTAAAGACGCTGAGAAGGAGTTCAACCTCGGCGATGTGGAGCGCGACGTCCTCAACGACTTCGTCACACAACTTGAAGGCGAAGTGGATTTCGAGAACCAAAAGCTTTACATGTGATTTTAAGCGTTAAACTGCTATATGCTTGATAATCTAGAGTTTCTAGAGCTTCTGAATGAAACTAAAGACAACAAGATGCACCTGCAAAATTTTGCAAGTGCATTTTGTTATTTATAGATGAAAATTTCTTACTTAATCACAACTTTCTTGCCGTTGTGGATGTAGATGCCACTCTCGAAGCGGATTTGAGTATAAAAAATATAGCAAGACTTACGATTTATACTTCTGTCAGGAGAAATGCCAAATACAGAGGCAAAGTCAACAACTGCTCTTTTCTTCCGACGTTGTAATCTCCAATTTTAATGGCTCTTGCAACGTGATATTTCTCGGGGTGCTTCAAAACTGTGCGCATTGATTTGGCATTGCCAGTGGAAGCTTTACATTCCACCGGTGTGCATTGACCCTTATAACGTATGAGAAAATCAAGCTCCACGCCTCCGTCTTTATGAAAGTAATACATTTTTCGCCCCATTTTGCCAAATATATCGGCCACAAGGTTTTCGATGATGGCACCTTTATAACCGAGCAGGTTGCCCTCCAAGATACTTGACTGGGTGCCGTCTTCAAGCATCGAAACGAGCAAACCTACGTCGGCCATATACACTTTGAACTCACTGTTGATGCGGTTGCCATCAAGCGGCAGCTCAGTTATTGTTGTATTATAGCAGCGGAGAATGATTCCAGCATCTTCAATCCATTGCAAACTCCCAGTATAGTCACGGCCTCGACCGCCTGGACGAACCACAGTATAGCTGAACTTCTTATACTCACGTGCTAGTTGAGCGGGTATTGATTCAAAACACTCACGTATTCGTGACTTGTCGGCTGATTGGGCATATTTCACCATATCTGCCTTATAATCATCAACTATGCGCCTCTGCACTGCGAGCACTTTTCCTATTTGTTTTGTTTCGATAAAGGTGGTTACAACCTCGGGCATACCACCCACAACAACATACTGATTAAGCAGCTCTCGGAACCGATAATGCAACGCCTCTTCAACTGGCGCCTCATTGTCAAGACATTTCTTCAAATGCTCAATGTGGATGTCCTTAATGCCATTGGCCCACAGCCATTCCTCAAAGTCCATCGGGTACATATTGACAATTTCTTCAAACCCCACCGGAATAGAGGCATATTGTTCCTCATTCTTCTCTGATGGGCTATTATATCCATTAACACCAAGTAAAGAGCCAGTGCATATCACTTCATAGCGGCCATCCAAGTGGAAATATTTGAGTGAGCTTCGTGCCATTGGACAATCTTGAATCTCATCAAAGACGAAACAAGTCTTTCCCGCCTCAACTTCAACACTTGGCATGGCAGCAGTAATGCGCATCACGATAGAATCCACGTCCAGATTAGGAATGAAGAATTTCTTATACTCAGGATGCTCATGAAAATCCAAATACACCACACTTTTAAAATGTTTATTTGCAAAATCCTTTACACTGCTGGTTTTGCCACACTGTCGCACTCCTTTCACAACAAGAGGTCTGTGAGAAATGTCATCCAACCAAGATTGAAATATGCTTTCTATTTTTCGCTTATACATAAGTAATTATTTCACAACGATTTAACATCAGCCTAACACATTTTCCACCCGAGTTTTATCGTAAAATTACACATTTTCCACCCGAGTTTTGCCGCAAAATTACACATTTTCTGCTAAAAACCAAACATCTTTTCTATATTTTTCACAAGTTACTGTACTAAAGTGGACACTGAGTTACTTGAGATCAGAAGTTTGTGGTTATTAATATAAAAATGCACCTGCATAATTTTGCAAGTGCATTTTGTTATTTATAGATGAAAATTTCTTACTTAATCACAACTTTCTTGCCGTTGTGGATGTAGATGCCAGGTGCAGCAGGTTTGCTCTCGAAGCGGATACCGCTGAGGTTGTACCAAGCGTTGTCCTTAGCATCTTTGTTAATAGTTGTGATGCCAGTAGAAGTCTGAGTAACAATCATTGAGAGAGGCTCATTGACAGCCTTTGCAGGAGTAGCGCCCACAACCTTGATATTGTAGCTTCCGCCATTCTCTACCCTGAAGTTTGCACCGTCGATGAGGCTGATTGGTGTGTTGAGTATATCATTGTTGATCAAGAAGTAGCCAACGTTGTTGTCGTCTTGACCACCAAACCACTGCCAACCATTCTCTACTGGAGTGATAAGTTTGAACTCTGCCTCGGCAGCAAGCTCTACATCGGCCGAGAACTCTCCATCATTCTCAACAAATGCAATCATGCCATCAGTTTGGCTCCAGTTGTTGAAAGTACCAACAACATAAAGCTGCTCGATGCCAACAGGCTCCTCGCCTGGAATCTCAAAGTAGTACTCCTCAACGCATGGAGTGGCTATAGCAGCTTCATTAGGCAGCTGAATCATGCCAAATACCTCGGCACTGTTATCGCACGCGATGAGGTTGTTGGCATAGTCGAATGCGAATTGGTTCCAGCCTGTGAAGCTTGGGCAGCTGTATTCATAGAGTTTGGTGAGAGCACCATTATCAACAGAATAAACAACCAGTTTCTTGCTGTAACCCTCACCACGAACCATCAAAGTGTGGTCCTTGTTGAATGCCATACCGCCGTTGCGGCTGTAAATGTCGGTAATGAGCTCGTCAATCACCTCAGTCTCTAGGCTAGCATGAGCATAGCTGGGCTCACCCTCTGTTGGGCTACCACGCCACTGGCTCATCCAGATGCCACCTGCGCCGTCGTAAGCGAGATTGATACCAGCGTAGTTAATGGCCTTGCCGTCGAAGGCAGTGAAGTTGTGGCTTGGAGCCTCGCCCCAAGAAGTTGCGGTGCCGAGGTTATACTCGTTGGTCTTGTACTTTGTAACATCGGTAGTGGTACCAGGAGTACAGGTCATCATCATAAGCTTGAGGTTCTCACCACTGCCAATAACGTCGAAAGCAACGCCCACACCAGCTGCAACCTCCACATCGCCATTGGTGACGATACCTGTCGAGGTGTCGAGAGTTCCATCAAAAAGAGGAGTGGCCTGCAAAGTCTCGCGGTTGATTTCATACAGTGGATAACCAGTGTTCACACGCTGCGAGAGAATGAACATGCGGTTGTCCTCGCTAATCTGGATGCGTGCTGGACGCCAGTCAACTAAAGTTAAACCAGTGGACTGCATACCGCAGTTGAAGCCGTAAGTGTCATTCTCATTCTTGATACAATTGAATTGTGGGTCAAACTGGTAAAGACCAATACCAATTGAACCATTAACTGGTGCAGTAAAATATGTTGTAGTATTTTTTGCTGTTGACTCAGTTACATATATCATACCAAAGTTCTTACTCTCAGGATTTACATCAACTGCCACACCAGCGGGCGAGTAGAACTTGAGCACCTTGCTAGTGAGTTCTACAGGAGCCTCAACTGGAGTACCTGTCACGGCAACCTTCCAAGAGATAGGCTTTCCAGCGGGAATCTCGGGATTCTCGGCAAAGTTAAGCACATAATCATGATCGCCAGCTGTGAGCATCTCGGCTGCCATGTCGATAGACTTCACTGCTGTCTCGCCGTCAAAGAGCTGGATTTGCACTGCCTGTGCAGCAGCATTAAGTGTGTAATGAATAGTAATGCCCTCATCGTTCTGGTCACCTGCGCTCAACTTATAAGCGTAGGGATTCTGGGCGCTTACACCAATGATTGTTGCCATCATGGCAACCAATAGTAATAATTTCTTCATTGCGTTAAGTTTTTAGTTAATAAAAATAGTGAATAATTATGTGAAATTTTATATGTCACAAAATTACACATTATTTTAAAAAACAGAAACAATTTGAAAGAAAAAAAACATGACAACACCCAAAATTGGTAATGTCATGCAACGAAACTAGAAAACCAGCGAGCACCGCGAGCGGATAACTAGCGAGCAAAGCGAGCGGATAACTAGCGAGCGCCGCGAGCGGATAACTATCCAAGCGCTGCCTCGTCCTCCTCGGTCCAGAGGGGATTCTCGTCGTCGAAGTCGTCGAAATCAAGGAATGCCTCATCGGCAAACGCCGCCATCTCGCGGCCTTCCTTCTTGGTGGGGCGACCCATTCCCTTTTGACGACGCACGAAGCCTCCAATGCGCGCCATCTCAAGAATCTTGTACTGGTCGTCGGGAGTGAGGTTTTTCAGGTAATTGGGCACCAGCTTGGCACCCACACGGTTGTTGAGCAGCCCCACCACCTCAAAGGTGAACGTGATGGGCGGCTTGCGCACCTCTATCACGTCGCCCACCTTGATGTTGTGCGACGGCTTCACGTTCATGCCCTTGATGGTCACGCGCCCAAGTTTGCACTGGTCAGTGGCGAGCGAGCGAGTCTTAAACACCCTCGTTGCCCACAGCCACTTGTCAATTCGCATCTCTGTCATTTTCGTTTATGGTTTTTAGCTGAAGAGCTAACGGGCTGACGAGCTGACAAGGCAAGTGTTATGCTGCGACACTACCATTGCCTTGTTTGCTTGTTTGCTTGTCTGCTTGTTTGCTTGTCTGCTTGTCCCTAGTTAGCTTGTTAGCTCCACTACTTATTATTGTAATTCGTCATCGCAAAGCTCAGGCCACTCAGGCAGAAGGCTTTGACGGCTTCGGAGGCCTTCTGCACTCGCTCGGGGAGCATTTGGCGCTCCTCGGCGGTGAGAGGACCAAGCACATAATCAACTTGCGCCCCTTCGGGGAAGTCGTTGCCTATGCCAAAGCGCAGACGCGCATAGTTTTGCGAGCCCACCAGCTCGTTGATGTTCTTCAGGCCGTTGTGGCCGCCATCGGCACCCTTGCCACGCAGTCGCAAGGTGCCAAAGGGCAATGCCAGGTCATCGACAATCACCAGCAGGTGGTCGAGCGCGATTTTCTCCTTCTGCATCCAGTAACGCACCGCCTCTCCGCTACGGTTCATGTAGGTCGATGGCTTCAAGAGCACCAGTTGCTGGTTCTTGAGGCGCATCTGTGCCACAGCGCCATAACGCGCCGAGGCAAAAACAACATTGGACGCCTCGGCAAAGGCATCCAATATTGTAAAACCTATGTTGTGACGGGTATCTTGATACTCTGCACCAATGTTTCCCAGTCCAACAATCAAGAACTTCATAGTTTGTTCTGTAGTTTCTTGAGATTCGGTTGCTTCACTGCTTGAGTGTCGTGAGAAAATGCGCTTGAGTAGATTACTCAGCAGCTTCACCTTCTTCACCCTCCTCGGTAGCGGCTGCGGCAGCTGCGGCAGCACGGGTAGCACGAACACCAGTGATCACGAGGTCCTTAGAACTTGCGAGCTCATAGTTGTCGAACTTGAGGTCGCCCACCTTGATAGAGTGACCAATGGCGATGTCGTCAACATTAACCACGATGCGCTCAGGAAGCTCGGTGTAGATGCCTTTAACCTTCACCTTCTTCATGCTCAGGTAGAGCTTACCACCAGCCTTAACACCGGCAGCGTGACCCTCGAGCTTAACAGGCACCGATACAACAACTGGTTTCTCCTTTGTCACCTCAAGGAAGTCGAGGTGCAGGATGCTGTCGTTAAGTGGATGCCACTGAATGTCTTTAAGCACAGCCATCTTCTCAACACCGTTGAGGTTGAGAGCTACTACATAAACATCGGGGGTGTAAACAAGCTTGCGGATGTCGCTGAAGTTTACTGTGAAATCGGTGGTAAGAACAGCCTTGCCGTCACGGCCAATCTCAATGACCTTCTCGCCCTCGGCGAGAGTGCCCTCATACTTACCATCTTTTAACTTTACTACCTTGCCGCCATTGAGGACGCAAGGAATTTTCTGGCTGGCGCGGAGCGCCTTTGCAGCCTTCTTGCCAAGGTCGGTTCTTGGCTCACCATTTAATTGAAAAGTCTTCATTTTTAATGATTTGTGTTACTAAAAATTAAGTTGTTTAGCTTAATTTCCCATCACACGGGAGCTTAAAGCGGTGCAAAGGTACAACATAATTTTCTAATACACAAATATTTTTTCAACTTGAAAGAAAAAAACTAGTTGTGACAGTTTTCAGTTGAGAGTTTTCAGTTTTAACTAGAAATTCTAGAAAATCTAGAAGATCTAGAAATTCTAGAAAATCTAGAAAAAACCAGCTCGCGCAGCGAGCGACAAAACCAGCTCACGCAGCGAGCGGCAAACCAGCGAAGCGACAAAACCAGCTCAGCGGCTACTACGTTTTTCTTCGGCAGAAGTCGGTATATCGGCAGAAGTGACAGGAGTTGTCGTCGGTTGAGGGTTCAAAAGGAATCTTAGTGTTGAAAAGAGAGGCAATCTGCTCGTTCATCTTTGCCTTGAACTCGTCGTTAATCTCATGGTAGTCTTTAAGCTGCGAGCCGTTATATATCACTCCCGCCTCATTCATGTTGCGCAGTTTGTAGATTACAGGCATTATTGGCGCATCGGTCTTCTTCTCAAGAGCGTAGGCATTGCAGTAGAGCATTAGCTGGAGAACACCTCGCAGGTTCTTGACTTTGGTAGTGACAGCAAACAGCTCATCAACATTCATGAAGCTTGTTGTGTCCTTGCCGGTTTTGTAATCTACTATACGCAGCGTGCCATCAGGGAGCCGGTCGATGCGGTCGGCAATATAGGTGAAATTGAAATCCACATCGCCATATTTGAGCGATATGTCGTGCTTGCTCTCACATTCCAGCACGGTGAAAGCCTTAGTGTCGATGTTGTCGAGCAGTGCAATGTCATAGTTGAGTGCCGACATCACATATCTCTTTATCGCGACACTCACTATCGAGGTCTCGCCCACCAGTGAGCCACTGCTGCTGTTGCGCAGATATTTCTCATTGACCAGACTCTCGATCACGCTGTCGAGTCTATTTTTTATGAAACTCTTGATATCACCACATGACACGGTGTAGTCACCAGTGCGTGGCTGACCAGCCACCTTAGGATAATAGAGATGCTGCAGGGTGTCGTGGACAATGGTTCCAAAGGTGCCGGCATCCATGAAATCGATATCGTCGTCACTGGCACGCAGTCGTTCTATCTTGTTGAAATAGAACATAAGCCTACAATTTATATACTCCTTTATGGAGCTTGCCGATAGCGAACGTGTTCCAACGCCGCAACGGAAAGAGTTGAGCTGTTCCAGGGCATGGTCACGCTTAGGCATCAATATGGTGATTGGGTCGTTTGTCGCGCTGGTGATAGTGAACATGCGTCGCTGCACTGGGCGGTGATATACCATCTCGAGCTGTTGCACATAACGCGTCTCCTCGCCTCCGCTCATAGGTTGGTCGCTGGTGTCATAAACCATTATCAGCCGCTTGGCACGCCCAATGAGGCGATAAAAGTTGTAGTTCCACATCATCTCCTGATCGGCGACGGTTGACATGTTGTAATTATATCGCATGAAATCGCTGATGAACGAATTGCTGCGCGTCTTGCCCGGCAGCAAGCCCTCGTTGGCCGAGAGGACAATCACATTATCGAAGTCCAGACAGCGGGTCTCGAGCATTCCCATGATCTGCAAGCCCTGCAGCGGCTCGCCCTCAAAGGGTATGGAGAACGCCGCTGCCAAGCGGTCGATAAGGAAGAACACCGACGATTCGCATGGCGGCACCTGGTGTCTCGTCAAAGCATCAATAAGTTGGTTGAGAACCTCAATATATTGGTTGAGGAAAGCTTCCTGGATGGTCATTACAGGCTGCCCGGCATCGTGGCTCGCATCCTCATCGTCTATTTCTCTTTCCTGAGTCTTCATCATCTCAAGCACCGTCTGGCAGAATTGGATATACAGTTTCAGAAGCTTGTTCACGCCCTCGGCATCATCTTCCTTGCCGAAGGTGGTGAAGAGCAGCGCCAGCTTGGTGCTTGCGAAGGTGGACTGCGGTATGGCAAACGCCCCCTGCTCAGCAATGACTCGCCGCAGCTCCAACGCCTCGGCGCCAAAAAAGTTCTTTACTATTGGGTGCGAGAGCACTATCTTCACGTCACCACGATAGAATGTCCATTCGCCGTCGGCATTTTTGCGTGCTTGGCTGTGCATCTTGGCAACGACTCTCATGAGCGACGCTATATCACTGGCACTCAACGGATAGCCCATTGTCACATTCTTCTTCTCGATTTTTGGTGGCAACGAGTTCAGTAATGGCACCAGCAAACCGTCATCGGGGAGGACAAGGGCGGTGTTGATGGCATCCGAAGCATTTATCACACCATCGTCAACAAGTTGGTTAAGAAGATGATAGCAATATTTTGCCTGTCCCACATTAGAAGGCACTCCCACCACCTCTATCTCGGGAAACGCTGCGATTGTCTCGCAAATGAAATCGATGGGCTCGGGGAACTCCTTCCTGAAGAATTTCACATATCTCGAGCCGTTGTTAATGTTGTCATCTCTATTGAACGCTGCCGCTGCCAAGTCCCAGAAGAACAGCGCCCTACCCTGCTGCTTGAGGCGCTTGAAGATTGCCACCTCACTGGTCGAGAGCATATTGAAGCCCACAAACACAAATTTCTCGTTGCTCTTAAACTCTCGTTCCTTTACCGCCTGCACCGCATCGCGATATACCCTTCCCATTGTGCAAAGACCGCGCGATTGGAGTTCTTTGTTGAAATCCACATAAAGTTTATGTAGGCTCTGCCATAGTTTCAGATAGTTGGCTTTCACGCTATCGTCGTCATCGACACCGCCTTCATAGTTTCGCCAAAATTTATCGTTATCGGCATCCTTGCCTTCTAGCCCCAGTTTAAAATAATGCGAGATAATCTCCTTGAGGTCGTCATCAAGGTAGTTGGCCTGTATCTCGCGCTGTTCTTTCACATTGTTGAAAAGCTTCTCGGGATCGACGAGATACATGTCCACATCGTTGAAGTCGTTGAGCACCACATTACCCCAATAGACAAATTTGTCGAAATCGTAATTCTCGTTTCCGGCAATGCTGGTGTAGCATTTATATAGCAAGAAAAGCGCCTCGACGGGTTTCACGGGCACTTTGCCAGTGAACGAAGCAAGGAAATCGGTGATAGTCATCACTTGTGGCATGAGATAAACGCCGTGGCTTGCCATGTCGAGCTCACGCTCCAAAAACTTGCAGCTACGATGATTGGGCATCACAAAACAATAGTCGTGAACAGCAGGCTTAGCCTGAAAATATTGCGCTACCTGGCGAAGGAAAGAAGGCATAGTTAAGTAAGAAGTAAGAAGTAAGAAGTAAGAAGTAAGAAGTAATAAGTAAGAAGTAAGAAGTAAGAAGTAAGAAGTGATAAGTGATAAGTGTTAAGTTCTAGAATCTAGAAACTCTAGAAACTCTAGAAACTCTAGAAATTCTAGAAGTTCTAGAAAATCTAGAAAAACCAATGGCTATTTCTTAATTAAAATAGTTATCCTCACAGCTACATCAAAAAGTACGATTTTGGCGTTGGCGTTGCCGCGGATGTCGCGGGCGGCGTCGCTGAAGAGTTTGAGCATGCGCTCCACGTTCTCCTCAGTGATGAACCGCGCGAAGTTCTTGCTGAACTGCGACTCCTCTTGCGTCTCATAGTTGAGGGCGCCGATGTGCAGGTTGTAGATATAGTTCTCGCGCACCATGCGGGCGGCATAGTTGAGGAAGCGTTGCGACTTCTCGCGCTTGTATTCGGCAATGGCCTCGCTCCAAGCTTTCAGACCCGCCATGTCGCGCATGTAGGCTAGACGCATGAGGGCGACAAACTGCTGGTGGAAGTCGTGAATCTCGCTGCTGTGGTCCATATTGCGCATCGCCAGCACCACATTGCCGTCGGCAGGGGCGGCGATGGCGAGTGCCTCGGTGATGTCGATACCGTGGGTGCGTGCCAGGTGCTCGGCAATCTGCTGTGTCGAGGGTTTGCGCAGCTCGATGCGCTGAGTACGGGAATAGATGGTAGGAAGTATCGCTTTCACGTTGTCGGTGGTGAGCAGGAAGATGCTGTCGGGCTCTGGCTCCTCGATGAGTTTGAGGAGCTTGTTGGAACATTCTTTGTTCATCTTGTCGGCCTGCCACATGATGAGGACCTTATATTTGGCGGTATAAGCGCTGAGGCTCATCTTGCGCACTATGTTGTCGCTCTCGCTGGCATAGATGATGGGCTGGGCATTCTCATTGCCTATTATCGTGAGCCACTGCTCATAGTCCTCGGCTATCACGCCACTCTCCACAAATTTCTTCCACTCACTGCCAAAGTCTTCACTCACAGGCTTTTCGCCCTTTTTGGTAATTGGATATGAGAAAAATGTGTCGGCATGGTTCATCGACTGGTGCTGAAGGCAGGAGGGGCACATCCCACAGGAGTCGCCGCCAGTGCGATTGGTGCAGTGGATATACTGCGCCGTAGCCATCGCGAGGGCGAGTTTTGGCACGCCTGGCTCGCCATGAAAGAGGAGCGCATGAGGGATGTGGTCGCTGTCAACCATGCGCCGCACCTGCTCTATTGCTTTCTCGTTTCCTATTATATCTCTGAATTTCATCTATTTGACAATTTAGTGTGGTTCTATTTAAGTGTTAAGTTATATGTGTTTTGCTATTAAATTACAAATATAAGCTTTTTTTCTGAAACAGCTCACACAAACTGCCATGAAAAATCTCTTTTTTACACCTAATCGGGCATCGGGATTAACCCCAGCAGTCTTCTTTTTTTTATTTTTTTGAAAAAATCTCATTTTGTTGCAACATTTTGCCCATGATGTTGCGTCTAATGCATGAAAACAATTAATTTTGGCATGAATTTGACAAAAACTCATCCAAGACAATAAAAAACTCAAGAATATGAAAAAGATTTTTATCACAATGCTAGTGGCTGTGCTGGTGCTCGCCACTGCACAGGCAAAATCTGAGAAAAATGGCAGCCACAAGAATGTCGCCACCGAGCAGACCGCTGCTAAAGCTTCGGAGCAAGAAAAGGCTGAGCAAGCCAATGCCGAGAGCGACGAAAGCGAAACTAATGTCGCCGACAAGGTGACAATCACCAAAAACGGGTTAGTCGTGAAGGACCGCAACGGCAATACCGTAGAAATAAGCACTGGAGACCTGAGCCGCATCATCAACGAACATCTCGACGACACTGTGCTCAGCACCGCGCAGGATGAGGGCATAGAGATTGACTCCGAGAATGTGTACCCGATGGCACAGCGAGGTATGGATCTTGCCGAAGATATTGCCCGAGCGTTCTTTGGCGCGATAGTGTGTATAGTGTTCTTCTCGTTGCTGTTTTACTATCTGCACCGCCGTCGCAAGTACAAAACCGTGGACCGCGCCATACAAGCTGGCTATCCGCTGCCCGACGAGTTCTTCGGAAAACGCTCACAGCACATTCCGCAGCAGCCCACCAATGTCTATGTCACTCAAGTGACACCCCCTAATGCGACTAATGATTCTCAACAAGCCCCAGGTGCGGTGCCACCAAGCTTTGGTCAGAGCAGCAATCCCCTCAACAACATCACCGACTGGACTCCGTTCAAGAAAGGCATCAGGATTACCGCCTGGGGACTCGGACTGCTGTTCTTCTTCTGGATTTTGGGTGCGCAACCTATGGCAGCTCTTATGGTGATAGTGGTGTTCATTGGCTTAGGCAAACTCTTCATCACCTACCAAGAGCAGCAAGCCCTCAAAAACCAATGGCAGCAACAGCAGTGGACACAGCAGCCACAGCAGCCTCAACAGGGTGAGCAACAGCAGTGGCAACAATGGGGACAGCAGCAAACCCCTAACAACGTGCCTCCCATGCCACAAACGCCACCAGAGTTTAACCAAAACAGATAGTTTTTCGTTGTGTGGATTCTAGAAGTTCTAGACAATCTAGACCGGCAATCTCCAAACTCTCCACTCTAAACTCTAAACACTAAACTGCGCAAAGCGCTCAATTAATAATTCTGTGTTATCTAAAGTTGAAGAACTGAAACTCATTTCCCGATGCGTGCTTGCCGACGACAGGCGCGCTTTCGGGACGCTCGTCGAGGCCTATCAGCCGCGACTGAGGCGGTTCTTCATGAACCTCACTCTGGGCGACGAATATTTGAGTGACGACCTGGCACAGGAGACATTTGTCAAGGCCTACATCGAACTTCGCAGCTTCAAGGGGATGGCACGCTTTGGCACATGGCTGTTCCGCATAGGCTACAACGAGTTCTACAGCTACAAGCGCAGCCAGCATACCACCGGCGACCTCGAGAACGCTCCCGAACAGTTCTCAACCCCTATCGACTCCCGGGAGATAGAGATGGATGTGAAAACGGCAATGGCGCAGCTTTCGGAGATAGAACGCACAGTGGTTACTCTTTTCTATATTGATGACTTACCAGTCAAGCAGATAGCAACAATCACTAGCTTGAACCAAAACACAGTGAGGTCACACCTCCACCGAGCGAAAGACAAAATGGCTAAAACGCTGAAAATGTAGGGACAAGGCGTGCCTTGTCAGCAAGTATAATATCTAGACAATCTAGAATTTCTAGAAAATCTAGTTATTCTAGAAAAAAATGACAACTAAATAATTATGAAAACTCGCGACAACAAAGACATAGAGCTGGGCAATTTGCTCAAGCAGGAAGCATGGGATGCTCAACAAAACGAGTGGTTCACCCACCGTGTGATGCACAAACTGCCCGCCAAGAAAAACAACTCGGCGCTGCATCTGGCTTGGATATGCTACATCGCCGCTGTGCTGGTGTGCGTAGGCTTTTGGATATGGACTTTGGTTTTCAACGACACCACTGTCATCACCGTGCGCGACATCATCTACTTCGTCGTCGCCATCGGGGTGACCACCATGCTTGCAATCTCACCCCTAGCGGCATTGTTCCGAAGGGACTGAGTCGTTAATCGGGGATCGGAGATCGAGAATCGGGGATCGGGGAGGTGGAAAGCCATTACTCGATCCTCGTTTTTTGTTTTATGTTCCACTTTACACGCCCCACGTCCCACGCCGACGAGGCACTGCGTCACAACCTTTTTTCCACAATTAGAAATTATTTCTTGTGACATTATTCATTATGTGGCGAATTATGACTACCTTTGCACAAAAATAAACAACTATTAGCATTAACAAAACCAATCATGACACATTACATTAGCGCCGAGCACCTCTCTATAGAGCGTGTGGGCGAAATAATTGAAAAGAACATCCAGCTCGCGTTGAGCGATGACGCTCGTGAGCGCATAGTGCGCTGCCGCAAGTACCTCGACGAACAGATTGCCGCCAGCGACGTGCCAGTCTATGGCGTGACCACCGGCTTTGGCTCGCTGTGCAACGTGAAGGTTAGTAAAGACCAACTCTCGCAACTGCAAATCAACCTGATGATGTCGCATGCCTGCGGCGTGGGCGAGCGTGTGCCCAACGAGATAGTGCGCATCATGCTGCTCTTGAAGATTCAGTCGCTGAGCTACGGCTACTCGGGCAGCAAGCTCGACACCGTGGAGCGACTTATCGACTTCTTCAACGAGGGCGTGATACCCGTAGTTTACCGTCAAGGCTCGCTCGGTGCCTCGGGCGACCTCGTGCCGCTGGCTCACATGAGTCTGCCATTGGTAGGTCTTGGAGAAGTGGAATATGAGGGCAAAGTGATGCCCGCTGCCGAGCTGCTCAAGCTCAAAGGCTGGGAGCCCATCGAGCTTGCCAGCAAGGAAGGCTTGGCACTGCTCAACGGCACCCAGAACATGAGCTCGTTTGCCGTGTGGTCGCTGCTGCAAGCCGAGCGGCTGAGCGACTGGGCCGACCGCATCGCCGCCATGTCGCTCGACGCCTACGACGGCCGCATCGAGCCGTTCACCGAGGCAGTGCATCTGGTACGTCCCCACAAGGGCCAGCTAGAGACTGCCGCCCACATGATGGAATTGCTCACTGGCAGCGAACTCATCGCTGGCCACAAGGAGCATGTGCAAGACCCCTACTCCTTCCGCTGCGTGCCACAGGTTCACGGCACAGTAAAAGACACCATCCGCTATGTGAAATCGGTCATCGACACCGAGATCAACAGCGCCACCGATAACCCCACCGTATGCCCCGACGAGAACCTCATCATCAGCGCCGGCAACTTCCACGGCGAGCCTATCGCTATGCCTATGGACTTCCTCGCCATCGCACTGAGCGAACTCGCCAACATCAGCGAGCGACGCATCTATCGCCTCGTCTCTGGCACACGCGGCTTGCCCAGCTTCCTCGTTGCCAACCCGGGTCTCAACAGCGGCTTCATGATTACCCAATACACCGCCGCCAGCGTGGTGAGCCTCAACAAGTCGCTCGCCGCACCGTCGAGCCTCGACAGCATCCCCTCATGCCAAGACCAGGAAGACCATGTGAGCATGGGTGCCAACGCCGCCATCAAATTATATAAGGTGGTGCTCAACACCGAGCGTGTGCTCGCCATCGAGCTGTTCAACGCCGCCCAGGCGCTGGAGTTCCGCTTCCCCAAGAAATCATCGCCAGTCATCATGAAGATGCACGAGGACTTCCGCCGTGAGGTGCCGTTCATTGGCGACGACGTGATAATGTATCCCCTCATTGAGAAAGCTATACAATTCCTGCGTAAATGAAACTTTTAGTCAAGAATATCGCCACCCTCGCCGGTATCGACGGCGGGGGTGTGCTGAAAAAATGCGGCAGCGAGATGGCGCAGTTCGACGCCATCCATGACGCTTGGATGCTCGTGGAAGACGGCATCATCACCGAGTTTGACACCGTAGCTCACCGCCCAGTGCCAACCGACGTGGACCGTACAGTAGATGCTGGCGGCGGCACCGTGATGCCCAGCTGGTGCGACTCCCACACCCACATCGTGTATGCCGGCAGCCGAGAGCGCGAGTTTGTCGATAAAATCAACGGACTCTCCTACGCCGAGATCGCCCGTCGCGGCGGAGGCATCCTCAACAGTGCCGACCGCTTGCACGAGATGAGCGAGCAGCAGCTCTACGACCAGGCGATGGAGCGTGTGCGCGAGGTGATTGCCAAAGGCACCGGTGCCATCGAGATAAAGAGCGGCTACGGCCTCAACACCCAAGACGAGCTCAAGATGCTGCGAGTGATAGCCCGCATCCAGGAGAGCACTCGTCTGAGAGTGGTATCGACCTTCCTCGGCGCTCATGCTGTGGGCCGTGAGTATGCCGGCCGCCAGGGCGACTATGTGAATCATATCATCAACGACATGCTGCCCGCTGTCGCCGCCGAAGGTCTCGCCAACTTCGTGGATGTGTTCTGCGACGAGGGGTTCTTCACTCCCGAGGAGACTTCGCGCATTCTTGAGGCAGGCCTCAAATATGGCATGCGCGGCAAGATTCACGGTCAGGAACTCGCACCGTCGGGAGGCGTGGAGGTGGCATTGAAGCACAACGCCCTCTCGGTTGACCACCTGGAGAGCATGACCGACGACGACATCGCCATGATGCGCGGTCGCGACACCATGCCCACTGCCCTACCCGGCACCTCGTTCTTCCTGAACATGCCCTTCGCCCCTGCCCGCAAGATGATCACCGCCGGGCTGCCAGTGGCCATCGCCAGCGACTACAACCCGGGCTCCACGCCCAGCGGCGACATGAAGTTTGTGGTCTCGCTAGCATGCATCAAGATGCGCCTGCAACCCGCCGAGGCGTTCAACGCCGCCACCATCAACGGCGCGGCAGCGATGGCGCTGAGCAACGACTACGGCTCTATAGCTCCCGGCAAGGTGGCAAACTTCTTCATCACCCGCCCCATCTCGAGCATCGACTTCATCCCCTACGCCTACACCACCCCCCTCATCGCCCGCACCTTCCTAGCCGGCGAAGAGCAGGCTTAATGCAGCAACTCACAACAAGCTCGCAACGCTACTGGCATAAAAAACAACAAACAACAACAAGCTCGCAACGCTACTGGTATAAAAAA
>FLNZ01002531.1_pt1 | contig 50446 bp, 35 predicted proteins | sample 1140391 | NCBI WGS metagenome assembly FLNZ01 (sample SAMEA3878171, study PRJEB12797) | bioreactor metagenome | biome: Moose rumen | place: Sweden | collected 2011-10 | reverse complement strand
GAAATTATGAGAAGCTTTACATAATTTCTTCCGAAACCTCAAGCAAAATTTCCACATCAAGAGTTTTGTCGGAACGTCACCCAATGCGGTGGAGGTACAGATATGGACGGCACTCACCACTATACTGCTCTTCGCCGTTCTCAAGCAGCAGGCAACCTACAAGTGGCACTTCTCTAACCTCGTGTCCTCGCTAAGACTCAACACTTTCACGAAAATTGACCTCTACATGTGGATTAACAAGCCGTTCACCCCTCCACCAGAGGCGGAAAATGACACATAGGGGGTATGGACTGTTTGGGAAACATGAAGAAACGTCAAATCTAAACGATTTGATGCTGTTTGGCGTGATTTTACGAGAAATTATTTAGGACACTATTGGGCGAATTGCGTTAATCATCCAAAAATGCTTTTCTATTTCAGCATTATTTCGTATTTTTGCATCCCATTTTTATTTTTACCACACAGAATAATTTTATTTCTCATAGAATATGTCTTATCTTTTTACATCAGAATCCGTTTCAGAAGGTCATCCCGACAAAGTGGCCGACCAGATATCCGACGCGCTGTTGGATCAGTTTCTTGCCTACGATGAGCATGCCCGTTGTGCTATAGAGACCTTTGTCACCACCGGCCAGGTGGTGATTATGGGCGAGGTGCACTCCGAGGCTTACATTGACTTGCAGGCCATTGCCCGTCGTACCGTAAACAGTATCGGATATACAAAATCCGAGTATCAGTTTGACGGAAATTCATGCGGTATCCTCACCTCCATCCATGAGCAGAGTGGCGACATCAACCGTGGTGTAGACCGTGCCGTGAGCGAGAATCAGGGTGCCGGCGACCAAGGTATGATGTTCGGCTATGCCACCAATGAGACAGAGAATTATATGCCCGTCTCACTTGATCTGGCTCACCTCATTATGAAGACACTGGCAGAGATACGGCGCGAGGGGAAAGAGATGACTTATCTGCGTCCGGACGCCAAAAGCCAGGTGACCGTGGAATATAGCGACGACAATGTGCCACAGCGCATCCATACCATCGTGGTGTCTACACAGCACGACCCCTTTGACGAGAATGAGGTGCGTATGCTCGCACAAATCCGGGATGATGTGATCAATGTGCTCATGCCGAGGGTGAAGTCAAAAATACATAGCGAGAAAGTGCTCGCACTCTTCAACGACGACATCATCTATCACGTCAATCCCACAGGAATGTTCGTGATTGGCGGTCCACATGGAGACACCGGCCTGACAGGAAGGAAAATCATCGTCGACACTTATGGTGGCAAAGGAGCGCATGGAGGTGGCGCCTTCTCTGGTAAGGACTCCAGCAAGGTGGACCGCTCCGCTGCCTATGCCGCCCGCCACATCGCCAAAAACATGGTGGCTGCAGGCGTCAGTGATGAGATGCTTGTGCAAATCAGCTACGCCATTGGTGTGGCAAAGCCTTTGAGTGTCTATGTGAATACCTATGGCAAGGCTCATGTCAACCTCAGCGATGGTGAGATCGCTGCCCGTATCAACGAGATGTTCGACTTGCGTCCAAAAGCCATAGAGAGAAGTCTGCGCCTCCGCCAGCCGATGTATCTCGAGACGGCCGCTTACGGTCACATGGGGCGGCGTAACGAGGTGGTGAGGAAAACCTTCACCAGTTTCTACCATGAGACAAAGACCATTGAGGTGGAGCTGTTCACATGGGAAAAACTGAACTTGGTGGAGAAAATCAAGAAAGAGTTTGGATTAGAATAGGTGCCATAATATTAAAAGGTGAGAGATTCCACCATACAAGTTGTCGATACGCTACATCCTGTAGCCGGGGAGCAAGCAGACTCTGCGGTAGCTGTGACAGATTCTGCCGGGGCTATCAGTTCCCGACAGCCTGTCATGACAGAGAAACGCGTGGCTGGCGTGGAGGAGCCCTTGGCCACATACAACAGCGCAAATGATGATGTCGTGTCGACATCCATCTTTGTCATGCTGGTCATGGCACTGTTGGCTGTCTCCGCCTCATGGGGGTTCATCTTGCGACAAAGCCGTAATTTCTTCTATCGTGAAAACGAACATACGACAGGCGTCCCCGACACGAATAATGAGATTCGCTCACAGCTGTTGTTGACAGCTTTTGCCGCTTTCATTTTTGCGGTGATGTATTATACCTATTTCACGACAGTCAACCCGATATCCTCACTGCCCATGTCTAAAAATCTCCTCATGCTGATGTTTGTGGGGGTATTTGTGCTATACTTCATGGTCAAGGCAGCCCTGTCTCAATTTGTCAACTGGGTGTTTTTTGATGGTAAAGAAATTGAACAATGGAACAAGTCTCAGCTATTCATCACGACCACGGAGGGAGTGATGGTGACTCCCATCGTGCTGTTGTTTATCTATGCAAAAATACCATTGTTGTATGCTGCGATTTGTGCGGCGATTGTTATCATTTTGGGTAAAATAGGTGCTTTTTATAAGTGCTATCTAATCTTTTTCAAACGATTTGCAGCTTTTTTGCAATTATTTTTGTACTTTTGTGCCCTTGAATTGATACCTTTGGCCGCTCTTGTCGGCATTTTGGAGTCATACAATGGAAATTCGATAATAAAAATTTAGTACAAAAAATGGTAAAAAAGATACTCGTTTCGCAGCCAAAACCATCAAGCGAGAAGTCTCCCTATTATGATATAGCCCGGGATTTTGGTGTGGAATTGGTCTTCCGTCCTTTCATTAGAGTCGTAGGACTCACTGCCAAAGAATTTCGCCAGCAGAAAGTGAATATATCGGAATATACCGCGGTTGTGTTCACCTCACGACACGCCATTGACAATTTCTTTAAGATGGCCAAGGAGTTGCGCGTCAATATTCCCGAGGATCTCAAATATTTCTGTGTGACGGAAACGATAGCGCTATATATCCAGAAATATGTGCAATATCGTAAGCGCAAGGTGTTTTTCGGGACGACAGGTAAGATTGCCGACCTTGTGCCGCAGATGGTGAAGCACAGGACAGAGAAGTATCTCGTACCAATGAGTGATGTTCACACCAATAGTGTCACCGAACTGTTGGACTCAAAGATGCTCATCCATAAGGAGTGTGTGATGTACCGTACAGTGAGCGATGATTTTTCACCTGAGGAGGTGGCGAATTTCGACTATGACATGATGCTCTTCTTCAGTCCGGCCGGTGTGAAGGCTCTTAATAAGAATTTCCCTGATTTCCAACAAGGTGATATCAAAATAGGTACTTTCGGTCCGGCCACCGCAAAAGAGGTGACACAGAAAGGATTGCGTCTCGACTTGAGTGCGCCAACACCGGAATTTCCATCCATGACAGGTGCGCTGAGGAATTTTTTGAAGAATCTTGATTAATGCTCTCAGCGGTGGCGCCTCGTGGTATGTTCACATTCCGTAAAGAAGAGCGTCTCGTAGGCAAATCGCTGATTGACAAACTCTTCAAGGGCGGCCAAAGCCGCTCTATGTCGGCATACCCTATCCGTGTGGTCTATAGCATGAACGATCGGCAGGCTGACGGTGTCCCCGTCAAGGTGATGATGAGTGTGCCCAAGCGCTGTTTCAAACATGCTGTGGACCGCAATCGTGTCAAACGACAGTTGCGTGAGGCTTATCGACAGAACAAAGCGTTGATATGGAGCGCGATGGAGTCGCATCCCGACCAATCACTATCCATGGTTTTTATATGGCTTGACGCTCATCATAGAACGAGTAGTGAGGTGGCGCAAAGGGTGGTAGGACTGATGAACAGAATATCCGAGAAGCTATGAAATTGCTCATGTGGATCTGGCGGGGAATCGGATGGATATTGGTGGGCATCCTGCTTGTACCTATATATATTTATCAAAAATGTGTCTCTCCTTTCACACCACCCTCTTGCCGATTTACTCCCACGTGTTCTGAATATGCGCGACAGGCACTTATCAAGCACGGGCCCTTTAAAGGATTGTTTCTGGCTGTCAGGCGCATTCTCAGATGTCACCCTTGGGGTGGAAGCGGGTATGATCCGGTGCCGTGACTTATGAAGAGATGTGTGAGGCACACTCAGTGGACACAGGAAATAATCAATTTAATATAATCATACGATGGCAAAAAATTTTGTAGAAGAACTGAAATGGCGTGGCATGCTGGCACAAATCATGCCAGGCACAGAGGAGTTTCTCAATCAACAAATGGTGACAGCCTATCTCGGTACCGACCCTACCGCTGACAGCCTCCATATCGGTCATTTGTGTGGCATCATGATGCTCCGTCATCTGCAGCGGTGTGGTCATAAACCCATCATTCTGGTGGGTGGTGCGACGGGTATGATCGGAGACCCCTCTGGCAAAAGCCAGGAGCGCAACCTGCTCGACTCGGAGACATTGTACCACAACCAGGAGTGCATCAAGAAGCAAGTGGCCAAATTCCTTGACTTCGAGGCCGAAGGACCTAACAAGGCTGAGATGGTGAACAACTACGACTGGATGAAGGACTTTACCTTCCTGGATTTTGCACGCAAAGTGGGAAAGCATATCACCGTCAATTATATGATGGCCAAAGACAGCGTACAGCAGCGTCTGAATGGCTCTGCCCGTGACGGCCTGTCGTTTACGGAGTTTACCTATCAGCTGTTGCAGGGCTATGATTTCCTGCATCTGTATCAGACCAAGAACTGTCGTCTGCAGTTGGGTGGCAACGACCAATGGGGAAACATGACCACAGGCACCGAGCTGATCCGCCGTACATTAGGACAAGAAGCAGAGGCTTTCGCCCTGACATGTCCTTTGATCACCAAGTCGGATGGCAAGAAGTTTGGCAAGACGGAGAGTGGCAATGTATGGCTCGACCGCAATCGTACCACACCCTACGCTTTCTGTCAGTTCTGGCTCAATGTGAGCGACGACGACGCTGAGCGCTATATAAAAATCTTCACCAGTCTGGAGAAAGAGGAAATTGATGCCCTCGTCGGGGAGCATCGTCAGGATCCTGGACGTCGGGTGCTGCAAAAGCGCTTGGCGGAGGAGGTGACGGTGATGGTTCATTCACGTGAAGACTATGAGATGGCTGTCGAGGCTGCCGGCATCCTCTTTGGTAAAGCCACGAAGGAGAGCTTGCTGAAACTCGATGAGCAGACATTGCTCGATGTGTTCGCCGGAGTGCCCCATTTCACACTCGCCAAGGAGGAACTTGGCAAGCCTGCCCTTGAGCTCTTTGCGCGTGACGATGTGAAGGTGTTTGCCAGTAAGGGCGAGATGCGCAAGATGATCCAGGGTGGAGGTGTCTCGGTAAACAAAGAGAAACTGGCTGCTCCCGACACCGTGATTACCGCCGATATGCTGATCAACGGAAAATACCTGTTGGTGCAAAGAGGCAAGAAGAATTATTTCCTCATCAGCGTGAAATAACATCTTCTCTCACTTGGCGCAAATCGACAAACCGGTTCGGGTTTCATGCCTTTCAAGGTTTAAGAATAGAAAAAAATCTTCAAAAATTTTGTGGGTTGCATAAGAATCATTAACTTTGCACCCCAAATTGGACGATGGTGTAACGGTAACACTACAGATTTTGGTTCTGTCATTCCCGGTTCGAATCCGAGTCGTCCAACTCAACAGGGATGTGTCTCAAGCACATCCTTTTTTTATTTCTGCGACTTGCTCATGAATCCGGGTAGAGGCGGCAAATATAAATTTTATAGAAAAAGATAGGGCGTTATTTGATTTATCACGGATTTCTTTGTAATTTTGCCGAAACAATCCATCTAAAACAAATACTATATGAAAACAAATTATGAGATTCGCTATGCAGCCCATCCAGAGGATGCAAAAAGTTATGATACTGCGCGCATACGTCGTGATTTCCTCATTGAAAAGGTTTTCGTGGCCGACGAGGTAAACATGGTTTACTCCATGTACGACAGAATGGTTGTCGGTGGTGCCATGCCAGTGAAGGAAGAATTGAAATTGGAGGCTGTTGACCCCTTGAAAGCGCCCTTTTTCACCACTCGCCGCGAGGTGGGTATATACAATGTGGGAGGTCCCGGCATTGTGAAAGTGGGGGACGAGAAGTTCGAATTGGATTACAAACAGGCTCTTTATATCGGTCGTGGCGACCGCGATGTGGTCTTTGTCAGCAAGAGCGCAAAACAACCCGCAAAATTCTATTTCAACAGTTGCACCGCACATCAGGCATATCCATGCAAGAAGATTACCAAGGATGATGCCGTCGTGGCGCACATGGGAAGTCTGGAGATGAGCAACGAGCGTGATATCAACAAGATGATTGTCAATCAAGTGCTTCCTACATGCCAGTTGCAGATGGGTATGACGGAATTGGCTCCCGGTAGCGTGTGGAACACCATGCCTGCCCATGTACACAGCCGCCGTATGGAGGCCTATTTCTATTTTGAGCTGCCCGAGGACCAGGCAGTATGCCATTTCATGGGTGAGGTGGCGGAGACTCGCCATATCTGGATGCGTGGCGACCAGGCCGTGTTGTCGCCAGAGTGGAGTATCCACAGTGCTGCCGCTACCCATAATTATACCTTTATCTGGGGTATGGGCGGTGAGAATCTCGACTATGGAGACCAGGACTTCTCACTCATCACAGATCTGAAATAATAACTCCCTTTAATCATATACAATCATGACCAATATGTTTTCATTAGAAGGTAAGAATGCGTGGATTACCGGCGCATCTTATGGTATCGGCTTCAATATTGCCAAGGCATTTGTGGCCGCAGGAATCAAAAACATCATTTTTAACGACATCAGCGAGGCCGCCCTCGAACGGGGATTGAATAATTACCGTGAGGCAGGTATCGAGAATGTGAAAGGCTATGTCTGCGACGTGACAAAAGAAGACGATGTCAAGGCGCTTGTAGAGACTATCCACAAAGAGGTGGGGCAGATTGATATCTTGGTGAACAATGCCGGCATCATCAAACGTATCCCGATGCATGAGATGAAGCGCGCAGAGTTTCAGCAGGTGATAGACATCGACCTTGTCGGACCATTTATCTGCTCATCGGCTGTCATTCCCGAGATGATGGAGCGCCGTGAGGGCAAGATTATCAATATTTGTTCGATGATGAGTGAGCTGGGACGTGAGACTGTGTCGGCATACGCAGCTGCCAAAGGTGGCCTGAAGATGCTCACAAGAAATATATGCTCTGAGTACGGAGAGTACAACATCCAGTGCAACGGCATTGGCCCAGGGTATATCGCCACACCACAGACAGCACCTCTGCGTGAGCGCCAGCCCGATGGCTCGCGTCATCCTTTCGACTCGTTCATCTGTGCCAAGACCCCCGCAGGCCGTTGGTTGGATCCAGAGGAATTGGGCGGTCCCGCCGTGTTCCTGGCGTCACATGCCTCAGACGCCGTCAATGGACACGTGCTCTATGTCGATGGAGGTATCTTGGCTTACATCGGAAAACAACCATAATCCGTCGCATGACAGACTTGAGATAAGAAGTCAAAAAATAAGGCTCACACTCGTGAGCCTTATTTTATTGTTCAGAATTTTTTTGACAATTATTTCAGGGCGTCTGCCAACTCGGCACCTGCCTTGAATTTAGCAACTTTCTTCTCTGGAATCTGAATCTTCACTTTGTCACGGGGATTGATGCCCTCACGTGCGGCGCGTACGCCAACACTGAATGTGCCAAATCCGATGAGTGCTACTTTATCACCTGCTACAAGAGCTTCTTTGATAGCTTCTACGGTAGCGTCCAATGCCTTTTTGGCATCCACTTTTGTCAATCCAGCCTTTGCTGCGATCTGGTCGATTAATTCTGATTTGTTCATAACTTTTGTTAATTAAAAATAGTAAATTTGAAATTTCTTGATGATTTTTCGGCAAATATAGGTTAATCATTTCATAAATCAAACAAAAATTGGAAAAAAATGAGTAAAAACGTAAAAAAACCCATGTATACCACTGATTTTGTGCGTTATAAAGAAGTTTTTTCGTAATTTTGCGGTGTTTTTTAAGAAATAAGATAGATATGCGAAATATACCTGTAGTCACAAAAAACTTGTTGATAATAAATGTCTTGGGATTCCTGGCATATACAGTATTAGGAAATAAGTTAGACTTGAATGATGTTTTGGGTCTTCATTTTTTCTTAGCCAAGGATTTTGCCATCTATCAACTGGTCACCTATATGTTTATGCACGGCGGATGGATGCATCTGTTCTTCAATATGTTTGCATTGTGGATGTTCGGTTGTGTCGTGGAACGTGTATGGGGACCGAAAAAGTTCCTTTTTTATTACATTTTCTGTGGAATAGGCGCTGGATTGGTGCAGGAATTGGTGCAGTACGTTGAGTTGTATTTCATTTTACAAGACCAAGGCGTGGGATTCTTCTCCATGGCATTTGCCCTTTCTGATGCTGATGCCACAACACTGAACGCATGGACTACTGTTGGCGCCTCTGGTGCCATCTATGGTATCTTGCTGGCTTTTGGCATGATTTTCCCAGAGGAGCGGATTTTTATCTTCCCGTTGCCTGTTCCTATCAAGGCCAAATGGTTTGTCATTATCTATGTGGTGCTGGAATTGTTGATGGCACTTGGCACAAAGGGTGATGGCGTGGCACATTTCGCACACTTAGGTGGCATGCTGTTTGGATTCTTGTTGATTTTGTATTGGAAGAAGCACGATGCTTCTGGTGGGACAGTGTTTGGAAATCTTCGTGAGAAATTGAGGCAACAAGCACAAAACCGTGCCAACAACAAGATGGACGGCACACGAAGGTCCGACTGGGACTACAATGCCGACAAAAAAGCGGAAGAGGAGGAAATCGACCGTATTTTGGACAAAATACGAAAGAATGGCTATGCAAGCCTCACGAAAGAGGAAAAACAGCGCCTTTTTGAGAGTAGCAACAAAAAATGAGTGGTATTAAGCGTCTCCGTGTCTTTACCACCCGCATAATCGCTGTTGCCAATATTGTGGCGGTGGTCGCCATGTGTGTCATGGGGTATGCCGGGACTCTGAGCCCAGAGAGACATCCATCCTATGAGATGCTTTCGTTGCTTTTCCCCTTTGCGTTATTGTTGAATCTGCTGTTCTTGGTTTTTTGGCTGATTGTCAGGCTGCGTTACATGTTGATAAGCGTGGTGGGATTGGTGGCGTGTCTGCCGCCTGTCAGGTCTTATTGTCCGGTTAATATACCCAAGGACGCTCCTGAGGGGTGCATCCGTGTGATGACGTACAACGTCTGTTATTTTTCATTAGACAGACAAGTGGTGAAAAAACCGGGAAAGTTGGCTGAATACATTGTCGGCGAGAACGCTGACATCGTATGTCTGCAAGAATATTACACCAACAAGAAGGATTCACTGAGAAGGCAATACCTCTCCAGCGTCTACCCCTATTTTGAGAAGATATCCGAAGGGAAGAAGGAGATTGTGGCTGTCTTCAGCAAATACCCTATTGTAAGCAAGGAGCGCATACAGATGGATAAATCCCATAACATGAGTGGCGCCTTCTATTTGGATGTCGACGGTGATACACTGCTTGTCATCAATAGCCATCTTGAAAGCATGAAATTGACGGAGAACGAAAAAACAGAGATTGATGATTTTGTGGAGAGAAAAAGGAATCAATTAGATGAGCAGACCATCATTTCCAAACTCAAGAATTCATCCGCAAAACGCGCCAAGCAGGCGGAAATAGTGGCCGATTATGTGAATGTACACAAAAATATGCCTATCATCTTCTGCGGCGACATCAACGACACCCCTGTTTCATACCCCCATCATGTCCTGACACGACATCTCTCGGATTGTTTCACCGCCACTGGCAATGGCCCTGGATTTTCATTGAGAAGCAAGGGTATTTTTGTGAGAATAGACAATATTCTGTGCTCGAACGACCTTGAGCCGTTTGCGTGTAAAATCGATACGAAAGTTGAGCTAAGTGACCATTATCCAATGATTTGCAGCCTAAAAAAGCGGCAAAAGTCCAAAAATTGAATAATTAAAGGATAAAATTTTCCTAAAGTGTGAAAAATTCCGTATCTTTGCACGCTATTACGTGAAATGGCATTCATTGGCATACAACCAGAGACGATACAGCATCGTCACGCATACTGATTATAATATTTAAAATCAATAAAACAGAAATGCAAAACAAAGGAATTGTAATTGTCACAGCGGTCTTGTTGACGCTGGCAAGTATCTTCTATTTGTCCTTCTCTGTAGCCTCAAGCCACTACGAGAGCAAAGCTGCAGAGATTCAGGATTCTACGAAGCGCCAGGATTATCTGGATTCAGTCAAGTATTTAGGTATCTACTCGTACCAGAAATGTCTGGAGACACAGGTAGGACTTGGTCTTGACCTCAAGGGTGGTATGAACGTTATCATGGAGGTCAACGTACCGGAATTGGTCAACAATCTTTCCGGAAATAGTAAGGACGCTGAGTTCGTTAAAGCCATGGACGCAGCAAAGGCTGCATGGAAAGAGGGTGAGTCGGATGATTTCATAGAGTTGTTCGACCAGCATTACAAGGGCAATCTGGCTGGCGTGTTTGCAGCACAGATTGCTGATTTGGATGCCGGCAGTTCTGACAATGATGTCAAAAACGCCCTTCAAGAGAAAATTAAAGAGACCGTGGCTGATGCCAAGAACGTAATCGCCAACCGTATCGACCAGTTTGGTGTGGTTCAGCCAAATATTCAGATTATCGACGGCAACAGACGTATCATGGTGGAGATGCCTGGCGTGAACGACCCCGCACGTATGCGTAAACTGCTGCAAGGTAGCGCCAATCTGGAATTTTGCGAGACTTATACCTCTGCCGAGATTACTCCATTGCTGATACAGTTTGACCAAGAGCTGGCCGCTACAGAGAATAACGGCTCCGAGGCAAAGGCAGATGAGAAGGATGAGAAAGCAGAGAAGACAGATACACTTCCTAAAGACGCAAAAGAGGATCTTCTGAAGACAAAGAGCGAGGCCAATCCTCTGTTGAGCAAAATCTACAATGGACAAATGTTCCAGGATCAGGGATGTATTGTCGCCTTTGCCCATGAGAAAGATACCCTTGCCATCAACCGCATCATCAGTTTGGCAAAATCCAAGAAAGTGCTGCCAAACGATGTCAGGTTGCTATGGGGTGCCAAGCCTACTGACAGAATGAAAAACCAGAAGCATATATTTGAATTATATGCTGTCAAGACCATGGCTGATGGTCATGCACCCATCGAGGGTGACGTGGTGGATAATGCCAAGGACGACTTCGATCAGCTGAAAGGTTCTCCAGTGGTTACCATGCAGATGAATGAAGAAGGCTCTAAAGCATGGAGCAAACTTACTGGTGACAACGTAGGAAAGCCTGTGGCCATCGTTCTTGACAACCTGGTTTACAGCGCTCCTGTGGTACAGAATAAAATTACAGGTGGTAACACACAGATTAGCGGTAACTTCACTGTAGAGGACACCAAAGACCTGTCCAACACGCTGAAGTCTGGACGTATGAAGGCTCCTGTGCAGATCGTGCACGAAGAGGTGGTAGGCCCGTCATTGGGTGCTCAGTCTATCCGTCAGGGTATCACCTCATTTATCGTGGCATTTATCCTGTTGATGCTTTACATGATTTTCATGTATGGTTTCATCCCCGGTATGATGGCCAACTCCGCACTGATTGTCAACCTCTTCTTCACCATGGGTATCATGGCATCCTTCCAGGCAGCACTCACCATGCCGGGTATCGCCGGTATCGTGCTCACTCTCGGTATGGCTGTCGATGCCAATGTGCTGATTTATGAGCGTACGAAGGAGGAGCTGAGAAATGGAAAGAATGTCAGACAAGCTCTTGCCGCAGGTTATAGCAACGCCTTCTCGGCAATCTTCGACTCCAACCTTACCTCTATCATCACGGGTGTGATCTTGGCTATGATTGGCACCGGTCCTGTGAAAGGTTTCGCCATCACACTGATCATCGGTATCTGCTGTTCGTTCTTTACCGCTGTGTTCCTTACCCGTCTCGTCTATGAGAAGGTCATGAAGAAAGACAAGTGGCTGAATCTTACTTTCACCACACCACTTTCACGTAATATGATGCAGAACACCCATATCAACTTCATGGGCAACTACAAAAAGTCATATTTCGTATGGGGTGTGCTCGCACTGATATTCATCGGCTTCTTCGCTGTACGTGGCTTGAGCCGCAGTATCGATTTCACCGGTGGACGCAACTATGTGCTGCAATTTGAGAAAGAAGTGCATCCAGAGGATGTTGAGAAGGCCCTGCAGAAAGAATTTGAAGGTTATAGCCTTGACGCCTTGCTCACCCAAAGTGTGATCGACGGTAAGACCGTCAGCTTCATCCGCGTCTCCACCAACTACAAGATAGAGTCCAACGATCCCAATGTGGACAACGAGGCATACGAGAAACTCTTCAATGGCCTGTCAAAGGCAGGATTGATCACACAGAAAGACCTGAAGACATTCCAGAATCCTGACGACCGTAAGGGTGGATCTGTTGTCAGCAACACGAAGGTGGGACCATCTATCGCCCGCGACGTGACCCAGAAGGCCATCATCAGTGTGATTGTGGCATTGATAGCCATCTTCCTCTACATCCTCTTGCGTTTCCGCAATGTGGCTTTCTCTATCGGTTCTATTGTGGCTTTGTTCTTCGATACTCTGATAGTAGTAGGATTCTTCTCCGCATTGTGGGGCATCGTACCGTTCTCATTGGAGATCAACCAGACGTTTATCGGTGCTATCCTGACGGTAATCGGTTACTCCATCAACGATAAGGTGGTGGTATTCGACCGTGTGCGTGAAAATCTCAGCCTTTATAGGAAACGTGACCTGCAGACACTCTTCAACGACTCTCTGAACCAGACGTTGGCACGTACCGTCAACACCTCTGTCTCTACGTTGATCGTGTTGCTCTGTATCTTCTTCCTGGGTGGTGACAGTATTCGTGGCTTCGCATTTGCCATGATTCTGGGTGTCGTCTTCGGTACCTTGTCATCCCTCTTCATCGCCGCTCCTACCGCTTACCTCACCATGGGTCGCAAGATCAAGGCTGAAGATGAGAAGACCAAAGTTGCAAAAGCATAATCCTCAGGATAAGTAATCCTGCAATACTTCACATTGTGAGGGTTTCCGATACAGGTAGCCCTCACATTTTTTGTTTTTTTATTTTGCGTTCCGCTTTTCTTTCACTACCTTTGCACGTCAAATGGGGTCCCATAGTTCAATGGATAGAACAAGTCTCTCCTAAAGATTAGATCCGAGTTCGATTCTCGGTGGGACTACACTTTGTTTTGGCAAGATAATTCTACTTACTATTTCTTTTTTCTATGTTAAGAGCTGTTTTGTAGATATGACTGCGTGTAATTTTTTTTGCAACGCCCAAAGTAGGGATGTTTTTTGTCCATCACACTGAGTTAAGCCATCGTTTACATTATTAATATATAGAAAATCAATTGACTATGAAAAGGATATTTTTTTTGATTGCCATCGCTTTTGTGGGGATTGTCTCCACAGTCAATGCACAGTTGCCGACAGTGACGCTGAAGACCATGGATGGAAAGACTGTCAGGACTGACACGTTGTCAAATAATGGAAAACCCATTATCATTGATTTCTTCGCCACATGGTGCAAGCCATGCAATCGTGAATTGACAGCCATCAGCGAGGTCTATGATGAATGGCAGGAGGAGACTGGCGTGAAATTGATCGCCGTGTCTATCGACGAGGCCCAGAATATCAATAAGGTGAAACCGCTGGTCGACAATCATGGATGGACATATGATGTGCTTCTCGACCCCAATGGCGACTTCAAACGGGCGCTGGGCATCCAGATGATTCCCTATGTGCTGATTGTCGACGGTAGCGGCAACATTGTCTACAAGCACAACGGCTATACCGAGGGTGCCGAGGAAGAGTTAATAGAGAAAGTACGGGAAATCGTGGCAAAATGAGAAAGACAACGCTCATGCTTCTCTTGTCGCTGACCGCCACGACAGCGGTAACGGCACAGGAGGGCAATGGTACTGACAAGGTGACTTTCACGGGTAGTATCCAGAGTGATGCCTTGTTGCCACAGGAAGATACAAAGATTGGTGCGGAGAAATCCGACGACTGGGGACTGACCAATACCTATGCCGATCTCCACATGATGAGCAAGTCTGTTGATGTGGGAGCAAGGGTGGAGTTTATGCGTTTCCCTATGCCTGGTTATGAAAATGACTTCAAGGGATGGGGCTTGGCCAATCTGTATGCCAAGATGCACATCGACAAACTGGAAGTCACCGTGGGTAATTTCTACGAGCAGTTTGGTAGCGGATTTATCCTTCGCACTTACGAAGAGCGCTCGCTTGGTATTGACAACTCTCTCTTAGGTGCACGCGTGATGGCAAAACCCGTCAAGGGCGTTACCGTAAAAGCCCTCTCCGGTTATCAGCGACATTATTGGAATTACAACGACGCCTTGATTTCGGGCGGCGATGTGGAATTAAGTCTCGACCAATGGTCTAAGGCCATGCAGCAGGCGGGCACATTCCTCTCACTCGGAGCCTCTTTCGTCAACAAACACGAAAAGACAGAGGATATTTTCTATAGTCCCACCTACAAATACAGACTTCCTGAGAATGTGAACGCTTTCGACTTGCGTGTACGCATGCAGAAAGGCAATGTCGGACTGTTGGCTGAGTATGCCCAGAAGTCACAGGACCCGTCGTTCGACAATTCCTATAGTTATCGCAAGGGAAATGTGGCGATGCTGTCGGCATCCTATTCCAAGCGAGGTATGAGTATGCTGGTGCAGGTGAAACGCAGTGACAATATGTCGTTCAGAAGCAAGAGGACCATGAATGGCATGTCGTCGTTTATCAACCACTTGCCAGCTTTTACCATGGAACATACATATACCCTGGCGGCTCTCTATCCCTATGCCACACATCCGGACGGTGAGTGGGCTTATCAGGCTGAGCTGGGCTATAATTTCAAGAAAAACACCTTCCTGGGTGGAAAATATGGTACGAACTTCCGCCTCAACTTCTCACATGTCCATGCCATAGACCGCAATATGTATAATGTGGACCATGTCGTGGAGTATCCCAAAGCCACCAACCGTTATGGGTCGGCATTCTGGAAATGGGGAGATGAGACATATTATCAGGATCTCAATGTGCAGATGGAGAAAAAACTGTCGAAATCATTGAAAATCAATCTGATGTACATGAACCAGTTCTATAATAAAACCATCGTCGAGGGTGAAGGTGGTATGATCCATTCCAATATCTTTGTCGGGGAGGGTAAATATCGTATCAGCAATAAAGTAACCCTTCGTGGTGAGGCGCAATATCTGACCACCCGCAAGGACGACGGCGACTGGCTCTTCGGGCTGCTGGAACTTTCTGTGTTGCCAAGACTGATGTTCACCGTCTCCGATACATGGAATTGTGGTGAGACAGACATTCATTATTATCAGGGATTTGTCACGTTTAACGCTGGAGCCCATCGACTGCAGTTAGGTTATGGACGCACGCGCGCAGGATACAACTGTTCGGGAGGCGTTTGTCGCTATGTGCCGGCAAGCAAGGGCTTTACCATGTCATACAATTATAATTTTTAAGTCATGAGCAAAGCCAAAACAATTATAGCAATGATGTTGATGACTGTGACTTGTGTGCTGTCATCATGTGATAACGTGAATGAGGAAGACCGACTGGTGTATGTCAAACCCGCTGCGGTGGCCCGTAACGTGCTGATAGAGGATTTCACGGGGCAGCGGTGTGTCAATTGTCCCAATGCCAGCGATGAGATTACCCGATTGCAACAGTATTATGGTGCCGACACGGTGATTGCCGTGGGCATCCATTCCGGTCCCTTTGCCAAGACCACTCGTGGCGTGCCGTTCTCTCTTTATACAGAAGCGGGAGATGAATATTTCAACTATTGGCGTGTGGAGTCGCAACCCAAAGGTGTGGTAGACCGCAAGGGTACCAGTGAGTACACTTCCTGGAGCGCTATCGTTCACGATGAATTGTCGATGAATGCACCTGTCAAGTTATCTGCCAGGGCAGAACTCCTGAAAGATACCCGAGACGTGCGGGTGAGCGTCGTCAGCGAGGGTGTCGATGGACATACGACAGGAAAACTGCAAGTATGGCTCACAGAGAATGGTATTGTGGATTTCCAGTATATGCCCGATGGCAGTATTGAGCGGTCGTATACCCACAACCATGTCTTCAGATGTGCCGTCAATGGCACATGGGGTACGGACTTCAGCATCAATGAGGGAGCAACCCGCGAAGACAGTTTCACATACACGTTGAGCGAAGATTGGAAACCCGAGAACATGTCGGCTGTCGTATTTGTGTATGACAATAGTGGTGTGTCGCAAGTCATCAGCGTGCCGATTACCATGTAGAGGACGATGTTGGATATCATCCGACCTTTTGCCTTTCCTTCCAGCCTGCGACCGTTGGTTTTCGGGCTTATGGAGCCAGATAATCTGTCAGTTGGGTGATATCCTGAAGTGACAGCAGGTGGTGGTGGTCGTATTCATCTGTTTCCTCGTGCTGCCACATTTTCTCAAATGGTATATGAGCGGCATAGCCTCCAAGTTCAAGTACGGGGGCTATGTCGCTTTTAAAACTATTGCCTACCATCAGCAATTCTGAGATGTCTATGCCAAAGGTCATGCAGAGCTCACGGTATTGACGCGGGGTCTTGTCGGCGACGACATCCACACGGTCGAACATGGGCCAAAGTCCCGAACGTGCCAGTTTGTTTTCCTGTTCGATGATTTCCCCTTTGGTGAAGACGGTCATCTTGTAACGACTCATAGAGCGGATGGCTTTCAGTGTCTCCACCACACCTGGCAATGGTGTCGCAGGGAGCCGCATCAGACTGAGGCCCAGTTGTTGTATACGTAGCAATAAATCGGCGCTTATACGCCCTTTGCTGATCTGCACGGCGTTCTCCACTAATGACAGGGTAAACGCCTTGCTGCCATAGCCCAATTCCGCCATATTGCGCATCTCTGTCTTAAATAATTCTGCCGACACATATTCTGCATCGCCATATTCAGACAACAGAGCGCAATACGCTTTCTCTACAGCCTCGAAATGCGACTGACAGTCCCAAAGGGTGTCGTCGGCATCGAAGGCGATAAGGCGGATTTGGCTAAGTTTCATCTTATTTTACAATGTGTTTTTTACCATTGATGAGGTAAATACCCCTGCGAAGATGGGCTGGGGATATACGTGTGCCATTGAGGTCATAGATCACCATCTCGTCTTTGATGTCCATGATCTCCACGATACCGGTCTCGTTGAGCACGGTGAGTGTACCCTCTTGATAAAGGAGTTCGTAGTTGTTGGTCTCACCACCAGAGACGGTGATGGGGTAGGTGCCTGCTGGTGAGTCGATGGTGGCGGTGGTCGTTGCGATGGGTTTTACAATGAAGACGGTGTCGGTCTCATTGTTCTTGAAGCCCTCGTACGACAACTCAAAGGTGGGATTCTCTGCGTTGAGATAGCGCTCGCAGTCGACGGCTGTCACAGTAAGTGGAGCTCTTTGAACAACCAGGTATCCATCGTAGAAGTCCACCATCTCGTCTTTGATAGTACCAGCGGTGATGGTGATGGGGTAACGTCCCACGGGAGATGTGAGGGTGGCCTCGCAGTGTAGTTCTGGCGTGCCCTCTATCTTGTCGCCGCTGACCGTGTATTTCAGCTCAGGATTCTCTTCTCCATAGTATCTGATGGTGTTACGCACCTTGACGCTGGTTCCGAATTCCTTGATACGCTCTTGTGTGAAGTCTTTCCATTGCGCGGCAGCGAGGAATTTGTTTTTCATGCCACTGCGCACATAGATGCTGTTATAGCCGTTGTTCATACCTGTGAACACGTCGGTACCACCCAATTGTGGCACATAGCGGCAAGCGACACGCAGTTCGGTCAGGTTGAGGCAGCCTCGGAAAGCCTCCTTGCCGATGAGCTCAATGCCATCGGGGATGGTCACCTTGACAATCTTGGTGCATCCGGCAAAGGCATAGTCATGCAGTCGGAGTGTCTTGTTTGGCAGTGAAATCTCACCTGTTGCCGTGGGCAGCACGGCGATGATTTCTGTTCCTTCAAGGTTCCAGATGATATTGTCTTCGACTTTGAAATCGGCGTCGGGAGCAGGTATGAGTTCTACTTCTTTCAGACGTGAGCAGAGGGCCAAGGCACCATCACCAAAATGCTTGATGTTGGCGGGCAGGTAGAGGGTGTCGAGTTTGTTGCACCCATAGAATGCCCGATACGGCAGCTCATCTGCTTTTGTGGTGAGACTGAGGCCGTTCTCCAACATATAGGTGCCTCCTTCAATAATGGTGGCGCGGCTGAGGTCCAGGGTGCGCAGGCATCCCTTTGTCCTGTCGTTGGTCAGGTCGCGCCCAGCCATCTCGCGGATACGCTTGAGGTCTTGTCCGTTGATGGGACCGGCCACTGCCAGCCTACCCAAATTGCCTATCAGGGAGTCGGGCAAGAGGGCGGAAAGTTGTCCAGCCTCCTCTATTTCCACTTCTTTTGCCAGCAGTTCTTTTTTCTCACTGGTGATACCGCCAATCATATCTTGGTAATGCTTGAACTGGTATCCGGGAGGGTTGAGAATGGATATGTCGTAATAACCGTCGTCGTCGCCACTCCATCCCCAGTTGACATACACCATGCCGTCTGAGCGATAACCGTGAAGCACGAAGGCATGACCGCCCTGCGACATGTCGGCGCCTCCATAGTAGAGCGGACCATTTTCACTTAACTCTGTGAAAACGATATCCATCCAGTCTTTGTCGCTATAATAGCTGCGGTCGTAGAATGTCGCTTCGGTGAGACCGAAATAGTTGTGCAAGCCTCTGGCGGCTTGGTCAGAATAGGCGCCACTGCCTTCATAGGGTCCGCCATATTCCATGTCGGCAGCCACGCCGCAGTTGAACATCAAGGTGGCTACGGCTGCTGCCTCTTCCTCATTGTAGTTGCCTGCACGATAGCGGTCGAGCATGTTGTCCCAATCGTAATAGGTGTTCTCAAAATCTGCGGTGTAGGTTTGGCCTTTATAATTGATGGAGTGCTTGCCCACACCATGCTCTGGAATCTTGTGGTAGTTGAGTACCTGTGCCAAGGCCGTGGCGACACAGCCGGTGAGGCATTTGACATTTCCACTGTAAGTGGGACAAAAGTTATTATAGGGGGTGCTCTGATCCCAAAGGGTGGTCAACATGGGTTCTACCTCTGTGGGATATTTATTCGGATCAGGGGCAATAGGCGCCAGATGTATATTGTTGCTTGTGGCATATTGTACTGTTTGACGCATGGCTTGAAGCCACCATGCAAAATTCTCGTTGTCTTCACCCGTGTATGGTGATTGCGACACACCTAAGATTTCTGGCACAAGGTCATCGGCTGAGACAATGGCGAAACCGCCACTCTGATAGCCAATCACCGATAGTTCCGGCGTCTCTTTCAGCACCGTGATGGGTTCGTTGCGAGGTGATTGATGTTGGCCTACGCGTGACTGATTGACAGCGGTGGCAGCGGCTTCTGCCATTTTTTGTTTGTCACGGGGTCCTGCGGTCATGGAGCTGGCCCACATCAGGGTAAGAATCAGTAAAAGGAAGGAACAATTATATAAACGCATAGTTATAAAAAATAAGCGTGCAAAAATAGCAAAATATTGTCACACTGCAAAGCTTTTGTCTTCAAAACCGACACAGTGTATAGATGTGTTGTTAAAATAAGAGCCCATGATGAAGTTATATATTATGGAGGGAATTGATAGCATCCACTTATAAATGAGGGCACTACCCTCGAAAGATAGTGCCCTCAATATCATGGGTCTTCAAAGACTAATTAGCGTACGATAGCCTGACGGCCATTAACGATGTAAACACCCTTCTTCAGACCGGCAGCGGAAGTTGTATGCTGACGTACGAGCACACCGTCAAGTGTGTAGATGTCAACTGGCTTGCCGTTTGCGAGGATGTCCTCAATAGCTGTCACTGTGAGGTCGATGCTTACAGGAGCAGACTCCTCACCACTTTCATAGACGATGGTGACGCTTACCTTATGACTACCCTGTGCAAGATCATGGATGTTGATATTGGTGTCCTCGGTATTGCCGTAGAGCTGCTCGTCTACATAGACATTGAAGCTTGCGATGGATGCGCCACCAGCTGTGAACTCGACGTCGTCGATGAAAAGTGCAAACACGTCATAACTGGTGTGACGGATAGCGAAGTACTTCGTACCCTCAGGCAAGTCGAATGAGAACTTAGCCCAGTCTTCCTCAGAAATCTTACCATCAGCAATCTTTGTGAAGCTTGCGATATCGGTATCCGTGGTGGATACCAGAATATCAAAGGTCTCGGCACCATAGTATGAGCTGGCTGATGTGTCGAGTGTAGAGGCTTGTGATGCCCAGAAGCTGATGGACTGTGCGATACCTGGCAATTCTGGTGAGATAAGCCAGTCGTCGGAAACACCGGAGACAGAACACTGAGCCATCATAAACTGACTGCCACTGTGTGGTGGATACTGTGCCTCAGAGAAGCCAGCCTGTACAGGATTGAATGGCATCCAAGCATTGGGTTCGCCTACGTTTTCATAACTGATGCTTGTGCTTTCCCAGCCATAGACGTCCTTGCCGTCGGCATCGTAGAGCGTCCAGTCGCCAAATGTGCCAGAAGGATTGGTCGATGTAATACCGGCAATGCTGAATGTCGGGAAGGTCTCTGTGTCTTCGAAGTCCTCAACCTTTGTGGTCGTACCACCTGTCGATGGTGTTGTCCAACTGACTTTATAGCCGTCTTCCTGTGTCTCAGCGGTGAGGTTCTCAACACCTGCTGCCGTAGAGGCTGCCACAGTGATGAATTTCTCAATGACATTGTCATCGTCGTTGAGGTCGTTGTCATAGCTGACCTCTGCTTTGATAGCCTTGTCACCAGCCTCGGTGAAGATGGTGGTGTTGTAGGTTACCTCAAAGACCTTGGATGCGAGAGATGCCAATGGCTCGCTCACGGATTGGTCAAGGAGCACTTCGTCAGCCACACTGACTTTCACGTTGTAGTTCTTAGCCTCGTTCTCACCCATGTTTTTCACGGTGAAGGCGATCTTACCATTGCCACCAGCAGTGATACTCTTCGGGTTGGTGAGATCATTAGCAGCGAGGTTATACTCCAAGAAATCGATGAAGTTGATATTGTCAATCCAGAAAGTACCTACCTCATCGAATGTGGCGTAGAACTTCACAAAGATGTAAGGCTCGTTGGCATATTTAAGAAGGTTCACTTTCACAGTGGTGAAGTCCTCTGTTGGTACAAATCCGTCAACAGCAGTCTCACTGGTGCCGTCGGCTTTCTCGACGACGACATAGAATTTATTGATTTTTGATGAGCTCTTGACGTCGAAGATAGCGTTCGGGTTGGTGATACCAGCCACGTTGAGCTTACCTGGAGTGAGACTTCCCCATGTGTCGGCAGCCTGTGAGCTGATGGCAATACTTGAGCCGTCGCCATCTGAAGAGGCTGCGTCGAAGCTCATGCTTACATTGTAGTACTCATACCATCCGGAGACGTATGTCGAACCATCATTGTCTGTGAACCATCCGGGAATCTGAAGCTGGTTGCCAGCGAAGTGTTCCTCTATTGGCATCACGAATGGTGCACCTACTATGAGATTGCCAACGGATGCGTCACCAATACCAGCTTCATTCTTGGGTTGTACTGCCCAGTATGCATAGTTCTGTTCTCCTTGGTTTGCGTCATAGTTCAAAGTCTTTTCATTGGCATCGCGCAGAGAGTCAAGTTTCTCGTCAAAATTGAGATAACCCTCTTCGTCAATATAGAGAGACCACACCAGATAGTCGATATTCTCGGGAATCACGACACCGCCATTCTCACCTTCTGTCACTTTGTCCCAACCGATGGTGATGGTGCCGATATTGTCCTTCACATCCACATACTCAATTGGAGCGGGTGTGTCAAGACCGATGTAAGCGGATGCTTTCTCACTCTTCAGACCAGGACCGAAGGAGTTGGATGCATAAATCTGATAGGTGTGATAACCAATTGTCAGATTCTCATCAATATCGTCGTAGGTGACTGTAGCGCCTGGAGTGATGTTCTCGACAGTGCCAATCTTGGCGCCATCTCTATAGATGTCGGCCTGAATATCGCCGGTCAGGTTCTCTCCGGCAACGGTGAGTGTAGGAGCGACAAAGCTGAGATTGGCCACGGTGTATCCTTCGGGATCAGAGCTGACGGTGAGTGCGGTGAATGCCTGCGGCGCCTCTGGCTCTGGACCTGGCTCAATAGTCAGAGAGTAGACATAGAGATAGAACTGGTCTGGATCACTGATGTCGTGGATGCCGATGAAATAATCGCCTTCCTCAGCGACTTGCAGCGTTCCTTCATAGTCCTCAGGTGCATCTCTGCTGGCGGTGACATCGGTGGGAGGCAACACACTGATGGTCATGGCATTGGTTTGAGCGGCATTGCCAGCCTTCACCTCGAAGCGCTCGGGGTATCTTGCGTTATAGGCAGAGGCATTGACAATCACGTTGTAAGTCTTGCCAGCCTTCAGATGGATAGGCGGTGAGATGAGCCAGTCGTCACCACTATTGGTGCTGTGGTAGCGGTAGCGGACTGTGTTGTCCCATGTAAAGGTGTTGTCGTCTTCATTGGCATCGATGACGGAAAAGATGCTGAATACATCCTCATTTGAAAAATCGGCAATGTAGGGAGGCTCAATGGCACGACCCAGTGTCTGGCCATTGGATAAGGTGATGTCACCGGCGATCTCACCATTGTATGCTCTCACACCATATTTGTATAATGCCAGTGAACCAAGTTCGAGTGTCTCGCTGAAAGACGTACCGGTGAGACCTGTTGCTACAGAGACGGCATCATCACCTGCGATACGGTAAACCTCATAAGTGATGTCGGAGACGAAGCCATTGTGTACACCTGCTGTCACTGCGTCCCATGTCACGGTAATCTCATTGCCATTGGCGGTGAAGGCCACGTTGGCAGGTGCCAGCGGCACATCGAATCCAATCCACAGCGACTGCTTGGCGGTGGGGCTGTTGCCTACGGCATTGGCGGTGTATACCTTGATGGTCTGCATACCATTGGGAGCTGTCACCTCTGCAGTGACGTTTGCGCCTGGAGTGGTGGCGCCTGTAGCAAGCACTTCATCACCGGCAGTGATTGTATAAGTCAGTTCACCGGTAAGGTCTTCACCAGCGAAGGTCTTGGTGGGAGCAGTGAAAGAAACTGTACCGCTGTTAGAGCCGTTGACGAAGTTGACAAATAAATTCTCTACAGAGGCAGGAGCACCATCCTCAGCTGCCGGTTTGTCAATCAGAACACCGGTGATGGTATAGTCGCCAAGTGGCTGTACCAATGTGGCGGCACCTGTCTCCAGATTGACGGTATATAGGTTGACGGTGCCTTCCTCTACAGGCACACCAAACCAATAGAATGTGTCGTCGGTGGGATCAATCTCACCAGCCTGATAATAAGCACCTTCATCGTCGCTGACGACAATACCTGTCGGACCGACAAGGGTCTCAATGGCTGTAGATTTGTCTATCTTGTAGAGGTTGCCGTCATCAGCAATACCATAGATCACACCATCTTTGGTGATACCCATGGCCACATAGCTGTTTTCCAGCTCGCCGATGGTGGTACGGCTATGGTTGGCATAGTCGGGAATACCGAGCTCAATGGCGCTACCTTCACCATTATAGAAGGAGCCATAAACGGTACCGTCGGCTGCGGTGGCCAGATCCTGAGCAATCAGGGAGAAATCACCGTTCTCATCATCTATTTCATAGACTTCACCCTCTTCCCATGTCTCTGTATCGAATGGATAGATGTCTATCCACCAGAATCCTATCCAAAGATAGTCGAGTACAGCATTGACACCATAGTACACATTATCTTGGATGGCTGCGCCATTGAAGAATGTGTAGTTGCCGTTGGCAAGTGCCTCCATCTCTGTGGGAGCGGAAATGCTAAACCGGCTGATAGAGCGCTGGCTGGCGGTCTCTATGCCAGGGAAATAAGCAATATTGGCAATAATGTTGGTGTTGTTGGACTTGAGAATAATCTGCCCATTGCCATTGTTCGTGACCTTGAAACGGTCGCGCGGACGTATGGTCTGAGGTACTCTCATGACATTGTTGTTCTTGGCGTGTGTCAACATGCGACGCTGGAAGAGCATGGGGTGTTTGGCCTTTAATTCTGCCGTACGTGCGGCTTGCTCTTTGTTGAAGCCGGACATAGACTTCATCTTCATCAGTTCGGATTGGAGCTTGGCTCTCTTTTCCAACTGAGTCTGGGCCTGAATAGGAGCTGCTACGACAAACATAGCCAAGACTCCTAAGAGAAAAGATGTAAATTTTTTTCCCATTTGACTAATAAAAGTTAGTGAAACATTCTTCGGGATAAACCCTTCGTAAAAACTAATATGATGTGCAAAATTAAACATTATTTAGGAAAAAAAGCATAATGTCTAATGATTTTTCCATTCGGTGATAAAAATACCATCATTTTGGTATTTTTCATGCGGTTTTTTCTATCAGATGAAAAAATGAGATAAAAAGAAACCCAGGATTTGTGTGTCCTGGGTTGTAGAAGTTCGTTAGATAAATAAGAGTTCCCGATATTTTGGCAGCGTCCAACATTCATCGCTGACAATAAGCTCCAATTTGTCTATCTCGTAGCGTATTTTCTCCATCTGAGGCTCCACGGTGTCATGGTAGGCGATGGATTTTTCTCGCTCTGTCGTGATGCGGTTGGCGATTTTCCTTGCCTCTATCAGTTGTTCTACACCAGTTTCTATGCGCTGGGTGCGCTCAGCAATCTCACGGATAATTTGCTTGTTGCGCATGGTGAGCTGGTCGGCTTCCTCGTGGCTGAAAATCTCGTACATATTTAATACGTTCTGTGCCAACTGACTTTGGTACTGCGTGGCGATGGGGATGATGTGATTCATGCTCAAATCACCCATCACACGGGCCTCAATCTGGATTTTCTTTGTGTAGGTCTCCCATTTCACCTCATTGCGCGCAGCCAGTTCCTTGGCATTCATCACACCCATGCTCTCAAACATCTTGATGGAGTCGGAATCCAGGTAACGGTCGAAGATCAGTGGACAACTGTTTTCCACATCCAGTCCTCGTCGTGCGGCTTCTTTGGTCCATTCGTCGCTATAGCCATTGCCATCGAAGTGGATGGGGCGGCAGGTCTTCAAATCTTCACGTACCACGTCAAGAATGGCACTGGTTTTGTCCTCTCCCTGCGTGATAAGTGCGTCTACCCGATTCTTGAAATTTGTCAGAGCTTCTGCTACGGCGGTGTTCAGGGCTATCATCGCCGAGGCACAATTGGCCTCACTGCCTACCGCACGGAACTCAAAACGGTTGCCCGTGAAAGCAAAGGGACTTGTGCGGTTGCGGTCTGTATTGTCAATCAACAGCTCGGGAATCTGTGGGATATCAAGTTTCATGCCCTGCTTGCCAGCCATATCGAAGAGGTTCTTCTTGTCTGAAGCCTCGATATGTTGGAGCAATTCACTCAGTTGCTTACCAAGGAAGGAGGAGATGATAGCCGGCGGTGCCTCGTTGGCACCTAAGCGGTGGGCATTGGTGGCACTCATGATACTGGCCTTGAGAAGTCCGTTGTGACGGTAGACGGCCATGAGCGTCTCTACGATGAACACCACGAAGCGAAGGTTGTCCTCAGGGGTCTTGCCTGGGGAATGGAGCAGGATGCCGCTGTCTGTGGAAAGACTCCAATTGCAGTGTTTGCCAGAACCATTGATGCCGGCGAAAGGCTTCTCATGGAGTAGTACACGCAGCCCATGTCTCTTTGCCACACGCTTCATCAGCGACATCAGTAGCATGTTGTGGTCAACGGCCAAATTGGTCTCCTCATAAATGGGTGCCAACTCAAATTGGTTGGGTGCCACCTCATTATGACGTGTCTTGCAGGGAATGGAAAGCTCAAGGGCACGTATTTCCAGATCTTTCATGAACGCCTGCACACGCTCGGGGATAATACCGAAGTAGTGATCGTCCATTTGTTGGTTTTTTGCGGAGTCATGCCCCATCAGTGTGCGACCAGTGAGCATCAGGTCGGGACGGGCATTGAACAGTCCCTCATCCACAAGGAAATATTCCTGTTCCCATCCTAAATTGCATGTCACCTTTTTCACGTCGGGATAGAAGTAGCGGCTCACCTCGGCGGCGGCATTGCCTACGCTGCGTAGTGCGCGGAGCAACGGCGCTTTATAGTCGAGCGCCTCACCGGTATATGAGATGAAGATGGTGGGGATACAGAGTGTGTCGTCAATGATAAAAACGGGCGAAGTAGGATCCCAGGCAGAATAGCCACGGGCCTCGAAGGTGTTGCGGATGCCGCCACTGGGGAAGGAGGAGGCGTCGGGTTCTTGCTGCACCAGCAACTTGCCGGAGAACTCCTCTATCATACCTCCTTTGCCATCGTGCTCGATAAAAGCGTCATGCTTCTCGGCTGTACCTTCGGTGAGTGGCTGGAACCAGTGGGTGTAGTGGGTGACACCATTCTCCTCAGCCCATTGTTTGATGCCTTTGGCGACAGCATTGGCGATAGAGCGCTCCAAGTGGGCGCCATTGTCAATGACATCTACCATTTGCATGTACACATCACGTGGCAGATATTTGAACATCTTGTCGCGGGTGAAGACATATTTACCAAAATATTCCGATGGGCGGGATGCGGGGGTGGCTACTTCTATGGGCTTTTTCTTGAAAGCCTCTTCTACCACTTTGAACCTGAGTTTAGGCATAGAACTGTAGGGTTATGGATGAGGAGATAATAAAGGAATATGGGCACTTTTATTGTCCTGTAATGATGTTGAGGATGTAGGTTACGTCGGTAATGGAGATGACACCGTCGCCATTTATGTCAACATGATCCCTGTAGAAAATGCTTGGTGTCTGACCGATGATATAGTTGACGGTGAGAATGATGTCTGTGACATTGACAACACCGTCGTTGTTGGCATCGCCCATGCCTCCCGTGACAGTACTGCTGACAGAGGAGAAATACATGATTTGAAGGTCACCGGTTTCGATGGTCAGCGACTCGTCACCATTCACGGCAACCATCTGTCCGTTGTCAAATGTGATGGTGAGTCCCATGGAAGTAATTGATGAGAGCGTGCCGTCACTGTTTTTGAAAACAAGTTGGGTATAATCATCTGCGACAGCTGGAAGCGAGCAGACAATGATTGATAATAGAACAAGCAGTTTTTTCATTGTTTTATCCGTTCTAACTAAAAATAAGGTGTATTGATGTGCAAAATTACGGTAAAATAAAGGGGAATGCAAAATAAAGCTGCTTTTTTTGGTTAAAAGTTATATAGATTACAAAAAATATCATTGAAATCAGAGGCTTTTCCGTCTGTTTTGGAATAGTTTTTTGAGTGGCTTGGATGTTCTCAATTTACAATTCCATGTTCTTGGGAGTGAGGATGGAAACGTCGAATGACTTGAGCCTGCTATTTCTGCTTTCACCGGTATAGGTGACAGACATAACAACCCCGAAGGGGCGACAGACAATTCTGTCGCCCCTTCGGGGTCGTTGTATAAACGCCTTTTTAGCAGGGGTTTCGCCCCTGCCTGTGGTCTGACCGGGCCTTCGGCCTTCAAGCACTTCTGTCTTTTTGGATATCAATCCAACCAGAGACTGGAGGAGTTGGAACCCTGTTCACCCCATTCTTCACTGTCTGAAGGTGTGTCAATTATGGAACCGGGAACTTTGTTGTCATTATCTCCCAAAGGCTCTGACATATATTCTTTCATCCATCCGAACACAAAATCGTTTCTAATAACATCAGACATAGGCTTTATATAAATTTTCTTCCTCATTGTCACATCTCCTTTCATTTAACTGTAATTTTCTGACCATTGTGTATGTAAAGTCCTGGCTGAGAGGGCTTTCCTCTCAAGCGGACACCCTGTGGATTATACCAGCTGTCATCCTGTTGATGAGATACGGTCTGCACACCTATGTCATCGGGTGTACCATCCTCAAACGACAGGTACAAAGGTGAGGCTGAGCCACTTGTCTGTCTCTCATATATGTAGAAAATCCTGTTGTGCTGGATATAGATATTAGGATTCAGCCATGTGTCGTAACCATCAGGCACCGTGGTGTTGTTTCTGAAGAATCCCACCCGATCTTTGTTGGATTTCGTGAAAACATAGACCAGTTCATCGGTATTAAGTCCAGGAAATCCAGCTTCAGTGCTGTATCCTGTCGTCAGATACGATCCCTTAAGAAGATTCTTATTTGTTATATCCTCAGGCACTTTTGATGGCTCGTCACCATACACCTCCACCTCAAGTTCTGAGGTGTTGATTTTGTCTTTATGAACACGGATGACAACAGGCACCCCTGCATGAACAAATCGGTCATTGTTCACTTTTACACCATTGGCATCAAGGTGCTCTACCTTATCATACCATTCCGTTGACCAGCAACGCAACCTATAGTCGTTGGCTGTTGCCCTGTTCTCCTCCACACCGAGGAAGGCCACGGCTCCATCGGGCAGAATGACATCAAAGGGCACATAGAGTGTCGTATAGTAGTAGTCGTCATCTTCAAAAACGTTTCCACTGGCGAAAGTGCAACTCTTCTTGAAGGGCATTTCCCCCATACCATTGCCCACTGGCTGCAGGTAGAGTCGGGTGAAGCCATACTTTTCGAAGCAAGCCTCTAAAGCCATGCGTCTGGCTGTTACAGGCTCGTTGCCATTGAAATCTTGCACATAGCTTAAATAGTGGTTTGAGGAATATTCATCATTGCTCATATAGAGCTGATTGAGGACACTGCCGATGTTCTCGTAGCGCGATGGGAAAGCCTCACTGCCTGTCAAAGAAGGACCGTTGAGATTCAGTCCCTGAGTAGAGATTTCATAACGCTCTTTTCCGTCTTCGTTGGTGGTCTTTTTGAACAAGAAAATACTGGCTGGGTCATACTGGGCATCAGCCTCTTTCTCATTCGACATCAGAGACTTGAAAGCCGTTTTCGTATTATAGTCATACTCTTGATCGGAACCGTAAGTGTTTCCACCTGTGCCATCGCCATATAAATATCCCCGGACATAACGACGGCCTTCAGCTGGTGGATTTTCGTAGTCGGTCTCGTTGTCGACAACCGTGGATTTCTCATAGATATATGGATCGATTTTGCCAACCGTGGATTTCTCATAGATATATGGCACGATACGGTAGTAGCCCTGTTTCATCTGCACGAGGTTGACGAGCTCTCCGTTTACATCTGTCTCCTCTATCATTCTCCGCACGTATTCTGCCTCTTCAGAGGTGAGTGAGTTGCCGTTGTCCACTTTTGTCTTCATGGCTTTCAATTTGGAATCATTTTTGACAGCTACTTCTGTGAATGCCCCCACAAAGCCGGCATAGTAGAGGTATTCTCTCATGGAAGCATTCGTTAGGTCTCTGAGTACGAAATTGGCAATATCAATCTGACGGATGGAACTTGCATCGCCTTCTGTAACAAGCTTAGGATAGGCGGCTGAACTCAGGCCGTCAGCGGTGAAATAACTGATGTTGCTCTCCGGCTCTTCTCTCAGGCCATCACCGTAGACAGGATGTATCCAGAAAGCGCCTTGAAAATCGCTCAGCCGCATTTCGAATACATTCTCCTCTGTGCCTTCGCTGTTCTCAACAGTGCCTTTGACCACGGTATAGTCTCCTCCGGGATTGAGTTGTGCCTTGGTCATATAGAGCGTCTGATCCTGGTCAGGGTCATAATGATTGAGAAGTCTGAATCCGTAGGGATCTCCTATGACAGCCCACTCAAAGTTGTTCGTGTAGATGTTATTCTCCGAGATGCCGGTGTCCATTCTGAGTGTCTTCTCTCCACTTAGATACAAGACATTCCCATCTACTTGTCCCAGGGCATGGCGATTGGCGACATAATACCAGTGTAGATCCTGACTGATTTTTCCATCTACCATCTTCTGTGTACTCCAATTGAAATCGGAAGCCTCCTGATAGTCATAGTAGACGTCGATTTGAGTCCCCGATGTCATCTCTGTGGTGATTGTCTTCACCTCGCCGTCTTTCCACACAAACGAATATTGACAATAGGCACGCTTCCACCCATCTGGCAGCACATTGATCAGTCTCTTTCCCACAGACTGATAGCCTGTGATGGAAATGATGTCCTTTCTATCATTATTTAAGCCGGGGCGCAATGTAGCATCGCTATAATGTAAAACGAACGTCAGTCCCTCGATACCATTGGTGGAGAGGAACTCCGCACTGGTATAGCCGCTGGTGTTGTCTGGATTCACATGTGCCAGCTTGTTGGCATAAACCATGTTGCCGTCCTCCATATAGCAAATGGCCGCCAAATCGGCAGTATAGTCATCCATCAGATAGAGTATCGTGCCAGTCTCTTCTGTCAGTGTCAGTGTCTCACCTGTTGTGGTCGAGGGGAATGTGAGGTATGATTTTGTCGATTTGTTGTAGAGTCGCACCCCGTATGGCGTGCCCACCAATCTCCACAAATAGGCATCATCATCTTTGTCAACTTTTACATGGGCGTCATCATCGTATTTCACACTACTTGTTGTAGCATTAGCATAGAGCAACTGGTCACCAATATGCATCATGTACCAGGCATCACTCACGTCATCACCACTACTGGTATAGAAAGTGGGATGCCCGTTCGCATATTCGCCCTTCACATATACATGCTGACCATCATTAGTATCATCAGTACCCACAGTATATGAGCCAGCTGGCTCTGTGCAGCCAGCATCCGTGTAAAGGCCTGTATATGTGACATAATGCCGCTTAAGCGACTCCGGCATGTTATCTATAGTGAGTGTGCGCCCCTCTGTCACCAGGGGTTCTTTGAGTGTCGCCACCTCCGATCCTTCAAAAATCACATGCCATGTCACAGGATGCTGGGGCAAGGCTGTTATTAGGTCGAATGGTGTTGGTTCGGTGGTCTTCACCTCCAACACGTAATTATTATTTTGGTCAAACGAGATGCCTCCACCGTATCGTGTTGTCATCAAGCTATTGGGAACCAGATAGAAATACACATGATAGGTGGTCTCACCGGTGGCGGTTGTCGGCTCAGCTACTTCAATGGCCTCAAAGATATAGTTCTTGCGAGAAGCTGCATCGGTGCTGAAGGACAGACTTGTATTGAGAGCCTCGCTGCTCAGCGGAATATCCTGATAGTTATCGCCCACGCTCAGGTTGGTAAGCTGCAGACTGTAGGGGTCTCCCGTGAGTTGCCACCTGTATGTCTGAGTTTTGTCATCTTTGACATTTTGCTTGTATGCCGTCGTACACTTAGCAACAAGATTGTCATTATGCATAAAGAAATCACTATCACCGCTTTTCCAATCTATTAGATAGATTTGACTGAAATTAGCCTTGTCCACTTCGTAAGTGGCATAAATGGCCTTATACTGCTGAGAAGTGCCACCAAAGAAGGATGTTCCCTCCTTGGGGAGCAGCTCGTTCATCTTTGCATCTGTGTAGAAAGTATACTCGCAGAAAGCGTGCTTGTAAATGTGGTTGCCATGATAGGTGTTGGTCAACAAGCTTGATGACATGGTGGCTCCATCATCTGGATAATCAAGCATATACTCCATAATGTCCACCAATGTACTACCATCCGCCTTGTACACTTTCAGGGGCACGATGATATGCTTAAGCGTGAAAGGCCTAACCAGATTAGATAATGGCTCTTGACTGGAGTCAGCGTTCCAATACGTTTTGTCATTGTTGATGTCTATTTGCAACAATGCTTCTTTCTCGTTCTCCCTTTTTGGCATAGTCCATGTGGTGGCATTCTCCTCTTTGTCAAATGTTAATTGATGACCATACACTCCATCGGAATAGACGAACTTGCCTTTGCTACGATTATAGATTTTAACGGAATAGGGATTTCCTACAAAAGCCCATTGAATGGAGGCATTGCCAACATCATCCCAGTCATTTTGAACTCCTTCCACATAGGTGTCTCCACTTTGTGCATAATAATGATTGTACAGTGTGTAATACTGATACTCATCAGGATTATCACCCTGACTGAACACCGGGGCATATTCATTATATTCCCATTTCACATAGACAGTGCGGCTCTGGTCAACGGCCTCGTTGCGCTCAGTCACTTCATTGGCAAGGCCAGCGTCGCTATAGAAACTGTATTGGCAGAATTGCCGCTGGAATGAGGTGGGGACGGTGAAATCCACACCCGAATTTGTCTGTAACTGCACATCGTCAATACCAGCCACGGCATGGCCTTCTGCATCACGCAGGGTGTATGTGATCGTCAGGGGGATTACAACAATAGGACTTATCTCTTCCCATTCACTATAATCATTTTCTCCGTAAACCGCACGTGTTTTGAATGTATATATTCCTGCATCAGTTGGTGTGAATGTCTGAGTTACACGTTGTCCGAAAGTTGTACTACTCACTGTGGCAATATCTTTCCATTCTCCTTCGTTTTTTTTGTATTGGAATTGGACCCCCGTGAGCGTTTTTTCATCTACAGGGTAGGGAATGGCTGTGAGTGTTATTTCCGTTCTTTCCTCTATATTCCCCGTGAGTGATGCAGACAATCCAATCGGAGTTATCTTCTCTATGAGGATGTAATCGAGAAAAATCCTTTGAGACCCAGTATGCAAAATATCAACTGATTGGTTGTCAGAACTTATGGTAAATTCAGGTGTCGTGTATTCAACCAAATGATCAGAAACGCCCGCCAATGTGCTAAAGCTATTTACTATATCATTCCCCACTTTTATAGAGTATGTTCCCACGTCACTGTTGGCACTACCAAAAACACCTAATGTTATCTTATATTCACCTTTATTCAATGATACATCTTTCACGCCAATAGAAGCATTGGTGCCATCTCGTTGAACTCCGGCACCATTTGATGCAAGTGCAGAAGCTCTGCCTTTCTTATCATTCCAGTTCGTAATATTAGGATCATCCACTCCCCAAGTTATAATATCACCGGATTGTTTTACATCTTCAATTTCTTTAAAACAAACGTAATTTCCATCTATTTTGTAGTATTTAATCTCTACAGGGGATGTAGTTTCACCTCCTACGACAAAGCCTCCATAGCTCCAACTATCTATACGATTAGATGTTTGCTGTAATCCATTTCCGTTTGTTTTATACAACGTTGTTCCATCTAAGAGATATCTTGAGAAATAGTAGTATTTTTTTTCTCCCCTTCCTACTCCTTCTATTGACTTGATTGTCAATTCACTAACACAGTTCTGATTGTAGTCTGCGTCATTTTCACTATCATACAATTTGGCAATCACCTGATAGGAATATGTTGTCTCGTCATCGTCGATTTGAGGCAATGCTTTGCCTACAGGAGATACAGTCTCACCTGCCATCGCCACTTGTGTTGTCAGCAGGATTAATCCTAAAATAGATATGAATGTATTCAAAATACCATGTCGCTGATCAAGAAAACCGTTATACTTCATGTCTGTCAAATTTTTGTCCCTTTAATATCCGCAGTCAAGAAAATCATTCAAATTGCAAGTGAATATGAAAACATAGCAGACTTGCGTATGTCAGATTGTTCAATTATCTTTGTGAGTGCCAAACAACAAAGAACGAATATCTGGCATATGGTTGCAAAAGTACCAAAAAAAATGAGAAATACAAGCCCTACGGCGGTTTTTATTTCGTGATTCGTGAATTCTTGTTCTGAATGTTCAAAGAATAGTTACGTTTTATGTATTCTTTCAGAAAAAATTTGTAATTTTGTACCAAGAACAATAGAAATCCATTATGGACAAAGACATTTATCCCATCAAAGTCGTGCTTGCTGAGAAGGGAGGCACTGCGAGACTATATAGTGTCTCGTGGAGGGTACCAAAGAACCAATAAGTGGTTGGCTGAGCAGTTGGGGTATGCCCCAACTACGGTATCCAAATGGTGTACCAATGATTGCCGGCCTACAATGGAGACATCTCTCAGAATTGGAGAACTGCTTGATGTGGAACTGGCAGAATTTGTAAGGACAAAGAAAGGTCAAATGGAACACCCCTCTTTATGAGTTAGTAGGTCACTACAACACCTACAAGAATGATAGTTATAGATAATTTTGATTACCTACTTATATATAATCAAGATGAGCAGAAACAATAGAAGTTACTCGCCAGACCATACGTATATCGGTGCGGGCGACTTCTCTATGTAATCGTGTAGAGGAGATGTTGCCACTATCATGAAAAAAATATGAAAAAACTCTCAGTATTCATTACACTCTTAATAATGGCCTGTTCTGTAGAGGCACAGAATAAAGAGAGCATAGCATCGCTCTGTGCCAAGATTGACGAGGCTATTGTCAATTCTCAACAATACGTGGATCAACGTGAGGAAAATATCGCCATGGAACGTCATAACATGAAAATGGCACGAGATACAAGGCAAAAGTTCGACACTTGTTATCGCCTGTATGAATTGTATCGGCCGTTCGTGAGCGACTCTGCCATTTATTTCCTCAGAGAGTGTGTTAACTATGCCCAACAACTTGGTGATCCGTCGGAGGTGCTCCGCTGCCAGTCGCTTTTCGCACTCAGATGTTCCAACATTGGTATGTATGATGAGGCTTTGGGCATACTTGGATCGCTCAATCCGTCGTCAACGATGGATAGCATGGCTTTGGGCACATATTATGAGGCATACAATAATGTCTACAATGAGTTGGGGTATTATAGCCGTCTGGACGATATGCGTGAGAAATATTTTGCGAAAGCACAGGAATATGAACAGTTGATGTTGGCCTATCTGCCGCCGGACGATGAGGCGTGTATCTTGCGCAGGGAGATGACGGCACTGAATGCGGGACGTCTTGACGAGTCGATGAAGATCAACGACGAATGGCTCACTAAGGTTGAGCCTGGCTCTCATCCCTATGCCATGACCTCACTTTATAGATATCTGGAGTTTAAGGCAAGAAAGGATACCACGGAGATGATGTATTGGTTGGTGGAGTCGGTGCTTGCCGATATCCATAATGCCGCCATGGACCAGGGGTCGATGTGGGAATTGGCCAACGAACTGATGCTGCAAGGAGATATTAAGCGTGCGTCGAACTATATCAGTTATACAAGTGACTGTGCCAACCGTTTCGGTTCGAGACAACGTAATTGGCAGATTGCGCCATTGCTCTCCAGCATAGCAAAAAACTATAAGGAGAAGAGTGAGCAAACCACATCGCAGCTACGCTACACCCTGGCTGCCATCAGTGTTTTGGCATTGCTCTTGCTGGCTGCATTATTCTCGGTACACCGACGCAACAAACAATTGGCGGCAGCTCGAAATGCGCTGAAATCTTCCAATGATGAATTGGCACAGGCCAACAAGCAATTGGCATCGCAGACCAATGAGCTCTCTGAGCTCAACGGACAACTCTCCTCGCTCAATACCCAATTGTCATCCTTGAATGCACAGCTGTCGGAGAGCAACCGGGTGAAGGAGGAGTATATTGGCAGGTTTATGAGCCTTTGCTCGCAGTATATCGACAAACTGGACAACTATCGGAAGATGGTACATAAAAAGGTGAAAAACAAGGACTTCGACGAACTGTACCAGACCACAAAGTCAACGCAACTTAAAGAGAAGGAACTGGAGGAGCTGTATGAAAACTTCGACACGGTGTTCCTCCATCTATTCCCGGGGTTTATCGACGATTTCAACTCGCTCTTGCAACCAGAATTACAGGTGCATCCAAAAGAGGAGAATCGCCTCAACACAGATATCCGTATCTTTGCCCTCATCCGACTGGGGTTTGAGGACTCATCGAAAATCGCAGAGTTCCTGCATTACTCCGTCAATACCATCTATAATTATCGTGCACGCATCAAAAACGGATATATTGGCAATCGCGAGCAGTTTGAACAGAAAGTCAAAGAACTGGGGACTATAAGATGATTCTCGCCTCAACACAATAAGTATTGAGATGATACGGGTATGTCAGGAATCACGTTTTTAAATATTCCAAGGGTATTTTGTTTTGGCTTGATATAAATCAAGCCTGTTTGATGACAAATTGACATATATCAAGAAAAAGGGTACTTTTTACAATTATTCCGCGAGATATTTGTGTGATATCCGTAAACTCCCTATCTTTGCATCGTGTTTTTCATAGTATTAGATTTAAGGTTAACAAGGTTGGGACTCGGCGGAGTCCTTTTTTTTTGCTTTGACCCCAAAATGTAAAAAAGTTTTTATTTCCTTCAGGATACCATCATCATTCAACTCCCAAAACGACCCCGATATCTTTCGTTTTCAGGTTTTTGAATCTGATATTGATAAATGTTGGGGCCGACCAGAATCCCATGGGTTTTTACCGATAGACCAATGTCAACATTTGGTCGGGGCAGAAAAGGTCGAGTGCTACTTGTTGGATTTCCTCGGCTGTCACTTGGTCGATGCTCTCGTACAGCCTTTCCACATCCCTTTCCCATCCATAGTGCAGGAAACTCTTCCCAAAACTGAGAGCAAAACTCTCCCTTGCGTCACATGCCACACCAATCTGACCTTTTAATTGACGCTTGGCAGCAAGCAGCTGTTGGTCGCTCAACGGACTTTCTGCGAATTTGGAGAGCTCGCGTCTGACAAGACGGAGACAGCGCTCTACATGTTTGTGGTCGCAACCGAAATAGATGCACCATGTGCCAGCGTCGCTATAGCAGATCATCGAGCTTTCTACTGTGTAGACCAATCCATTGCGCTCACGAAGGGCGAGGTTCAGCCGGGCATTCATACCAGGGCCTCCAAGGATGTTGTTGAGCAGATAGAGAGGGATGCGCCGCTCATGGTGAATGCCATAGCCACGGCATCCTGTCATCACATGCGACTGATGGGTGCCACGGTCTATCTCATATAGTCCACATGGTTTAGCGGACAATGTGGCCTCGACGTCTTCGAGGTCTGTCAATAGCGGTTGTGCTGGTGTGAAATCTGCTGTGGCTTTTTCCAACAAACGAACCAGCAGGTCGAAGTTTACGTCACCATACGCAAAAAACACCATGTTCTCAGGGCGATAGTAACGTCGGGTGAACGATAGTGCGTCGGCAGTGGTAAAATGCCGCACACGCTCGGCGTCGCCCAGGATATTATGACCGATGGGATGGCCATCAAACAGGCGGCTCTCAAAATCATCGTAGATAAGTTCGGCTGGAGAGTCGTTGTAACTCTCTATCTCGTCTGCGATCACCTCCACTTCTTTGTCAATTTCGGTCTGGGGATAGGTACTGTGAAATACAATGTCGCTGAGAAGGTCTACCGCACGTGGCAGGTGCTCGGCGAGTATGGCGGCATAGTAGACGGTATCCTCTTTGTTGGTAAAAGCGTTGAGGTCACCGCCGACACGCTCAAGGCAGTTGAGGATATGCCAGGAACGGCGTCGAGCGGTACCCTTGAAAGTGACGTGCTCACAAAAATGTGCTATCCCCTCAAAGTCGGGGGCCTCGTTGCGGGAACCTGCGTTGACACCATACCCACAGTAAACAACATTGGAATGGTCGTGAAGGAGGATGACCCTCAGACCATTCCGCAGTGTGGATGTCTTGTATGACAGATGTTCTTTTTGTTGCATGACGATGCCGTGATGGCTGTTAGAGGCTTTCCAGGACACGCTTCAGCACCGTCTGTGCTGAAATCTCACGATTGGCTGCCTCGGGAATCACCAATGAATGGCTGCTCTCTATCACATCGTCGGTGACAATCAGTCCGCGGCGAACGGGGAGACAGTGCATGAAATAGCCGTTGTCGGTCCATGACATGTGCTCACTGTCAATAGTCCAACTCATGTCACGACTGATAATCTTGCCATAATCCTCCGGGCGGCTGACACCGGGACAGCTCCAGTTCTTCGCATAGACGAAATGGGCACCCTCAAGGGCTTTCCGCTGGTCGTATTCCACACAGGCGTCACCCACAAATTTCGGATCCAGTTCGTAACCCTCAGGATGTGTCACCACCAAGTCGACGTCGGCGGCATTCATCCATTCTGCAAAAGAGTTGGGCACCGCCTGGGGCAAAGCGCGGCAATGAGGCGCCCAGGTGAGCACCACCTTAGGACGCTCAACTGGTTTATGCTCCTCGATGGTGATGAGGTCGGCGAAGGCCTGAAGAGGGTGTACTGTGGCTGTCTCCATGGCTACAACAGGTCGTCCGCTGTATTTGACAAATTGTCCGACGATGGTCTCCGCATAGTCAAATTCACGGTCGGAAAGACCGGCGAAAGAGCGTACGGCGATAATATCGCAGTAGCTGCCCATCACAGGAATGGCCTCCAGCAGGTGCTCGCTCTTGTCGCCATCCATGATGACACCGCGCTCTGTCTCCAATTTCCATGCCCCGGCGTTCACGTCCAGCACGATGACATTCATGCCTAAGTTCATGGCGGCTTTCTGGGTGGAGAGACGTGTGCGGAGACTGTTGTTGAAGAATATCATCAGCAGGGTCTTGTTCTTGCCTAACTGCTGGTATTGAAAACGGTCTTTCTTTATCTCTTGTGCCTCGGCGAGTGCACTACGCAGGTCGCCAAGGTCATTTACATTGAAAAATGTCTGCATATCGTAATTACAATAAGTGGGTATTCGGGTTGTCTGTTTTATCTGATCTGTAGGTCCGTGGCGGGTAGTCAGCCTCTCACTTGCCCCTCGCCCTCAATCAGCCATTTGTAGGTGGTGATCTCCTCCAAGGCCATAGGGCCTCGTGGACCGAGCTTTTGGGTGCTGATGCCTATCTCGGCGCCCATCCCAAACTGTCCGCCATCGGTGAAACTGGTGGGAGCGTTGACATAGACACAGGCGGCATCGACCTTGGCCTGGAAGATGTGGGCATTCTCCTTGTTGTCGGTGATGATGCACTCGCTGTGGCCACTGCCGAAAGTGCTGATATGGTCGATGGCCTCGTCCAGCGAGGTGACGGTACGGATGGCCATGGCATAGTCCATGTATTCGGTGCCGAAACTCTCTGTAGTGGCATGTCGCATCAGTTGTGAGGGATAATTGTCTTTCAGCGACAAATAGGCGGCATCGTCGGCATAGATGACCACGTTGCTGGAAGCCAAGGGCTCACATAGTGCGGGCAGGTCGGGCAAACGCCGATCATGTATGATCAGGCAGTCGAGGGCGTTGCAGACGCTCACACGGCGGGTCTTGGCATTGTTGACAATCTTGCGCCCCATCTCCAGGTTGCCTGCTGCGTCGAAATAGGTGTTCACGACACCGGCTCCCGTCTCTATTACCGGCACACGGGCGGTGTCTCTGACAAACTCGATGAGTTTCTTGCCGCCTCGTGGGATGCACAGGTCGATGAATCCCACAGCACCGAGCATCTCACCTGTTGCCTCATGGGTGGCGGGGAGCAATTCCACGACAGACGGATTGATGCCATATTGCAGAAGTACATTATGTATCATAGCCACAATGGCCAGATTGGAGTCGTTGGCGTCGCGTCCACCTTTGAGCACACAGGCGTTGCCACTCTTGAAACAGAGTGAGAACACATCGAAACTCACGTTGGGACGGGCCTCATAGATAATGCCAATCACACCGAAAGGCACACTCACACGTCGCAGTCTGAGACCATTGGGAAGTGTGCGTTCCAGCAGTGTCTTGCCGAGTGGGGAGGGGAGGCCTGCCACATGTCGCATATCCGAGGCAATGTCCGACAGACGTTTTTCGGTGAGCTGAAGACGGTCGTAGAGCGGGTTTGTCCGCTCCATACGGCTGAGGTCCTTGGCATTGGCCTCCAATAACATGGAGGTGTTGGCGGCGATGGCATCGGCCACGGCATTCAGCACCTGGTTCTTGCGATTGTTGTCGATGAGTGCCAATTCGCGACTGGCGGCTTTCACACGCTCAAATATTTCTTTTGTGTTCATATCTATTGTGAGTAGAAGTTCAAATTCGTGTTTTTATATAAATTTGTGGGAGTCTCACGGACTTTCTCTCTTGTTACTCTAAATATAGGTAGTCGTAGTGAACGATGGGGCGCCGACCGTGGCGACCGATGAGCTGACGGGCGGAGGCACTGTCGTAACTGCTGCGGCCCACAGCCACTTTCTCACCAAGTTCGTCAACAATGTTCACCAGGTCACCCTCTTCGAAGTCACCCTCCACGGCGGTGACACCTACCAACAGCAGACTGACGGCACGTGTGCCAGTAAGTGCTGCACGCGCGTCGGTGTTCACATGCAAGGTTCCTTTGGCAAAGCTGTCGCTATGGGCTATCCATTTCTTGATGCCCGAGACAGTGCCGGCGACAGGGACAAAAACCGTGTGGATCGTCTCTTCCGGGTCTTTGGCAAGATGGATGAGGATATTGTCGCGACGGCCATTGGCAATGATTACCTTGATGCCTTCTTCCGCCACTTTTCTGGCAATGTTGTATTTGGTCAGCATACCCCCGCGCCCGAAACCGCTCTTCTCGCTCTGGATGTAATCGCTGAGGTCGCTGCCCTGTGCCACCTGGCGGATCACCTTTGATGCAGGATCTTTGGGTGAGCCGTCGTAGATGCCGTCGATGTTGCTGAGAATCACGAGGGTCTCGGCATCCATCATCGATGCGATAAGTCCCGACAACTCATCGTTGTCGGTAAACATAAGTTCAGTCACGCTGATGGTGTCGTTCTCATTGACGATGGGCACCACGCCATTGTCAAGCATCACCTGCATGCAGGCGCGTTGATTGAGATATTCCCGACGGGTAGAGAAACTTTCTTTCATCGTGAGGACTTGTCCGACATGGATGCCATATTCACGGAAGAGGCTGTAGTAGAGGTTGATGAGTTTTGCCTGACCCAGAGCAGAGAATAATTGTCGCTGGGCCACACTGTCGAGTTTGCGGTCAATTTTGATCTCATCACGTCCACAGGCCATGGCGCCGCTTGACACCAGAAGCACCTCGTAGCCATTGCGATAGAGCCACGCCACCTGGTCGACAATAGCCGACATGCGGGTGATGTCGAGTTTGCCGTTATGGCGGGTCAGCACATTGCTGCCCACTTTCACCACAATTCTTTTCTTACTCATGTCTCTATGCTTGTCGTGTTGCTTGACAATGTTATTCTTTCTTGTCCTTTTCCCTGATTTCCACCCTTCGTATCTTTCCACTGATGGTTTTAGGCAGTTCGTCGACAAATTCGATGATACGAGGATATTTATAGGGGGCTGTCACGCGTTTCACGTGGTTTTGAAGTTCTTTCACCAGGTCAGGACCAGCTTTCTCACGCCATTCCTTGCCCAATATCACTGTGGCTTTCACCACCATGCCGCGCACCTCGTCGGGCACACCGGTGATGGCGCATTCCACCACGGCGGGATGGGTCATCAGCGCACTTTCCACTTCAAACGGGCCGATGCGGTAGCCGCTACTCTTGATGACATCGTCGATGCGTCCCTCAAACCAATAGTAGCCGTCTTCATCGCGCCATGCCACGTCACCGGTATGGTAGATACCGTCATGCCATGCCTCTCGTGTGAGTTCCTCATCACGATAATATTCCTTGAACAGGCCGATGGGCTTGCGGTCGCCCACACGTACCACAATCTCACCTTTCTCACCATCCTCACACGGTGTGCCGTCGGGCTTGATAAGGTCGATGTCGTACTGTGGGTTGGGAATACCCATCGAACCCGGCTTGGGTGTCATCCACGGCATGGTACCCAATGTCATCGTCGTCTCTGTCTGTCCAAAGCCCTCCATGAGTCTGATGCCTGTCTGCTGATAGAAATGGTCGTAGACGGCGGCGTTCAGTGCCTCACCGGCTGTGCAACAGTAGCGCAGGGCATGGAGATCGTAGCGAGAGAGATCCTCGCGGATCATGAAACGATAGACCGTGGGAGGGGCACAGAATGAGGTGATGTGGTATTTCTCCATTTGCCGGAGCATACGGTCGGCGGCGAATTTCTCATGATCATAGACAAAGACCGTGGCACCGGCAAACCATTGTCCATAGAATTTGCCCCATACAGCCTTTCCCCATCCTGTGTCTGCCACAGTGAGATGGATACTGTCTTCAGAGAGATTATGCCAGAAGACGCCTGTGGTGAGATGTCCCATGGCATAAAGGAAGTCGTGGGCCACCATCTTTGGCTCGCCACTGGTGCCACTGGTGAAATACATCAGCATCGTGTCGGAATTGGTGTTGGTATGGTCGGGGCGCACAAAGGCTGGTGACTTGTCTATCTCAGCATGCCAGTCATGAAACCCTGCGGGAACCAATGGGCCGATACTGACGAGAGTCTTCACGGTGGGACTCTCTGGCATGGCGGCTTGTATCTGGCTGAGGACATATTCCTCACCGACACAGATGATGCCTTTGACAGAGGCACGCTGGTCGCGGTAGACGATATCGTGTTTGGTGAGCATGTGAGTGGCGGGGATAGCCACAGCACCGATCTTGCATAGTGCAAGCATGGTGATCCACCATTCCAGTCGACGCTTGAGGATAAGCATCACCATGTCGCCACGTGTGATACCCAGTGACATCAGGTAGGCGGCGGCTTGATCACTGCGCACTTTCAGTTCTCCGAATGTGACGCGAATCTCAAGTCCTTCGTCGTTGGTCCATAACAAGGCCAGTTTGTCGGGCTGCTCCTCTGCCCATGCGTCTGTGACGTCGTATGCGAAATTGAAGTTCTCCTTGATCTTAAAATGCAGATTCTTCTTGAAATCTTCCACCGAAGTGAAGGTTGTCTGCTGTAGAAATCTCTCTATCATAACCGTATTCGAGTTGTTTCTTGATATGGATGGCAAATGGCGTCGTCCATTTGAGTTGATGTTTAAAAAATGATAGCCAGAAAACGGACTGGTTTGTTGTTGAGAGCCTGCATGCCGTGGGGTTGTGTGGCATCAAAATATATAGAGTCGCCCTCGTTGAGGGTGAGTATTTTCGAACCGACGGCGAGTTGTAAAGTGCCTTCTAAAACCATGTTGAATTCCTGACCGCTGTGGGAGTTCATCTCACGCGGAGTGTCAAGGGGCTTCGGCTCCACTGTGACAATGAAAGGATCTGCTTTCCTGCCACGGAAACCACTCGCCAGACTCTCATAGTTGTAGGCGCTGCGGCGCTCCACACTCATGCCCTGACCCTTACGGGTGAGGAAATAACTGCTCATCTTGGGTTCTTCGCCGAACATCAGCACATCAAGCGACACACCGTACTGTTTGGCGATTTTCTGAAGGTTGGCCACAGAGAGCTCACTCTCGCCGCTTTCCATTAATTGGTAGTGTTCTACCGTAATGCCGCAGACGGCAGCCATCTCTTCGGCACTGATGTCGAGAACGTCGCGTAGTCCGCGAAGACGTTCGCCTATTTGAATAATTTGTTCGTCCATGATGATATATAGTAATGAAGGTGTGTTCTATTAATTCTGATTTTTATACAGATGGTCAATCTATGATCACATTTCGGTCGCTTTTTGCTTTTATTCGGTGCAAAGTGTCAAGTTTCATCGGTCGTGTAGCCCGCTACGCTCCCTCTTCAACTTACATTTTGCCCTCGACTAAAAGCTAAAAATCGCCTCGACATAATAAATAGAACCCACCTGAAAAGTGAAATTGATGGAGGTGTGGTGAATGACAGGGTGCTTCCTCAGTGTTTCAATCCGGCTTTCAGTCCGCGGATGACGGCACTGGTGAAACCGGCATGCTCCATTTCGTTGAGACCCTTGATGGTGACACCGCCGGCGGTGGTCACCTTATCGATCTCTGCCTCTGGATGGTTGCCTGTGGACTGAAGCAGCGAGACGGCGCCTTTCACTGTCTGCAGCACGATTTTCCGGGCATCGGCGGCGCGGAACCCGATTTCCACTCCTCCCTCAGTGGAGGCGCGCACATAGCGCATGGCGTATGCGATGCCGCATGAGGCCAGTGTGGTGCCGGCGGCCAGCTGATTCTCTTCGATGACGATGGTCTGGCCCAGTTGGTTGAACAACTTGACGATGGTATTGGTATCGGTGGACACAGCGTTGACAGGTACCAGAAAAGTCATCGACTCCCTGATGGCAATGGCTGTGTTGGGAATACAGAGGAACAGATGTGGTTGGCGGAAGTCTCCCTTGTCGAGCCATGAGCGGATGTCATCCGATGACACACCTGCGGCAATGACGACCAGTATCTGCCGCTCATAGTCGAGTGTGTCGAGGATACCTTTGATGACGGTCTCCACCAACCATGGTTTGACAGCCACGACAACGACCTCGGCTTCCTTGATGGCAGCGCTGTTGTCTGAGGTGATGTTGACGCCGGTGTTGATGAAATGTGTCTGTATGGCGACACTTGGGTCGGAGATGGTGATGTCGGCAGGATTCACAGACTTGCACTTGAGCAGTCCCTCTACCAAGGCGCCTCCGATGGCTCCTGCTCCTATAGTAGCGATTTTCATATCAATGCTTTCGTTAGTTTCTCTATGAATAGATCGGCCTCCCCGATGGAAAGACAGAGTGGGGGAAGCAGTCGCAGGACATTGGTGCCGGCACACCCTGTAAAGCAATGCTCGTCGTATACTAATCGCTGGCGCACTTCCTTATGGGGGATGTCGAGGTCGATGCCGATCATCAGACCACAACCGCGGATGTCGGTGATGTGGTTGCCGGCCTTACTGCCTTCTTGCGACAGGTCATGTAGGCGCTTCATCAGATGCTCACCCACCTTCAGGGCGTTCTCAACCAAGTGCTCGCGCTCTATCACGTCGAGCACGGCGAGCGCTGCGGCACATGCCAGATGGTTGCCGCCGAAAGTGGTGCCCAACTGTCCGTAAACGGGTTTAAACCCTGGTGATATCAGCACGGCACCCATCGGGAAACCATTGCCGATACCCTTGGCCACACTGATCAGGTCGGGGCGGATGTCCAACCACTGGTGGGCAAAGAATTTGCCACTGCGGCCATAGCCGCATTGTATCTCGTCGCAGATCAAGACCGTGCCATACTTCTTGCAGGCTGCCTGCAGACCTTGGGCAAATGACTTCTCGACCATCCTGATGCCGCCCACACCCTGTATGCACTCGATGATGACGGCGCAGACATCACCCTTGGCCAGCTCTTGTTCCCATGCATCCAAATCGTTGAGAGGAAGGTAGGTGACATGGCCGTTGGCATTGATGGGCGCGATGATTTTGGGATTGTCGGTGGCTTCCACAGCGAGAGAGGTGCGGCCATGGAAGGCTTTCCGAGAGGCCAGCACACGAGTGCGCCCGTTGTGGAAAGATGCCAGTTTCAGACAGTTCTCATTGGCCTCGGCACCGCTGTTGATAAGAAACAACTGGTAGTCGTCGTAGCCGCAGATGGCACCCAGACGACTGGCAAGTTGTCTTTGCAACTGGTTGATCACAGAGTTGGAGTAGAATCCGACTTTCTCTACTTGTTGGCTGATCATCTCGATATAGTGGGGATGACTGTGCCCAATGCTCACGACGGCATGACCGCCGTAGAGATCAAGGTATTCGGTGCCTTTGTCATCGTAGACCTTACAGCCTTTGCCGCTGACAATATTGACATCGAAGAGGGGGTATACGTCGTATAATTTCATGTTCTTGATTTTAGAATGCACTCGGCTTGAGACGGAGACCTGCCGTCTCGTCGGTGCCAAACATAATGTTCATGTTCTCTACGGCTTGACCTACAGCACCTTTGAGCAGATTGTCGATACACGATGTGACAAGCAGTTTGTTGCCGTATTTCTCACAATGTACAAGGGCTTTGTTGGTGTTGACCACCTGTTTCAGGTCGATAGGTCTTTCCACGTAGTGGGTGAAGGGCGCGTCGGCATAGAAGTCTTGATAGACTTTCACAATATCGGCGATGTCGGTGTCGGTTCTCACTACTTCCGTGGCAAAGATGCCCCTGGCGAAATCGCCGCGATAGGGGATGAAGTCGATGGCGACATCAAGGCGCCCCTGGACTTGTGCCAGACTCTGGCAGATCTCCGGCACATGCTGATGTGTGAAGGGCTTGTAGATGCTCATATTGTTGTTGCGCCAGGAAAAATGCGTCGTGCCGGTGGGTTTCTGGCCTGCCCCAGTGCTGCCGGTGATGGCATTGACGGAGACATCCCGGGTGAGGAGCCCCATGCTGGCGGCGGGCAACAGTCCTAATTGGATACAGGTGGCGAAACAACCGGGGTTGGCCACATGCTGTGCCTTGGCAATGCGTGAGCGGTTGATCTCCGGCAGCCCATACACATAGTCGTTGCCAGGAGCGGAAAGCCGGAAATCCTGAGCAAGATCGACAATCTTGACCGTCGACGGGATGTCATGCGCATGGATGAAAGCCTCGCTCTTGCCGTGTCCCAGACAGAGGAATATGACATCGACATCGGAGAGGGGCAATTCATTGGTGAATACCATGTCGGTGTCACCATATAGTCCTCCGTGAACATCGGTGATATGGTTCCCGGCATTGCTCTCACTATGGATGAACACAATTTCTGCCTCGGGATGGTTCAGCAAAAGCCGTATCAGTTCGCCGGCGGTGTATCCGGCACCACCGATTATGCCTATTCTGATCATAATGGATTATCTCTTCTCGTCGTCGTGAATACCATAATAAACTCTCAGGGGTGTGCTCAGTACTTTAATGAAGCCTTTGGCCTCGTCGGCAGTCCATCCACGCTGCATCTCACCATATTCGCCCAATTTAGATTTCAGCAGGTCGTCGGGAGAGTCGACACCCATGGTCTCAAAGCCCAGTGGACGGAGACGTAGGATGGCGGTGCCGTTGACATTGCGCTGCGAACTGGTAAGCATGGCCTCGATGTCGGGCATGACAGGCTCCAAATACTGGCTCTCGTGGAGGAACATGCCATACCAATTGGCCACTTGGTCTTTCCAGTATTGCTGCCATTTGCTCAGCGTATATTTCTCGAGCAGACGGTGTGCCTCAATGATCAGGATGGGGGCGGCTGCCTCGAAAGCCACACGGCCTTTGATGCCAATGATGGTGTCGCCGACATTGCAGTCGCGACCAATACCATATGCGGCGCCTAATTCCTCAATCCGTTGGATGGCCTTCACCTTGTCGTCAAAGGTCTCACCATTGACCGCGGCGATTTCACCTTTCTCAAAGGTGATACGCAGCTCGCTCTCCTCGTTGCGGGTGACATGTTTCAGATATGCCTCCTCGGGCAGTCCCTGGGCAGAGTCGAGAATCTCACCACCACAGATGCTGGTGCCCCAAATACCTACGTTGTAGGAGTATTTCAGTTTGGTAAAGTCGGCATAAAACCCATGTTCGTTCAGATAGTCCACCTCTTCCTTACGTGAGAGGGCCTGGTCGCGCGTCAGCGTGATGATTTCCACACCGGGAGCCATGACCAGGAAGGTCATATCGAAACGTATCTGGTCGTTGCCGGCACCTGTGGAACCGTGGGCGATGGCATCGGCACCTATCTCCTTGGCATAGCGGGCGATGGCAATGGCCTGGAAGATACGCTCCGAGGAGACGGAAATAGGGTAGGAGTTGTTGCGGAGCACATTGCCGAAGATCATATATTTCAACGACTTGGCATAATATTCCTGGGTGACGTCGAGTGTCACGTATTCCACGGCACCAAGCTTATAGGCGTTCTCCTCGTTCTTTTTCAGTTGCTCACTGCTGAATCCTCCGGTGTTGGCACAGGCAGCGTATACATCATAGCCCTCATTGGCAAGTCTCATCACGGTATATGAGGTGTCAAGACCTCCTGAGAATGCTACTACTACTTTCTTTTTTGTCATAATGTTGTGGGTTTTAATAGTGGCTATGGTTGCTGTCATGATAACAATGGTTTTAGCAACGATAGATACTATGGGTCATATCTTGTCTTATTTGTCTATCTCTTTGATTCTCTTTAGCACCTCGGCGGGAAGCTTGGCGGGAAGATGCTCCTCCGGGTCGTATAGCATGGCTGTGCAGATACAGTATTTGCGGTCGGTGCGCTTGAGAATGTCCACATTGACACAACCGTCACAGCCGCGCCAGAAGGCCTCGTCGTCGGTGAGGTCGGCAAATGTTACAGGCTGGTAGCCCAACCGCGTGTTCATCGACATGACGGCAGCGCCACTGGTCAGACTGAAAATCTTGGCGTGTGGCCATCGTGTGCGGGCAAGTGTAAAGGTCATCTCCTTGATACGCCATGCCACACCCTGACCACGAAAGTCGGGATGTACAATCAGACCGGAGGTGGTCACATAGTGCTTGTTGCCCCATGTCTCGATGTAACTGAATCCGGCAAACTTCTCTCCTTGGAGGGCAATCACCGCCTTGGCCTCTCTCATCTTTGTGATTAAATATTCAGGGGTGCGCTTGGCGATACCTGTGCCACGCACCTTGGCGGCCTCGGCTATTGTCTCAAGTATGGTGTCGACATATTTCTCATGTGTTGAGTCGGCCACCAACACTTCTATTTCTTCCATTGTCTTGTTGAGGGTTTTGATGAAAAGATCATCTGATGTTATCAATGAATTCGCTCAGTTTCTCTTTCACAATCTCCTTTGAGGCATTCTCCTTGATGACGATGAAAATGGTGTCATCACCGGCGATGGTGCCGATAATCTCTGGGATTTCGCTGTTGTCGATATTGTAGGCTATGCTGCTGGCATAGCCCGGGCGTGTCTTGATAACACCCATGTTGCCTGAAAAATTGATGGATAAAAAGCCCGAGATGCGTATCATCTCCATCGCACTGCGGGGCTTGGTGACACGTTTGTACATCGTGTCATTGGGAAGCACATATACATATTTGCCATTCATACTGGCTGCTTTGGCCACCTTCAATTGCTTCATGTCACGGCTGAGCGTGGCTTGGGTGAGTTTGAAACCTTCTTTCTCCAATGCTTGGAGCACTTCCTCCTGACTTCCCAACTCATGACTGGAAATCAGCATCTTCAGTGCTTCCATCCTACTGTTCTTGATTTTCATCGGTGCATATTTATACTTTGAGTGCGCAAAATTACGCATAAAATTGCACATGACAAAAATATTTATACAAAAAATATGGATATTTTTTCACTTGACATGTTTTGTCGTCTTATTATGCACAAAAAATGGCTGCCAGCAGTATGGCAGCCATGTATATTTGCATGTGTATTTGCATGTGTATTTGCATGTGTATTTGATAGAATACACACCTTTAGTCTCTGCTTCCAAAAATACGGAGAAGATACAGGAAAAGATTGATAAAGTCGAGATAAAGTGTCAGTGATCCCAAAAGGGCCAGTTTCTGGAAACTCTCATCGGCATATTCCGCGTCATAGAGCATGTTCTTGATTTTCTGAGTGTCGTATGCGGTAAGACCCACGAAAATCAGTACACCAATATAACTGATAATCATCTCCAGGCCTGTGCTCTTGACAAAGATGTTGACGACGGTGGCGATGATAATACCTATCAATGCCATAAACAAAATCTTGCCCATGCCGGAAAGATCCTTCTTCGTGGTGTAACCTATAAAGGCCATTGCGGCAAAGGTGCCTGCGGTGATGAAGAATACTTTCGCAATGGTGGACATGTCGAAGATCAGGAATATCGACGATAACGTGATACCATTGATGGCTGAATATAGCACAAACAACAGTGTGGCCGTGGTCAATGAGAGCTTGTGGATCATTGCACTGATGCCAAATACGAGCCCCAGTTCGGCAATGATGAGCACCCACATAATGGCCTGGTTCTGGAAAAGAACATACTTAAAGTCGGAACTGGCGACTACGTATGCTGCCAATCCTGTGATAACAAGTGCAAGGGTCATCCATAGATAGACCTTGCGCATGAGGGTGGGAAACACCAGGGATGAATACCGCTCATCACGGTTGATACTACTGCGATTCTGTTGATCCCTGATAATGTCTGATAAATCTCTATTGTTGTTCATTTCTTTTTAATTAATGTATTCATTAATAATATATAAACACGAATTTTTACGATTTCTTTTATTTAAAACTGCAAAATTGATGCCATTTGCAAAGATAGTCTATTTTATTTTTGCTGCAAAGCATTTCTTTATATTTTTCATTTTTTTGTTTTTTAGGTGGATTATATATCAATTATACCATATTCGCAGGTTTTGCTTGCTCCTGTGGAGGCCTGTGTTAAGAGATGAGAGAACGGCGTTTTTCCCCTCTTTTGTCTGTTTTTTACTAATTATAAGTCGGATTTTGCCCGGATTTTGCCGGATTTTGTAATGATTTCCGAAAACTTTTGTTGTTTTCGTAAAAAAAGCCTTGAAAAATTTGGAGTGTGCGGATAATTGTGATACCTTTGCATCCGCTTTCGGTCAAAAATCGCCCGTCAGGGCGTTCAGGCCTTGAGCCTCGTTCTTTGAGAGATTTACATGGAGACATTAGAAGTAGTACAAGAAGCGGCCC
>FLNZ01003222.1_pt1 | contig 50560 bp, 26 predicted proteins | sample 1140391 | NCBI WGS metagenome assembly FLNZ01 (sample SAMEA3878171, study PRJEB12797) | bioreactor metagenome | biome: Moose rumen | place: Sweden | collected 2011-10 | reverse complement strand
GGGGGGATATGGTATTTTGGGTGTCATCGGGTGTCATCGGGTGTCATACCCTTATATAACTTTTAATACTATATACAAAAGTGCCTATCGATATAGACTTTTGACTTTTGTACGCGAAAATTATATATTTATATAAGGGTATGACACCCATGACACCCATGTCACCACCAGCACTATGAGTTGGTATATAAAAAAAAGTGCTGCGGACGATTGCCCGCAGCACTTTTATGTTCAGTATTTTGAGCGATGCTCGAGCTTGCTCACATTCGAACGAGCCCGAGCGAACTCTGTCGTGTTACTTACTTCAGCACCTTCTTACCGTTGACGATGTAGATGCCCTTCACGGCCTTGTTGACACGGCGGCCAGCGAGGTCGTAGATAACCTCTGCCTTGTTCGTGTCAGCCTCTACGCCATTGACGGCGGTGCAGGTGACGAAGGTAATCTTCACGAGGACGGCTTTCGTGCCGTTGGTGATGGCCCAGTAAGCCACATACTCATGGTGTTCGCTGTTCGGACGGGGGTAGCAGTAGTAGTTCTGTCCGTCGGTGTACTTCACGCAGAAGGGAGCGTTTGCACCCCAATACTCGAAGTCGCCGTCGGCGTTGCGCCAACCGTCGTATGCGTCATAACTGCTTACGAATTCGCCTGTGGTGGGGTTGTAACCGTAAACGGTAGCCTCTGCGAGAGAGGTGAGACCCAGTTCGTTGAGGATGGACTGAACCTGCTCGTCGGTGAGGGTGGCAATCTTTTCTACGTAATTGTCTTTGACGAGTTCCTCATCGGCGTATTCTACGCTGGCTTCAATATCGAGGTCGGAGATTTCCATTTCTACATTCGGGTCGCCGAGACGTTCGATGGTCCAAGGACCGAGCACGGTGTAGTCAGCTTCTTCAATCTGAGGCTTGCGGATGCCGATAACGACCTCGGTTTCCTCAAGAACGTTGAAGATAACCTCGTTGACGTATTCGCCATTCTGGAACCAAGCCTTCACGGCATTGGTGCTGTTGGGTACGAACTTACCTTCGACAGTCGTTGAGCCAGAGCCGGCAGCATAGTCGGTGTCGGATGCACCATCCCAGCGGTTCTGTACGAGTGTCTCGGTGGTTTCTTCACCTACGGTAGCATACATGACAGCCTTCTTGGTGTCGGTGCCAGCCTGGATGGCGTCGTATTCGCTCTGTTCAGCACCCGTGTAGCGGTAAGCAGCCTGAGCGGTCAACTTCCACTGACCCATGGGCAGAACGATGGTCTGCTTGAAGTCGAAGGTGGTACCTGTGGAAACCTTGACCACACCCGAGCCGTCGAGGCCCTTCGTGTTGGTGGTGTCCCAACCGCCTTCGCCTGTGAGGTCTGCATTGACGATGTAGTAATCCGTTAGGGTTACATAGGTCATGGTGATGAATACGAATGCCTCGGCGTTCGTAACGTTGTTGACATAGACTAACTTAGCCGTCCAGGAATCGGGTGTTCCGGTCTGATTTTCCATACCGCCCACATAGTAGGTCTTGTAGTCAAGGTCATCCCCAGAGAAGCGGTTGTTGTCTTGGATGTAGAAGCGTGCGCTGGTACCCCAGTACTCAAATGCACCTTCAGCGTTGCGCCATCCGTCGGTGGTGCTGAGCACACCTTCGATGCGGTCGCCGCTGGGTGTCTCGCTGTAAACCGTGATGTCAGCCGTAGAGGCGGCACCGATGGATGCAAGGATGGCATCCAGGTCTACGACGATGGGGAGTCCTTCGTAACACTCGTCTACAACGGATGTTACGCCGTACTCGAACACTTCGGGTTCAGCAGGGCCAGCCAGGAAGAGCTGGAACTGACGCCATACGGTCCAGTGGTCGCCAGTTGTATTGTCGGTAGTGATACCAATCTCAAGTTCGCCAGCGGCATCCATTGTGAAGGGAAGTTCGTTCAAGCCATTGCCTTCGTTGAACCATGTATTAGCAGCAGAGCGGCTGTTGACAACGCCACTTTCTACGGTAGCAATCTCGGTGGTGTTTTCGCCAGCGAAGAGCGTACCCACCATGCCTGTGCGGGTCAAGGCCTCGGCGGTCAGCTTGAAGTCGCCTGCGGGCAATGTGACAGCCTGCTTGATGGTAGAGCCACCATAGTTCCAGAACTCAGCTACTCCATCAGCATAGGTGTTGCCAGCCCATTGGTTCTCTGCAGTACCATTGATAACCTCCCAACCATCGTGATTGATGATGGGAGTTGCGTTGGTGATGTAGAATTCGGTGATGTCGATGTCCTTAAGAGGCTCGATAGCAGCGACGAAGGCCTGAGCAGCCGCTTTCACAGTGGCAGCCGCTTCATTGACGGCCTTGTTGCTTTCGTATTCGGCAACAGCCTTCACTTCTTCCAGAACTGCTGTAGCCACAGCCGCAGCATTACTTTCGTCGTTATAAGTTTCAGTAGCCGCAATTGTGGCTTCCAACTTACTTACAAGGGTGTTGAGAGGCTCGTAGTCAATTACTTTATCCAGTTGCCATACGTATGCGGGTTCGAGCTGATAGTCTGCATTGGGCAGTTCAGCCTCGGTGTTGGTCACCGTCCAATAGGTGTTGGCACCCCAGTTTGCGCTGTTGGCATTGGTGGCGCGAACGGCATACTTGCCATCCTTCAGGAAGAATACCTGGCGCTCCCAGTCGTCGCGGTTGTTTCCGCCTACGTTGATGTGACCGTTCTGAACGATGTCACCCGTAGCACCACCAGTCAGGCTTGGGTTGGTGAACTTGCAGCCGAGGTTCCAACCTGTGGGATAGAGCGTGCCTTCCACATTCACGGCAGCAAAGTTGAATACCTTGGCCTCGTCGATGTTGGCTGTGAGATAACCGTCGGCTTTCAGATAGAACTTGTTTTCGCCCACCTCGGTGAGTACGCGATAGGTCTGTCCGTCCGTGATGGAGGCAAGTGCATCGTCATAGTAGAACTCGGTCTCGCTGTCTGCCAGCACGTACTTCACGTTCTTGAAGGAGAGCCAACTGATGTTGTTGTCAGCATCAACGATGAACTTGACAATCAGTTTTCCATCCTCGCCCACGACGCCAATGGCGCTGTACTGAGCCAGGTTGAACTGACCGTTGGTTTCGCCCTCGGTGATGTCCACGGCAGTACCGTCGTTCACCGTGAAGGTGATGCCAGTGGCATCGGCAGCAGCCGTACCATCCTTGGCACGTACACGAGCCCAAACGGAAACCTGAGCAACCTTGCCAGCCTCCAGACCTTCCAGGGTAGCAGTCAGTTCACGGGCACCCAGGCTATTTGCATCGCCAGTCCAGTACTCAAAGAAAGGTACACGGAAGTCGGTGCCGTCGGTTTCGCCTTCGGTGGACCATGAGTTGATGTAGTAACCACTGAACACATCGGGATCAGCATCCCAAACGCTGAGCAGTAGGTTGTCAACCGTGGTGTTGGCGTGCCAACCTGTAATCTCTGTGGGGTTCTGCAGGGTTGCAGCCTCGGCAGCGGTCAGAGTCTTAGCCTCAAACTTAGCCTGAGGATTGCCATAGTATTCTGCGAGTGCTTCTGCGGTGTAGAAGTTAGTGGCATCCACCAGTTCCTTCATGGCAGCGAGTTTCACTTCAGCAGCCTCATAGGCGGCAGCAGAGTTCTGTGCAGCCGTGATGGCATCGTTGTAGGCATTCAGAGTCTCGGCAGTAATCTCAGCCTCTACGGCAGCCTTGGCAGCCACGAGAGCGTCGGCAACGGCCTGCTCCATGTTCTTGTCCTTCACAGCCTCGTAACTTGCGTTGGCGGCCTGGAGAAGTTCTTCAGCGTCAACAAGGGCAGTGATTTCATACACCTGAACGGTGTGCCAGTTGGTACCAGCCTTAGCCTTGCCAAGACCGACAACCAATGTGCCGTCGACAACCTGTACGTTATCGAGTGTACGAAGGTCGTTGGCAGTGGTTGAAGTAGCGATATGAGCCGTGATGAATTTCTCCACACGGTTTTCGCCTGTGCCTGCGAATACGTAGCAAACATCCTCGGCGCCATCCTCTACATCAGAGTCGAAACCACGACCAGAGGTGTAGAATGCGTTGGCATAGATGCTGACGCGATAGGTGCCGTTGGGCAGTCCTGTTACGGTCTGAGTGATGAGGTCACCCGTTGCGTTCACGTTACCCTGGTAGTTCTCAGCCAACTGAGCGGTTCGGCCATCCTTTGTGGTGATGGCGGGAGCAAAGTTGGTTGCACACATGCCAGAAGCACCAACCCAGCCACCAGTGCCAGCGTTGATGTTCAGGCGGCTTGTGTAGTCCACCTCAATGTACATCTTTTCTGTGATGACAATGGGGCTGTTGACGTCGAACTGTGCAGCCTTACTTGCGCCGTCGCTTCCATAGGTGGCCTTCGCTCCGACAGTGATAGTCAGTTCACTGGTGGGGTCGCCTTCCCATGTTACAGTCTCGACAGGTGCTTCGTCAGAGCTGAACTTGATTTCGCCGCTGCTTGGGGTCAGATCGCCCAGACGCTTTTTCCCTTGATCGGAGACTGTGAACACGATCTTTGTGAACACCTTACCGTCAGCGGTGATGGTAAACACATTGGCGGCATAGGAGCGTAGGTCAAGCGCAGTTCCATTGATAGTGGGCTTAGATGAGCCGTCTGCCTTTGCCACCGAAATGGTGTAGCTACCTACAGTCCTTGTAATGTTGTCTCCGTCTTGAGTCCAATCATCTGTTGCAGACCAACCGAACTCAACTTGATTTTGAGCGCAAACACCTACAAAGGCAAAGATAGCCATCAGAGAAAGTAAAAACTTTTTCATGATTGTTGTGTTTTGGTTAATAAATAAAGTTAATAATAAAAAGTTGTATCTTTTTAATGTTTTTCACGTATTCAACAGGGCAAATATATTAAATAAATTTAATACGACCAAGAAATTTGCCTTGTTTTTTATGTTTATCTCACTAAAGCCTGTGTGTCAAGTGCAATCATCAGTTCCTCGTCGGTGGGAATGACGCAAACTGTGACGCGACTGCCGTCTTTGGAGATGATGGCCTCAGTGGCGCGGCAGGCGTGGTTCTTTTCCGTGTCCACTTCTATGCCCATGAACTCCAGTCCGCGTGTGGCTCCCTCGCGCACTTCCCATTGGTTTTCGCCTGCGCCACCTGTGAACAGAATGACATCGACGCCCCCCATGGCAGCCGCATATTGCCCGATGTACTTTTTGATGCGGTAGGTGTACATTTCCTTGGCCAGGCGTGCACGGTCGTTGCCTTCGGATATGCCTTTCAGAATGTCGCGGAAGTCGCTGCTGCCACCGCTCACACCCGCCAGTCCGCTTTGCTTGTTCAGCAGGTTGGAGATGCCTTTGGTGTCGAGTTGCAGTTTGTCCATGAGGAAGGTGACGGCTCCAGCGTCAATGTCGCCGGAACGGGTGCCCATCATCAAGCCTTCGAGCGGTGTGAGTCCCATGGATGTGTCCACACATTTCCCGTTCTTTACGGCCGCAATGCTGGCTCCGTTGCCGATGTGGCAGGTGATGATGCGACTGCTTTCTGCCTTGATGCCGAGGAACTCACAGACGCGCTGGCTGACATATCGGTGGCTGGTTCCGTGGAATCCGTAGCGACGTACGCCGTGTTCCCTGTATAATTCATAGGGCAGGGCATACATATAGGCGTAGTCGGGCATTGTCTGGTGGAAGGCCGTGTCAAAGACACCTACCTGTGGCACCTTGGGCAACAGTGCTTTTACGGCATTCACGCCCTTGATGTTGGCAGGGTTGTGCAGAGGTGCCAGGTCGTTACATTCGGCAAAGGCTTTCATGACCTTCGGGGTAAGCACAACGCTTTTGTTGAACTTCTCTCCGCCGTGCACCATGCGATGGCCTACGGCATCCAGTTCATTGAGGTTCTTCAGTACGGCGTATTCGCCAGTGGTAAGCACTTCAAAGATATATTGCACGCCTGCGGTATGCTCCTCGATGGGGTGCTCCATGCGATGCTTTTCTCCATTCAACTTTACGGTTATAAAGGAGTCGGGGAGGCCTATCTTTTCGATGCCGCCGCTGGTGATGACGCTCTGGTCGTCCATGTTGTACAGAGCGTATTTGATGCTGCTGCTTCCGCAGTTGAGGACTAATATTTTCATGGGGGGGATGGGTTTAATGGGGTTAATGGGTCTAATGGGCATTTACTTTTTATTCTTCACTTCTCACTTACTTTGCGTCCATGGCTTGGCAGGCGGTGATGGCTACCATCTTATAGATGTCGTCCACGGAGCACCCACGGCTGAGGTCGTTGACGGGACGCGCAATACCTTGGAGGATGGGGCCAATGGCATCGGCATTGCCCAGGCGCTGTACCAATTTATAACTGATGTTGCCCACTTCGAGGTTGGGGAAAACCAGCACATTGGCATGTCCCGCAATGTCACTACCGGGAGCCTTCTTTTCGCCTACGCTTGGAACGAGTGCGGCATCGGCTTGCAGTTCACCGTCAATCTTCAGCGTCGGGTCTAATTCGCGCGCCAGGCGTGTGGCTTCCACGACCTTGTCCACAACTTCGTGCTTGGCACTGCCCTTTGTGGAGAAACTGAGCATGGCCACGCGAGGCTCGTCAAATCCAGCCACACTCTTCGCCGTCTGTGCCGTACACACGGCAATCTGAGCCAATTGTGCTGCGTCGGGCATGGGGGTGACAGCCACATCTCCCACCACGAGTACGCCTTCTTCCCCATATTGGGGAGCCTTTGTGATAAGCAGCATGGCACCGCTCACACAACTGATGCCTGGGGCACACTTGATGATTTGCAGGGCGGGGCGCAAAGTGTCGCCTGTGGTGGAGAGTGCTCCTGAGATTTGTCCGTCGGCATCTCCGCTCTTAATGATAAGGCACCCGAAGTACAAGGGGTCGAGTACTTTCCTCCATGCCTCTTGCTGTGTCATGCCTTTGGCTTTCCTCAGTTCATAGAGAAGTGCTGCATAGTCCTGAGTCTTGGGGCTATTCTTGGGGTCGATGATGGTGGCTCCTTCGATGTGAGTCAGATTAAGAGCCTTGGCTTTTTCGAGGATTTCCTGTCGGTTGCCAATGAGAATGATGTCGGCCAGTTGGTCGGCAACAGCGCGGTCGGCAGCAGTCAGTGTGCGCTCTTCCATGGATTCGGGGAGTACGATGCGCTGGCGGTTGCTTTTTGCACGTTCGATGATTTTTTCAATGAGCGTCATATTTGTTGTTTTTTATGGGTTTTATGGGTTTAATGGGTTTAATGGGGTTTAATGGGTTTAATGGGGTTGATGGGTTTGATGGGTGGGGCTTAAAAGCGGCCTCTCATGAGGATGGTTTCTAACTCTTCTGCAGTCAGATGGCTGCGGAAGACATCGTTGTGGGCGGCAGTGATGTTGCCCGTTTCTTCGCTGACTATGATGGCCAGGGCATCGGTGTCGGAGGTGATGCCTTTTCCAGCGCGGTGGCGCAGTCCAAATTCCTTGGGGATGTCCAGGTCGTGACTAATGGGCAGGATGCATGCGGCAGCCTTTACCTTGCCTTCAGATATTATCATTGCCCCGTCATGGAGCGGACTGTTCTTAAAGAAGATGTTCTCGATGAGCCGCTGTGTGATGCGGGCGTCAATGGTTTCTCCCGTGCGAATGGCATCGGTCAGGGGGATGTCGTTCTCCAAAACAATCAGCGCGCCCACGCGTTGCTTGCTCATGTTGATGCATGCCATGACGATGGGGAAGATGACTTCACGGTCGTAGCGATATTCGTCGCTAAGTTTCTTTTTCTTGTCGCTGCGGAAAAAGCGTACCAGACGATTGGCCTTTTCGTGTGTGCCCAGGTCGTAAAAGAAATGGCGTATTTCCTCAGAGAAGAGCACAATGAGCGCAATGGCACCCACGTTGACCAACTGATTGAGTATGCTTCCCAGCAGTTTCATGTCGAGAATCTTTGAGACGATAATCCAGAAACTGACAAAGATGAGTACACCATAGAATATGTTGACGGAGCGTGAGCGCTTCATTACCTTGTAGCAGTAATAGAGGATGACGGCTACAAGCAATATGTCAATGGCATCTTTCAGACTGAAGGAGAAGAACATTATTCTATTTTACAGTTTTACAATTTTACGATTCTATATTTTGCCATTTGGCGATTGCCCCTTAATAGTTTCGCAGTTTGCTTATTAGGGTAATCGCCTCTTTTGCTGCCTTCACGTCATGCACGCGCAGTATGTTCGCCCCGGATTGGAGGGATACGGTGTGCAGTACGGTCGTGCCATTCAGGGCTTCTTCTGTCGGGCATTCCAGTAGGCGTGTAATCATGCTCTTTCGCGAGACTCCTACAAGCAGGGGGCGGCGAAGGTGGTGGAAGAAGGCAAGGTTGCGCATGACCTCATAGTTTTGGTCGAGCGTCTTGCCAAAACCGAAACCAGGGTCAACAATCACATCGACCAAAGGCTCCAATTGTTTCCACGCTTCAGGCAGGACTCCTTGCGGGACACCCACGAAGGTGTACACATAAGGAATACGGGCACGTTCGACGAGCGGAAGCATATCGGGGTCTTGTGCTGCAGAGACATCGTTGATGATGAAGGGACCAAATTCGTCGAGCAAGCGTTCTGCCACACTGGCACGGAATGTGTCAATGGAGAGGAATGCGTCTGATGCGACCTCGCGTACTGCCTGGATTGCAGTGCGGAGCCTTCGTGTCTCTTCCTCCTCGGGTACGTCTGTGGCACCAGGCCTTGTACTGTACCCCCCGATGTCGATGATGGAGCCTCCCTCTTCCAGTATCTGTTCAGCGCGCTTGCATATCTCCTCCTTACATTGGTTTCGGCTGTTCGCATAGAACGAGTCAGGCGTGGCATTCAGTATGCCCATGACCACGGGGAAGGTGAGGTCAAGCAGTTTTCCGCCAATGCGAATGGAGTATGATGTGTTTTCGTACATTATATATATTATATGCGCACATACGCGCATATTGGGTTGCACAAAGTTACAAAATAAGTAAGAGAAATAAAAAGGAAATCGTTTTTTTCTTCGTGTTCCAATTATTTTTTGTAATTTTGATGCGCTTATGGACTTACAGCAACTATATGAATTGTACAGGAAACACCCTGTAGTGACCACTGACAGTCGTCGCACGCCCAGGGGTTCCATGTTTTTTGCCTTACGTGGCGAAAGTTTCGATGGTAATCTGTTTGCCGCAAAGGCATTGGAGGGAGGTTGTGCTGTTGCCGTGGTTGACGATGCGCATGTTGTGCCCAGCGATAATTCTGGTCAATATGTGTGGGTAGATGATGTGCTCGCCACCCTGCAGCAACTGGCCCACTATCATCGTGAACAGATGCCTGGTAAAATGATAATCCAGATTACAGGCACCAATGGCAAGACCACGACTAAGGAACTGGTGTCTGCCGTTTTGAGCCAGGTGGCTCCAGTGCAATGGACCCAAGGCAACTTAAACAACCACATCGGAGTTCCCCTGACCTTACTTACTTTAGAGGACGATAATGGTTTTGGTGTTATAGAAACGGGTGCCAATCACCCAGGCGAAATCGCCCAACTCAGCGAGATTGTCGATCCCGATATGGGACTCATTACCAATGTCGGTCGTGCCCACCTCGAAGGCTTCGGCTCATTTGAGGGCGTAAAGCGTACCAAGGGCGAGTTGTATCACTATATTCAGGAACACAATAAAATCGGTATATTCCTCAATGCTTCCGATGCCCATCTTTGTGAAATGGCACAAGGTATTCCTGCCGTACGGTATGGACTGACGGGAGCCGAGGACGCAGAGGTGTGGGGCGAAGTGGTGGCGTGTACACCCTTTGTCAAGTTCCGTTATCGGCAACCACATACCCAGTGGCATGTGGTACAGACCCATCTTATCGGCGGTTACAACATCCACAATCTGATGGCGGCTGTGGCTGTGGGAATGCAGTTCGGTGTGCCTTTCAGCCTGATAAACGAAGCATTGGCCAACTACCGACCCACTAACAATCGTTCGGAGTTCCGCGATACAGGACGCAATCGGCTTGTCATCGATGCATACAATGCCAATCCTACCTCTATGGCTGCGGCATTGGACAATTTCCGCCAAATTCGTGCCGAGCACAAACTGATGATTTTAGGAGATATGCGTGAACTGGGTTCCGATTCGGCTCAGGAACATCAGCGCGTAGTGGACCAGGCTCGAGAGAGTGGGGCAGAGGTGTGGCTGGTAGGCGATAACTTTGCACATTCCCGACATACGTTCCGTACTTTTGCCAATGTCGAAGAGGTGAAAGCAGAACTGCAAAGCCATCCACTCGAAGGACGCACCATTCTTATCAAAGGCAGCAATGGTACAAAACTATTCCAGTTGCCCGAATTTTTGTAAACACGCCAGACCCTTTAGGGTGTGGGGTATGAGTGAATGATATAAGGTAAAGAATTGATATGTGAATATTATGAAAAAAGAAAAGTTTACCCCTATGGCCACTTCCCGTCTTCATACGGCACTTGTCTTTGTGGCTCTATTCGCGATGCTGCTTGGTGTGGCTCAGACGGCCTATGCCCAGCGTGTTACCGACAAGTTGGACCGCGGACTTATTGCCATGAAGTCGGGGTCGTATATCTACCTCAACTGGCGTATCTTTGGTGAGGAATACTACGACGTGACATATAATGTCTATCGCGGCACCACGAAACTGAACGACACACCCCTCAGTGTGTCGAACTATCGTGATACGGGGGGGACGGTGAGCGACAGTTACACCGTCAGAGCCGTGGTGCGCGGTGTGGAACAGGAGGCCTGCGCCCCCGTCACTCCATGGAGCACGAGTTATAAGGAAATTAAACTCACCCACGAGGACATCAAGAGCACGCTTGTCCCAAACGATGCCTGCTGTGCCGATGTAGATGGCGACGGTGAGTTAGAGATACTGATGAAGTTTGACAACCTCAGTGAGATTGAACAATCGTACCCAAAGGCTGGTCCTACCGTGGACGGTGTAGCGACAGGAGAATACAGCATCTTCGAATGCTTGAAACTGGACGGCACTCGCCTGTGGTGGGTCAATTGCGGCCCCAATATGGGTGACTTCCAGAATAACGAACAGAACATCGTGGCCTATGATTGGGATGGTGACGGACGTGCCGAGGCCGTGATGCGTGCTGCCGATGGCACTGTTATCCACATGGCTGACGGCACCGTCTATACGGTGGGCAATGCCTCCCTGAATTATCGTGCTGCTACTGGCGGTGGTACCAACTGGTTTATGCATGACGGGGCAGAATATCTTGTATATATGGATGGTCAGACGGGCAAGCCCTATCAGGTACTGACCTATCCGCTGGCTCGTTTGGAGTCAGGCGAGACCGACCTCAACAAGGCTTGGGGCGATGGTTATGGTCACCGTTCCTCCAAGCACTTCTTCGGTGCGCCCTATCTGGACGGTCGCAAGCCCAGCATCTTTCTGGCACGCGGCATCTACACTCGCCATAAGATGGTGGCTTATGACGTGGACCCTGATACCCACAAACTGACACAACGCTGGCGCTGGGATTGCAATGCAGATGGCCCCTGGAAGGGCAACGGCTATCACAACTTCGGGATTGCCGATGTGGATTGGGACGGGCGCGACGAAATCGTCTTTGGGTCTATGGTCATTGACGACAACGGAAAGGGTCTCTCCACGACAGGTCTTGGACATGGCGATGCCCAGCATTGCTCGGACATGAATCCCTACATCCACGGACAGGAAATCTATGCTTGTCTGGAGGATAACCCCGGCAATAACTACCGCGATGCCACCACGAGCCAAATCTATCACCGCTGTATCGCAGACAGAGACGACGGTCGCTGTATGGCAGGTAATTTCACCAATGCCTTCCCTGGCTCCATGGGTCATTCTGCCCGCGAGGGAGCAATCAGTCTGGTTACCAACGAAGCCGTCAGCGGACTTGGTACTGAAGGAGTGAACCAAAATATGCGCATCTACTGGGATGCCGACCTGCTGTCCGAGACCTTCAATTACGTTGACGGAAAGAATACCGCAGGCTGCATTGCCAAGTACGGCTCGTGGACTCCCATCTACACTATGGTTGGCTCGCTGACGAACAATGACACGAAGGGAACCCCCTGCTATCAGGGCGACATCCTGGGCGACTGGCGCGAGGAAGTCATCATGCGCACTGCCGACAACAACATCCGCATCTATTCCACCCCGACATACACCAACAAACGCATCTACACCCTGTGGCACGACCATCAGTATCGCAACGGCATGGTATGGCAGATGTGCGGCTATAACCAGCCCCCACACTTGAGTTACTTCATGGGAGAACTGGAAGGCATCACCACGCCACCGCCCCCACTCACCATGACCGACCGCGAGGAGGTGACGACGGGAGGCACTATTGGTGCGACCCTGAACGACAAGCACGTCATCGTATGTGAAACGGGCAACAGCAATGTTACTATTGAAGATGGTGCCCAGCCCTATATCCTTACCTTCAATGTGCCTACTTGGGTACAGGGTACGGCTCCCAGTGAATGTACGATCAAGGATACGAAGATTACCTATACCACCTACACTTGCGACGTGACGGGTGGCGGCTTGGCTGGCGAGGCTCGCCTCGTGAAGCAAGGCGACGGCATACTGAACCTGCCGAAGGCCGACTTCACCCATACGGGCGAGACCAACATCTGGGCAGGCGTACTGAACTTTGACGGAACCATGAAGAACTCTCCGCTTTGGCTCAACCGCTTTGCTGAACTCAACTCTGATGGAGGCGAGTTCCAGAGCATCAAGGCCGACTATGCCGCTATCATCCGTCCGGGTGGAGCCGACAAACAAGGCACTATCACTACGGGCAACCTCGCACTTGGATTTGGTTCGCGCATTGTGGTTGACCTCTATAGCGACGGCATAGCCTCCGACCTCATCAAGGCCAAGAGCATCAGCATTGAACAAAAGACGGGAACGGCTTGGGAAACCGCTGGTCCTCCCTATCTGTCGCCCATTATCGAACTTGTGGGACATCCCCTGGCAGAAAACGGAAAGATGGCTCCTGGCAAGTATGTCATTGCCGAGGTAGAGGGAGACATCACGGGCAATCTCGATGCAGTCATCCTCGAAGGACTGACGAAGGAGAAAAAATACCTATATGTGGAAGACCATAAACTGATTCTGGAGATAGCGGCACTACGTGATGGGGCGGCAGTAACTTGGAATGGTCAGAACGGCAGCGTCTGGGACTTGGACAATACAGAGAACTTTACCCTTGAAGGCGAAACAGAGGCCGTGACCTTCGTGCCCAACGACCAAGTGCTGTTCGACGACAGTGCTCCCTTGAAGACCGTCAAGATAACGGGCGAACTGGCCCCCGCCTCATATACCGTTAACAACACCCTTACCTACACCTTCAGCGGCGATGGAGCCATCATTGAGGAAGCCCAATACAATAAGGAAGGTACGGGCATCGTTATCATGAATGCTGTCAATACCTACACAGGCGGCAACCATCTGAAGGGAGGCACCACACGTGTAAGCCAGTTGGCAAACCAGTATGCCGCATACGGCAATCTGGGAGGCATCACCACCGACCCCACCGCATTCACTATGGAGAACGGTGCCGTGCTGCAAACCACTGCGGCCACGGAAATAGGCTTCCCCATGCGCATGATAGGTGACGAAGGAGGCTGCATCACCAATGCTAATGACCTTCGCGTCGGTGCCACACTCTCGGGTACGACACTCACGAAGAAAGGGACAGGATGTCTCTACCTCGACAAAAACAGTACGCTCTCCCGTATGGTCATTGCCGCTGGTTCCGTGGCAGAGAAGAGTGCTCCCGCCCAGACCGTTGAGTTCCAAGGCGGCACGCTTTACGACGATGCCACATGCACAACCCACAACATCTACATCCCCAAAGGCAAGTCTGGCACCTGGCACCTGACATACACCTACTACACCAACTACACCAACAAGCTGACGGGCGAAGGAACCCTCACCATCATTCCCCGCAACAGTGTCAGCCGAGTGCGCATTTCGGGAGACTGGTCACAATTCCAGGGGACAGTCAAGCACACCAACACAGACATCTGGCTTCCCCTCGATTGCTCCACGGGCATTCCAAAAGGCACACTGAACATTGCGGCTGGTTGCACCGTAACCAACGTCTGCAAGGCATTCACCATCGGAGCCCTCACAGGCTCTGGCACTCTGGCACAGCCCGTTGCAAACTTCCAGAACAGCAGTGCGGTCAGTGGCAACAATACATGGAATGTCGGCAACTCTGACGGACGCGACTTCACCTTCGCTGGCAGTTTCACGGACAACGAATCCTCCAACCACGTCCTGTTCAATAAAATAGGCACCTGCAAGATGACCTTCACGGGCACGGGCAACTTCCAGGGAGCCTGCCGCGTAAACGCCGGGGAACTCTGTCTCAACAGCAGCAAGTCCGACATCATGCTGGGCACAAGCACACTGAATGTGGCCAAGAACGCCACGCTCAGCGGAAAGGGCACATTGGGGAACAAGACAGTGACCGTTGCCTCGGGAGGCATCATCCGCAGCGGCATCACCGAGGACAACGCTTCGGGCAACCTCAACTTCGGAGGCGCACCCCTCACCGTCAGCGGCACAGCCCAGACCTACATCGCCAGCAAGGCTCGTTACAGCAAGTTCACAAATATTGGCAAACTGACCCTCAACGGTACCCTTGTCGTGCGCGGAGCCGAAACCCTCGCACTTTCCGTAGGCGACGAGATTCAGATATTTGATGCCTCCTCCATCACATTGGGTGCCAACCTCGTTCTGGATCTCTGTGAACCCAACCATGCGCTCGGACTTACCTGGGACACCAGTCGCCTCTCCGAGGGCGTTCTGGTCGTAGGCCCTGCCCCCGACGCCGTATTGAGCATCCATAGCAAGGAACTCGACCATGCCTCGATTTCTACGCTCACGGGCATACGCCTTTCCCATCGGCCCACCCGACAGGGCATCTATCTGGTGGACGGGAAGAAGATTTTGCTTCGGAAATAAAGAGCCAAGGGCAATGAAAGTACAGAACATTAATGAAAATGAGGGTCACGCACGCGTGACCCTCATTTGTTATGTAATAATCCTAACGCCCCCTTAGCCTTTAGTTCTTAATGATATGTACATCCTGCTGTGGGAATGGGATGGAGATGTGGTTCTCGTTCAGCGTGTTGTAGATAATTTCCTTGATGCGTGCCGTGATGGCATAGCGCTCTTCCACAAGCAACCAGACATTGACCTTCAGGTCCACACTGCTGGCACCGAATTCGGCAAAGCGTACATTGATTGGGCGTTCGGGGTCGGTAATGTTCATGCCTGTGGCGTTGGTTTCTTCGCGCAGGGGGGCTAATGCCTGTGTGAGCAGGAGCCGCACCTGTTCGACGTCTGTGCCGTATGCCACGCCCACGGGGATGCTCATGAGTTCGTAACTGTGGTTGCGCGTCATGTTTTTGAAGTTCTTGCCCAGCAGGTCTTTGTTGAGGAAGGCTATTACGCAACCATCGGCCGTGACGATTTGGGTGCTTTGGTAGGTGATGCTCTCCACGCGCCCCATGATGTTGCCGCATTCGATGTAGTCGCCCACGCGCACGCGACCCGCCATGAGTGAGATGCCATAGAAGAAGTTTTCGATTAGTTCCTGCATGGCAAAGCCAAGACCTGTGGCAAGACCTGCCGTGACAATGCTGATACCCGACTTGGGCACATTGAGTACCACGAGTACGGTAACGAAGTATATGCCCCAGCAGATGATGGCAATGACGTTGCGCGCGAGTGTCATGTTGGCATCCCCCTCCTCGGGGTCTGTAGATAACTTGCGGAAGTGGAGGTAGAACGAGCGCACGGCGTAGTTGATGTAGCGGAACACAAACCACAATGCCACGACTATGCAGAGTTTGAAGAGTGAAATCTGGATAAGGTCCTTTTGGTCGATGAAGTTCGTAAAGAAGGCTTTGTGACAGAAACTTGTCATCTCAAACACTTCGGCTGCCCAGTATATGCTGCCCAACACGGAAAGTACTGCCAAGATGGGTACGGCGGTGCGGTATATGAAATCGTAGAACCAGGTTTGTGTAATGTGTTCCCCCTGCTTTATGGCCTTGCGTGTCTGTTGGTTTCCGCCTGCCGAGGAGGCGATGCGGCTGACCAAATGTTTCATCTCGTATTTTTCCATGAGGTGGTAGAAACAGGTTATGGAGGTGATGGCTGCCAGTTGCAGCGTCCACCACACCATAATCTGCACCGCCATCAAGGTGTATCCCACCCATGCTGCCACGCAACTCACAATCATTGCCAAGGAGGTAATGTGGGTGTATGCCTTGTCGAGCAGAGGCAGTTCGCTGCGATGACGGTCCGACATCCACAACTGCCACAGTGTGAACAGCAACAATATAGGTGGGAATATGAGGTTGAGCAGTCCATTGGGTATGAGCACGATGCGGAACATGATTACAATGAACGAAAGCACTATCAGCGGCATGTAGATGTAGGCTGCATGAAGCATGTTGCGCTTCTTGAGTCGGATGTAGAGCGAGAGGAAGATGACCTCCATGAGCCATGCCATGTTGATGATGAGACTTGTACCCATGCGGAAAGACGGACGGTTTATGATGTTGCGCAGCACCATGACTATGATGGCAAACAGGGCGGTGCCCACGACCAGAACGAGCATGTGGCGGCGTGTCTTATAGTCTTTCTTGTCAGAGATGTCTTTGCCATGCTCTTTCTTGCCAAGCCAGCGCTGGGGTACCACCCAACGCAGGATAATCCATGCCAGCACCATGGCAATGCTCAGGTATAGAAGCACGAAGATGCTGATGAACATGATGGGCATACCGCGCCAGTCGGAGTATGCCTTGTCGTGGTGGGCAAAGGGCTTGTACTTGGATGTGGTGGCGCTTTGAGCCATCTTGATAAAGCGAGGCAGGTTGGCCAATATGGTGAAGTAGTTGGTGCCGCCCTCCTTGAAGATGTTGTCTTGAAGTATCTTGTAGCGTTTCTGCGCAAATCCGTTCAGCCGTTCTACTTTCTCCTGTACACTTTTATAGTATGAGCTCTCAGCCTCAAGTGCCTCAAGGAAGTTTTCCATGTTTGTCTTTAGTTGCTGGGCGTATGTCAGACAGAATGAGCGGTCTTCCAGTTGTTGCCCCGTCAGGTACAGAGGCTCGTGGTTCATCTCATCCTCTTTCTCTGCTGCGGGCATCATGGGCGGGGCCTTTTGCTCGCCCAGCCCCTCCAACGAGTCGCGTTTGGCCTCCAGCGAATCAATGGCGGAAAGCAGTATGCTGTCGCTCTCCGACAATTGGTTTTCATCGGCTACGGGTGGTATGCTCTTAAGCGAGGCTATCAGTGCCTCGTATCGGTCTATCTCCCCCTTGATGTGTTTGATGGCTCTGTCGTAGGCATGGAATTTATTGCCGTATTGCTTGGTGCTGTGCAATTCGCGGTAAAGGTTGACAGCCTGTTGGCAGGCGTATGCAAGGTCGAATGTATTCTCTGTCGATTGCGAGTAGAGCATCAGTCCAATCTGTTCGCAACGGTTCATGTACGATACCAGTTCCTCGTGCTGCTTTGCACCCTGTTGCTCGTATCTTTGCATGAACATTTGCTGCCGATTGTAATCGGAAGTCAATTCGGCACGCAACACTCCGAGGGTGCGAGCCAAGTCTTTCTCTTTCAGCACGGCCTGTGCTGTGCTAATAAATAATGTAATGGTGAGTAGGATGACTGAAAAGCGCTTCATATTTGTGCATATTTAGACTTTGGGGGACAAAGATACGATTAAGCGAGCACAAACGCAAATTTTGGAACAGCGAATGCAGAGATATGCTTGCATAATCTTTGCTGAGTCGTGACAAAATAAGACCAAAGGTCAAATTTATTTGCAGTTTGTCGAGCGTAAGTATCTAAAACCGCAGGTTAAAGATACGATTTTTAATCTTTAATTTTTAGTTTTCAATATATTTTTCGTATCTTTAACCTGCGGTTTTAGATACTCTCGCTCGGATTTCCTCAAATAGATTTGGGAAATCGCTCGCTTATTCGTATCTTTGCGCCCATATTTTGTGATATATTGTAAGGTAAAAAGGAATATGGCTGACAGATTGTTTATATTTGATACGACCTTGCGCGATGGAGAACAGGTGCCAGGGTGTCAGTTGAACACAGTAGAAAAGATTCAGGTAGCCCGCCAACTGGAATTGTTGGGTGTAGATGTCATCGAGGCTGGTTTCCCAATCTCAAGTCCTGGCGATTTTAACAGCGTAGTGGAAATATCCAAGGCCGTCACTTGGCCCACCATTTGCGCATTGACCCGTGCCGTGGAAAAGGATATCGATGTGGCTGCCGAGGCTCTGCAGTATGCCAAGCACAAGCGCATCCACACGGGTATCGGCACCAGCGAGAGTCACATTCGGTATAAGTTCAATTCCACACCGGAGGAAATCATTGAGCGTGCCGTTGCTGCCGTAAAATATGCCAAGAAATATGTTGAGGACGTGGAATTCTATGCCGAAGATGCAGGCCGCACGGACAACGAGTATCTGGCTCGTGTGGTGGAGGCTGTGGTGAAGGCTGGAGCCACGGTAGTAAACATTCCCGATACAACGGGATTCCGTCTGCCTAACGAATTTGGAGAGAAGATTAAGTACCTGATGGAACATGTCGATGGACTTTCCGCCGGCAAGGCCATCATCTCTACTCATTGTCACAACGACCTTGGCATGGCCACTGCCAATACGCTGGCTGGTGTCTTGAATGGAGCGCGCCAGGTAGAAGTCACCATCAACGGTATCGGTGAACGTGCAGGGAACACCAGTCTGGAAGAGGTGGTGATGGCACTGAAGACACATCCTTACCTGAATATCGATTCCAACATCAATACCACGAAGATATTCCCCATCAGCCGCATGGTGTCGAGCCTGATGAACATGCCCGTCCAGCCCAACAAGGCCGTCGTGGGGCGCAATGCTTTTGCCCACTCGAGCGGCATACACCAGGATGGCGTGCTCAAGGAGGCCTCTACCTACGAAATCATGAACCCCAAGGATGTGGGTATCGACGACAATGCTATTGTGCTGACCGCCCGCAGTGGCCGTGCCGCGCTCAAACATCGTCTGCATGTCAATGGAGTGGAGGTCGATGGCGAGCGTCTGGATGCCTTGTACGAGGCTTTCCTGAAACTGGCCGACAAGAAGAAGGAGGTCACCGACGACGATGTACTTGTGCTGGCGGGTGCCGACCGCTCGGCATCTCATGCCATCAAACTCGACTATCTGCAGGTGACTACAGGCATGGGCGTGCGCAGTGTGGCGGCTATCGGCTTAAATATTTCGGGCGAACGCTTCGAGGCTTCTGCCAGTGGCAATGGTCCTGTGGACGCAGCCATTAAGGCTCTGAAGGTTATCATCCGTCGCCAGATGACACTGAAAGAGTTTACCATTCAGGCCATCTCTAAGGGCTCCGACGATGTGGGCAAGGTTCACATGCAAGTGGAATACGACGGCCATGTGTACTATGGCTTTGGTGCCAATACCGACATCGTGACGGCTTCTGTTGAGGCTTATATTGATTGTATAAATAAGTTTAAGAATTAAGGGGCGTTGAAAGGAAGTTAAAGGACAAATGGGAAAGACGTTATTTGATAAAATATGGAGTGCCCACGTCGTACATGAGGTGGAAGATGGTCCCACGCAACTTTACATCGACAGGTTGTATGCTCACGAAGTAACCTCCCCGCAGGCGTTTGACACACTTCGTGATAAGGGACTGAAGGTATTTCGTCCCCAACAGGTTATAGCCATGCCCGACCACAATGTGCCGTCCGATATACCAGCGGGAGGCGAAGCGTTAAGGATTAAGGGAGAAGGATGTTCCTGTCTGGCGATTGATGACCCCGTAGGACGCAAGCAGGTGGAAACACTGAAGCGTAACTGCGAAGAGTTTGGCATCCGTCACTTTGCCATGGGCACAAAGGATAATGGCATCATCCATGTGGTAGGTCCGGAAAAGGCTCTTTCATTGCCTGGCATGACCATCGTGTGCGGTGATTCCCACACCTCCACCCATGGAGCCGTGGGTGCCGTAGCCATGGGCATCGGCACCAGCGAGGTGGCTCAGGTCTTGGCTTCACAGTGCATTCTGCAGAGCAAGCCCAAGACGATGCGCATCAACATCGAGGGCCAGTTGCCCGAGGGTACTACTGCCAAGGATGTGGCACTGTATATCATGGCACAGATGACCACCAGCGGTGCCACAGGCTATGCCGTGGAGTATGCTGGTGAGGCTGTGCGCAACATGAGCATGGAAGGTCGTCTGACGTTGTCCAACCTCTCTATTGAGATGGGTAGCCGTGCAGGACTGATTGCCCCCGACGAAACAACATTTGCCTATCTCCGAGGGCGTGAATATGCGCCCAAGGGAGCCGAATGGGACCGTGCCGTAGAGGAGTGGAAGAAACTCCGCAGCGATGACGATGCCGTTTTCGATAAGGAGGTGACCTATCGTGCCGAGGACATTGCCCCACGCATTACATACGGAACGAATCCTGGGGCAGGCATTCCCGTTGATGGAACCATCCCTACGCTCGACGGACTTGACGAGGCCGAGCGCACGCAATTGCTGGCACAACTCGACTATATGCAGTTCCAGCCAGGACAGAAACTGGAAGGAACTCCCATTGATTATGTTTTCCTTGGTGCCTGCACGAATGGTCGTATCGAGGACTTCCGTGCTTTTGTTTCTGTGGTTAAAGGACATAGGAAGGCCGACAATGTGGTGGCTTGGCTTGTGCCGGGTTCGTGGGCGGTGCGTCAGCAAATCATTGACGAAGGCATAGACATGGTGCTGGCAGAGGCTGGTTTTGAGTTGCGTTTGCCTTCATGCTCCGCTTGCCTGGCCATGAACCCCGACAAGGTGCCGGCAGGTAAATTAGCCATCTCAACTTCCAACCGAAACTTCGTGGGTCGTCAGGGACCTGGTGCCCGCACCATTCTGGCCAGTCCGCTCACCGTGGCTGCCTCTGCCATCACTGGCGTAATCACAGACCCGAGAAAATATCAAACAAAAAGATAAGATGAAAGAGTCTTTTTCCATCATACAGTCCACTTGCATCCCTATTGCCATTGACAACTGCAATACCGACTTGATAATCCCTGCCCGCTATTTGGCGAGCACAACGCGTGACCCGCAGTTCTTTGGCGATGCCTTCATGCACGACCTTCGCTTCGATGCTGAGGGTAAGCCCGTGAGTGACTTCGTGATGAACTGTCAGCCTTATTCCGAGGCACCTCACGAGGGCGTAAACGAGATTATTGTGGCGGGTGCCAATTGGGGCAGTGGCAGCAGTCGCGAACATGCTGCCTGGGCCATTGCAGGATATGGCGTGCGCGTGGTCATCAGCAGCAGTTTTGCCGACATCCATCGCAACAACCTTCTGAACAACTTTGTGCTGCCTGTAGTCGTCAGCACAGATTTCCAGCACGAACTTTTTGACACGATTGCCCAAAATCCACAGGCAAAGGTCGAGGTGAATGTGCCCGACCAGACGGTGACCAATCTTGCTACAGGCCATAGCGAGCATTTCCAAATCAATGGCTATAAGAAGTATTGTCTTATGAACGCCCTTGACGATATTGATTATCTTCTTGAGAACAAGGATAAGATAGAAGCATGGGAGAGCGGAAAATGAGAGGCATAGAAATCATGGACACGACACTGCGCGATGGTGAACAAACCAGCGGTGTCAGTTTCATGCCTCACGAAAAATTAGTTATTGCCCGTGCTTTGTTGCAAGACCTTAATGTCAATCGCATTGAGGTCGCTTCAGCCCGTGTTTCTGAAGGCGAAAAGGATGCGGTGAAGCGCATTTGCCGTTGGGCACGCAGGGCGGGACTCCTCGACCGCGTGGAGGTGTTGGGCTTTGTCGATGGACACCAGTCTGTCGATTGGCTGTTGGAAACAGGTTGCCATCGCTTAAACCTCTTGTGCAAGGGGTCGCGTCGCCATTGCGAAGAGCAACTTGGAAAATCCCTTGAGGAACATATCCTGGACATCCGTGAAGTGGTTTCATACGCCCAGGCAAACGACGTGAAGGTGAATCTCTATCTCGAGGATTGGTCGGGCGGCATGAAATCTTCCCCCGACTATGTCTATGAGTTTGTGTCAGCCCTGCAGGATGTACCCATCCAGCGTTTCATGCTTTCCGACACACTTGGCATACTTAATCCCCTTGACCTTATCACATACGTGCGGTGCATGAGGAAGCGTTTCCCCAACCACCATTTCGATTTCCATGCCCACAACGACTACGACCTTGCCATATCCAATGTCCTTGCTGCCGTATTGGCTGGTTGCCGTGGCATCCACACTTGCGTCAATGGGTTAGGCGAACGCGCAGGCAATGCGCCCCTTGCCAGTGTTCAGGCCATTTTGAAGGACCAGTTCCAGGCACAGACCAACATCAATGAGAATCGTCTCAATGAGGTGAGCCGCCTTGTGGAAAGTTATTCGGGCATTGCCATTCCCCCCAACCAACCCATTACGGGCGACCATGTGTTTACGCAGGTCGCAGGCGTGCATGCCGACGGTGACAGCAAGGCAGGACTTTATCAAAACGACCTCGTCCCCGAGCGTTTTGGTCGTCGGCGCGAGTATGCCATGGGCAAGAATTCAGGCAAGGCAAACATTCTTCAAAACCTGAAGGAACTTGGTCTCGAACTGACTCCTGAGCAGACCCGCCGCGTCACCGAACGCATCATTGAACTTGGCGACAAGAAGGAACTCGTCACTCGCGAAGACCTTCCTTACATCGTCAATGATGTACTGAAACATACCACCATCGACGACCGCGTGCGCCTCGAAAGCTACATGGTAAACACCTCCTACGGCTTGCGGCCTGTGGCCAGCGTCAGGTTGAATGTCAACGGCACTGTCTATGAGGAGACGGCAACAGGCGATGGCCAGTACGATGCCTTTGTCCGTTGCATTCGTCATATATATAAGGAAAAGTTAGGGCGGCCATTTCCGTGGCTTTCCAATTACAATGTGTCGATTCCGCCTGGCGGTCGCACTGATGCGTTGGTTCAGACCATCATTGAATGGCAATTCGAGGGCAAGACCTACCGCACTCATGCCCTTGATGCAGACCAGACAGAGGCTGCCATCAAGGCTACGATAAAACTGCTGAATATCATAGAAAAGGATCCTCCCCCTGCCTCTCCCTTGTAGGGAAGGGGGCGGTATCTTCTTCTAACTCTATCTACAAGACATACAGAACTTGCGAAACCCGAATAATATAAACATTTGAAGTAGAAGTCCTCCCCACAAAACATTCTACTCTCCCCCTACAGGAGGGAGCGGGGAGGGGGTCTTTATGAAACTGAAGATTGCAGTATTGGCCGGTGATGGCATCGGTCCGGAGATTATGGAACAAGGCGTTGCCGTGATGTCGGCTGTCGCTGAGAAGTTTGGTCACGAGGTGTCGTACAAGGAAGCCTTGTGCGGAGCACATGCCATAGACGAGGTGGGCGACCCCTTCCCCGAGGAAACATATAATACCTGTATGGAGGCCGATGCTGTGCTCTTTGCCAGCGTGGGCGACCCCAAGTTCGACAACAATCCTACAGCTAAGGTGCGCCCTGAACAGGGACTCCTTGCCATGCGTAAGCGACTGGGACTGTTCGCCAATATTCGTCCCGTTACCACCTTCGACTGCCTTGTCCACAAATCCCCTCTGAAGGACGAACTCGTGCGTGGTGCGGATTTCATTTGCATCCGTGAACTCACGGGCGGCATGTACTTTGGTGAAAAGAAGGAGGGAACAGACGAGGCCTACGACACCAACTTCTATTCGCGTCCCGAAGTGGAGCGCATCTTGCGCGTAGCCTACCAGTATGCCCGTCAGCGCCGCCACCACCTGACGGTGGTCGATAAAGCCAATGTCCTGGCAAGCAGTCGCCTGTGGCGCAAGGTGGCACAGGAGATGATGGGCGAATATCCCGATGTGGAAACAGACTTTATGTATGTGGACAATGCCGCCATGCGCATGATTCAGGAACCGCGCTTCTTCGATGTCATGGTTACCGAAAACACCTTTGGCGACATCCTTACTGATGAAGGCTCTTGCATCACAGGCTCTATGGGATTGCTGCCCAGTGCCTCTACGGGAGAGCATACCCCCGTCTTCGAACCCATCCACGGCTCTTGGCCACAAGGTAAGGGGCTGAACATTGCCAACCCCTTGGCACAAATCCTTTCCGTGGCAATGCTGTATGAATACTTCGGCTTGCAGGCCGAGGGTGCCCTCATCCGTGAGGCTGTCAATGCCTCCCTCGACCAAAACATCCGCACTCCCGAGATTCAGGTCGAGGGCGGTGCCCACTACGGCACACGCGAAGTAGGGCAGTGGATTGTGGACTACATTCGTAAAATTGAAAATTGAAATAGTGAGAAGTGAGAAGTGAGAAGAGGATACGTTTTCCTCTTGAGAATTATTCTGCCAGTCTGATACATTTCTCTTCTCACTTCTCACTTCCCACTTCTCACCTTGCCCCTTGGCTAAATGGTAAATGGTTAAATGGTAAATGGTAAAATGAAACACCTATTGCTGCTGATGCTGTTGTCCTGGACACTGACTCTCGAGGTCAGAGCCCAGACTGCCTATGAAACCCTGGTGCAGCAGGGCATGGATGCCCTTGCCATTGACAGTTTGCATCAGGCGGAGGATTGTTTCCGTCAGGCACTCAAGCAATATCCCCACCACCAGTCCAACTATCTCCTGTACCGCTATCTGGGACAAATACGCGAGCACCAAGAACGTGGACAGGACGCACTTGAGTTCTATACCTCAGGGCTTGACCTTAATCCCACGAACACGGAGTTGCGACTCGACCGTGCAGCCCTGCTTTATCGCTTGGGCAACGACGGACGTGCCATTTCCGATTATTCCGATGTGCTGGACACAGAGCCCGACCACATCGAGGCATTGGGCATGCGGGCATACCTCTACAGCCGCATCCATGATTACAAAAGGGCACGAGCCGATTATGAGCACGTCATTCGTCTCGACCCCCTCAACGAGAAAGCACATATCGGGCTCATTCTCGTCAACGACCGTTCAGGTCGTCCGCGCGAGGCCATGGAACAGATAAATGCCCTCATTGCCATTTACCCCGGTCATGCCTTGCTTTACGCCATTCGTGGTGGTATGGAGCAACAGCGCAAGTTGTACGAACAGGCAGTGGCAGACCTTACTCGCGCCGTGGAAATGGAGCCCGACAATGTCGATTTCCGTGTCAGTCGTGCCACACTCTACCTCGAAATGCGTAAGCGCAAACTTGCGCGTGCCGATGTCCAGACAGCCCTCCGCCTTGGTGCCGACCCTCTGGAAATGGCTTCACTGTTGAAAAAACCATAACCATTTACCATTTAGCCATTTACCATTTACCATTTAGCCAAGGGGCAAGGAGCAAGGTGAGAAGTGAGAGGTGAGAAGTGAGAAGTGAGAAGAGGATACGTTTTCCTCTTGAGAATTATTCTGCCAGTCTGATACATTTCTCTTCTCACTTCTCACTTCTCACTATTTCAACTTTCAACTTTCAATTTTCTTGTCTATATTGAAAAAATATCGTACATTTGCATGGTTAAATCAATAAAATGTATGGGTAATTATGGCAAAATACAATATAAAAGAGAATAAGGTCGCGGCTGCAAACTACCGCATGCTGTTGCGTCCCGAACTGGTGGACGAACTGTACGAAAAGATAGTGCAGAAACTCGTGGTAGAAAAGAAATACCGCGACCCGGAGTACTCCGCCCTGATTATGGCCAGGGAACTGGAAACAAACAGCCGCTACATCAGTGCGGTGGTCAACCTGCGTTTCGGCAAGAACTATAGCAGCCTGGTCAATGAATACCGTGTGCGCGAAGCCATGTTCCTGCTCGTCGACCCTCGCTATGCCGGACTGGCGATTGCCGAGATTGCCCGCATGGTGGGCTTTGGCAACCGTCAGTCGTTTTATTCGGCATTCTTCCGCGAGCGTGGCACCACGCCCAATGAATACAGAAACCAAAACACCATGCAAATAAAGCGGCGCAGGTAGAAAAAACCATAACCATAACCATAACCTTAACCTTAACCAAAACCATAACTTTAACCTTAACCATAACCAAAACCATAACTTTCAACTTTCAATTTTCAACTTTCAACTTTCAACTTTCAATTATTAATATTGCCGTGTCGGATGGAAGAAACACTGCAAAGACTGAAAGCCGATTTCCGCGCCCACATGAATGGAGTAGCCTCTGCGCGTATGCGTGAGGCAGGCTTGGCCTATCATGTAAACTTTGGCATTGAGTTGCCTCGGCTTCAGGAGATAGCCAAGGATTATGAACCCGACCATGAACTGGCACAACAATTATGGATGGAGAATGTGCGCGAGAGCAAGATTGTGGCAGCCCTATTGATGCCTACAGAGCGTTTCTCACCCGAACTTGCCGAATTATGGGCAGAACAAATCCCCAATGCGGAAATTGCCCAAACCACTACGCTCTATCTTTTCTCTCGCCTTCCCTTTGCCTCGCAACTCATCTTCCCATGGATAGCCTCCGACCGCGAGATGCTGCAACTCTCAGGCCTCCTGCTTGCTACGCGCCTCCTCGCAGGCGGCATTGTCTTCAATCCTTCCTCCCAAGATGAACTTCTTGACCAGGCTCAGTCCCTCGCCGCCAGTTCCAGCCTCTTTGTCCGCAAGGCGGCAAACAACCTTCTCACCTCACTTTCTCATCCACTTTAGCCTTTAGGCTCACCATTTATCATTTACCATTTTACTATTTACCATTTACCATTTACCATTTAGCCAAGGGGTAAGGGGTAAGGAGCAAGGTGAGAAGTGAGAGGTGAGAAGTGAGAAGAGAAATGTATCAGACTGGCAGAATAATTCTCAAGAGGAAAACGTATCCTCTTCTCACTTGCCACTTCATTCTCGCTATTCGCTCGCGACCCCTTCGGCGTTCTCACTTCTCACCTCTCACTATTTCAACTTTCAACTTTCAACTTTCAATGTTTCCGTGGAATATTTCACGAAATGATAGCGAAACTTCTTTCACATTCCACAAAGATTTTCCCGATATATAATTGAACGTTTACAATCGCATAATTATGCGTTCGCTTTCGCATAATTATGCAACACGTATCGCATAATTATGCGTTTGCTTTCGCATAATTATGCGATTGATATAATGCCGAGACAATTTGCTGAAGTCTTCATAACGATTTTTATCTTTCCTACTAATATTTTATAAAAATAATTGCGCGCGTTTATAAAATAATTGCGCGCGTGCGCGTGTATTCCCAATTATTTTTGTATATTTGCGCCCATAACGAATGGGGATATAAGGGCGCGGATAGCAAAATGAAATAAAATACAACACAATAAATACCATGAAACAGAGATTACTAAATCTGATGGCAACCCTTTCCCTGCTTGTGGCAGGAGCGATGTTGCCGGTGAACGCGCAGACAACGGTGAACGTCTCGCTCAAACCTGCTACCAATGGTACGTTCAGTACAGGTGCAACCGTGACGGACTACTACACGACATGGACTTCCAATGCTTCATCCGGTCTCGTCGGTCTGACTATTACGACCAGTGGAAATCTTGGAATGTGCGAGCAAAACGTATCTTCGTATGGCGGCAATCTTCTGGCCTTCAAAACAACCACTTCGAATACCGACGAAGACATTGTCATTACTGCCCCTGTGGGTTTTGTAATTACAAACTATGCGCTTACGGCAAGATTGTATGCGAGTGCCTCAGATGGTTATACATTAACAGATCACAAGGGTGATTCCTACACAATAAACGTTGGTGGAAACAATGTGGACGTGACTGTGGATGGACAATCTTCCGTCACATTGAAATTAAGAGATACGAAGGGTCTTTCTACAAACTATCTTTGCGTAACGTCAATGACTGTGACGCTTAAGCCCGTTTCTTTCAAACTCAACTGCGCTCGCGGTTACGTGAAGGGGAATGGAACAGCCCTTTCCGGTACGAGCACAGCAGCGGACGCTTCCGAGTTCGTGCTTGTACCCTATCAGGGTAACACTTATCTCTATGACGCAACAAACAACGCTTTTGTCAAAAATAATGCTACGGAGATCAAAATCTTTTGTTCCGACCTCATTCGTAACATCGTATGGGGCAATACTGAAGACTCGAACTATCCCTATTACTTGCAAGACGAATCGACCACAAACTGGTTGAACATGGATGGTACCCATAACGTATTTATAAATACTTGGAAGACGATAGACGATGGTAACAAATATAAAATTATCATCGAGAATCCTGATTTTGACTATGCGGAGGCTGTGTCGTTGATTGATTTCTATAACAATCCTGACATATTCTCAGCCTATTACGGTGAGAAGTGGGTGCGCATCTTGGGTGCAAATAATACGAATATCGCAATGGGCATTTCAAGTGCTGAAAACGGCGAGAATGTTGCGCAAAAGTCAAGGGCAGATGGCGACGAAGGCCAAATATGGTGTCTGGTCGGCGACGCGAATTCGTTCAAGATGTATAATAAGATGGCTGGGACTACCTTGCAGTTGGCATCGAACAGCACTGCCGTCGCTCCAGGTATTGGAACTCAAGCAACTATGAGAAATCCTGATGTGTCGGGAACAGACTGGAGGATTAACAATTGGCTCGCTGCAACCGACGGTCCCGGATGGGGTATCTTCTATGCAGGCTCCAATGGTACGATGTCTTTGAATGCATCGGGTGGGTATAGTGCTGGTGGAGGTATTGCCTATTGGTATAACAGTACAAACAATGGTGGCAGTCACTGGTTATTCGAGCCTGTAACGGTTCCTTCCGATCCGAGCGGTCTGGAGAATAACAGTGTGTATGCGCTCTATTGCGCATATTCGGACGGAGCTTATCCATTATACAATAACAATGGCGTACCTAACGTCTCAGATAATACAAGTACCACTCCCCAGTTGTTCGTGCTCTCGGAGAGTGGCAAGATACTAAGTGATGCTTATCCTTACAACTTGCGTAAGGCTGAGGGCGATGGATATCTTGCATGGGGAGATGCCAGTTCGAATAGGCAGAGCATTTTCTCTACCACAGATAAGGGCGACTATCTGTTCCTTAATAGTTCCTCCACCCTGCCCGATGGCGCATCTGCGGCAGGCACGATGGTTGGTGCACCCTATTTCCATTTCTATGGATGGTATGAATATGGCGGTAGCATTTTCTATCCTGCTTTTCGTGGGCCATATAGTGGTGTATATATCGTAAATGCGAAGACCGATGCCGGTGCCAATAACGTATATGGAACTACCGAAACAAAGGCGCGAACGGCTGCGAATCAGTATAACTACCGCTGGAATCTGGTGAAGCAATCCGATTGGGTGGTATATACTCTGCTGGTTCGCGACGAAAGTGGCAATAAGTTGGATGACGTGCTGATAAGTTATGAAAATGCCAGCGATGCAGCCATCGAACGGTCGGCACAGACAAACGGCGGCTTCTTTGTCATCAGCAACGATGTGACTCCTGTGCAATCGATGTTCAGCATCTCTGATGTGCGCTACAAGATATCGGCCTTTAGCCTGAGCGGTACGACCATTACGGTTACACTCGCCTCTTTAGCCGTTACCACGGTGACCGAAGGGCGCTACGTCATTTGGAATCGCGGACGTAGCAGGTGGCTGGTGCAGGCCAATGGCGCAATAGATCGTTCTGGGGCGTTAGGGCTGTTTGGTGATAACTGGTATGTTGTCCCCACTGCGGTGGCAGGGCAGTATCTGATTCGCAATGAGCAAAACAATGGCTACATCAAGTGGACCGATGCCTACAATACAAATTTCTCATTAGTAACAGATCCGAGTGAAGCAACTCCTGTTGTATTCTCTGCCAGCACAGACGATGTAGTGCAGTCTGGATGTGTGGCCATAAAGAATGCAAATATAACCACTGATGCCCATTTTCACATGGCAGCAAATGGTTCTAGTGCCCATCTGGTTCGCTGGCGCAAAGAAGATGCCAGTGACTGGATGTTCTATCCTGTGGAATATGTGCCCGAGGTGGGTGTGGAATACCTCATTGTGAATAAACAAAGCAGCAAATATGCCACTCGCGGTGCGGACGATGCCGCTCAGTTGGTGCAGAACGCTCAGGGCTATGTAGATTACGCCAACAGCGTGTGGACACTTACGGCTGACGGAACAGGCTATAAATTCGCCAATGGCGGTAGTTCGGGGAAGTTCTTAGCCAATGTGACAGGAAGTGAAACATTCACAACAAATGGTATCACATGGTACATAAAGGAAGACCCGACAGACAATTCTTATTTTAATATAGCCAACCGTGAAGACATCGACGGAGAAAATCACGATTTGGAATCATGCTGGAACAATGACGGAGAGACTGGTCAGAACATTGCTCTTTGGACTGCAAATGGAAATCCAGGTAGTATGTGGCGTTTTGTCCCTGTGGACATCTACTACGCGAATGCGTTGGCATACCTGGCCAGCCTGTATAGCGAAGAGCATAAGAACGACCTATTCTATCTCACCGAAACAGCCTATAACAGCCTGAGAAACGCAGGCCATGCTACTACCGAGGAAACGATAAATTCCGCCAATGCCATGTACAATGTGCTAAACAACCCGGATAATCTCAACATGCCTTCAGGTCGCTATCTGGTGCGCAATTGCAACTATGACTATAACGAAGACCTTACCGTCGATGACGAGGAGACTTATCTGACTTCGCTATCTTCGCTTATGGGTGTGGTAGAGAAGGCAGTTGGCTATTGGAGCATTTGGGATGTTGAGCATGTAAGCGGTTGGAAATACAATATCCGAAACGAAGGTCACCGATACATCCTGACTCCCAAGCATACGATGGCTGAAACAGCGCTTGCCCGCAAAGATGATGGATATCTTTATTACGATTCCAACGAAAGCGGTAATTCGAAATATAAGGTAGGCAATGCAACGGGCACTGGCGAGATAAAAGAGTTGAGTTTATTCCCTGCCATGGCCTTCCATCCTGAGGATAAAGCGGGAGGTTTTGCAGCCATTGGCGTAGAAGGCCGAGGTGATGCCTATATGCTTATGAATGCAGAGACACAAACAAATGGTGACCATCTGGTGGAAGCAGCAGGCTATACAGTATCTGCTTCCTATCAATGGCAGCATACGCGTTTCTTGTGGCAGTTCATTCCTGTCAAGTCAGAGAATGAGACCAATGATGAGGGAACTCATTCGGGTGAGAGCGAAATGTTTGCCAACCAGGTGAACGGCTTGGCGGGTTACGTAGGTGGTGTGGTAACTCTGGACAATGTGATGAGCGTGCCCTGCCTGAACGACATTGTGCTTCTGCGCGATGCCACGGTGAGTGCGTTGGACGACAATACGGCACTCAACTATGAAAGCACCTACGATGGCCAGACTACAACTTTTGCCGTAGGCGAAGGCGGTGCCAAAGCCTATGAGGCCATTATAGCGAAGATATATAATATCAAGACCAGTGCTGATGAGAATGTAAGTAAGCTGTATCAGGATTTGCGTCCTACGGAAAATCCAGGGGAAGAGAATGAAAAAGACCATCCGTTCTTCTTGGAGAACATGTGTGGCTCCCGTCCCGAGTATGGCGGTCGCCTAACGGAATATTCGAAGACTCTTTGGCACACTGACTATAAGGCAAGTGTGGTGGATGCTGCTGGCGCATTCTATGTAACGCGCAAAGAGTACAATACAGATGGTTATGATTATAAGTATGTACTTAATAATAAGAACAACGATACTAAGACCTATCTCAAGCATGGCAATATGAACACGTATAATGAAAGTATATGCCGCACAACTGTTGAAGATGAGGCTCTTAATTTCGTTTTGGAACCTGTAATCCCTGGCGTATGGCAGATGAAAGACATAAATCCGGGAGATGACTCTTACGGTGATTGGGTCTGGGTATCTGTAACGGGTTACCGCAACAATTCCGTGTTGATGTACTATAATAAGGTAGAAGTCAGCACGCTGTGGAAGTTCTCAACGTTCAATGAGTTGGATAGTATCTATTTAAGGCAAACACCAGGCGAGGCTCAGAATGGATACAAATACTTTAGTACATTCTCCTATCCTTTGAATGTCAAGATTCCCAAATATATTGAGGGCTCAAGTACCGTTGAGAATCCCGTTCCCTATCATTGTACGAGGGCAGAACTCCACTCCAAGACTGAGGCAACCCTGAACCTGGTGTTCACTGCCCTTGAACCTGTCACGGTAGGTGGCAATGATTACTATTTCCTGACAGGACGCGAGGAAGGCTATTTGTTCCTGCAATCCTCTGTTGAGTCTGGTGACCCGCGCCTTGTAGATAAAGATAAGGATGCGAGCCATGAAAATTGCCTGTTCATCGCCAATGCCTCGTTTGTGTCAGGCGCGATGCCTGAAAGGCCTGACGGTTATGTAAATCTAATGAAAGCCAACTTGGAAACGACATATATAACCAACGAGAATTGGACTAAGTATTATGCTCTTGCCTATAAAACTGGAAGGATAGGAAGTTATCACGGCACGCCTGTGAATGGAGTGGGTATGGGCTTCTATCACCTACAGCCAGGAAGCGGAAAAATGAATCCCCTGACGGGCTATATAAACCGCACGAGTTTCACAGACCTTGATGACACGGGGGCTGCTGCAGGCGTACATGAGAGTGTAATTCCAGCCGAGATTTGGTTTGAGGATGCGGATGGAAACCTTGTGGATAAGATAGTGGTGCAGCCCGACGGCTCTTGGCAGTCGGTTGCCGACGGTCCCATCTATGACCTCACTGGTCGCCGCGTTGAAAAGCCGATGCATGGTGTCTATATCCAGAACGGCAAGAAAGTGATGTATAAGTAATGTATGATACATAAGAAATGAAGAAAGAAATGAAAAAAGCATACATTACACCTATACTGCACTGGGTGTGGATAGGCCTGGAAGAACCTTCCAATGTGGATTGGGGCGGCAACGACGTGACTTCAGGTCCCGAACTGCCCACTGAGAACTATGTTCGTGAGGACAAAATGGACTTTGGCGAAGATAACGATATTACAACTCCCAGCCCTATAAATCTCTGGGATAATATGTGGTAGCATAATGAAAAACAAATTAATGACTTTGTGGCTTGCCCTTTGTGCCGTCTCTATGGCATGGGCACAAACCCAATATCTCTCGGGACGCGGCAACCAAGTAGGCAGTGTTGCCAGTGGAAAATATTACGTGATGGCTGGCTGTGCCCAAAACGGTACGACCACCAACTTCCTCTATGACAATGGGGGAACAATGAAAGGTTGGGCGTTGACAACTGGCTGCATTGACAGCAACAGGTTTGTGTGGCAACTGACTGGCAACGACAATGATGGGTACACCATGCAAAACCTGGGTACAGGAAACTATGTCAGCATGGGGTCGTCAAACAACAGTGGTATTACACTGAGTGCCACGTCGCAGACGTTGACCATAGCGTTCAACTCCGATGGCTATGCTATGATTTCCAATGCCGCAGGTCAGGCGATAGATGTGGATTATTATGGTACAAGTCCCACCACATGGACTGCTTCAGATGGCAATACCGGTTCGCGTCGTCTGTTCATCTACGAGGCCGATATGGAGGCGTATGCTGAGAGTTATCTGTCGGTGGGCAGTGCGGCAGCCACCATGACTGCGGCTACCTCCACCAGCGACGACAGCCATTGGTATCTGGTGACGCAGATAAGAAACGGAGAGTCTGTAATGTACGATGCAGGCCTTTGGACAACATTGAGGCGTGGCTCCACGGCGCAGACGGCAGCCTCGTTCGACGGGACGCTTCGTTCGGAAGCGGAAAACTATCTGGTGCGCTTCCTCCCAACGGGCACCACGGGCGTCTATAACATCCAGTTTGCCAACGGGCGATACATTACCAACAGCCTGACTTCGGGTGCGACGGGAGGTAACTATTTCTTCTACAACATCAACAGCACCGACGGGCACTTTGGGTGGAACCTGACCACCGACAACTCTACATATAGCAGCCGCGTCGATAACAATGGGGCAGGCTATACGCTGGCCTTCTGGGACAGTGGCATCTTAGAAAGCACGGGTGGCAACAACGACTGGACCATCTACCCCGTTACGCTGGTCAGTCCTGTGACATACACCGTCGCTGTGGTGGGCGCACCCTCTGGCGGTGGCGTGGTTTACGAGGGGAATACATATCTGGCAGGTGAGACGCTCTCGGCTCCTCCGACAGTTTCCTCTGATGCGCTTACCGCCGTTGCCATAGATGGTTATGCAGGTGTGGTAACGGTTGGCGGCTCCACCATCACCGTTACGTATTACAGCAATGCCAGTTACACGTGGTACACCATCAAGAATTATAACGGTGCCTACCTCAGCCTGAACAGTGATTACACGGACAGCGGTAATCTGTTGCTGACCAATACGACACGTCCCACCGACCGTAAGGCTCTGTGGCGTGTGGAAACGCAAGGCAACGGCACCTATCGTTTCTATAACTACACCACTGGCCCCGTCAAGGTGCTGGGCATGACGGGCAGTGAGGCCAATGCACGTGCCCTGATGGTGGATGCCTCGCTCACCTCTGGCGATGCCACCTACACCACCTACTTCTCGTTCTACGACTCCTCGACATACCCCACAGGGGCTGCCACCTACATCCGCGAGGGTTCCTCCGGCACAAACTATTGGAACAAGCGTGGTAACTACCTCGCCCTGTGGAACAGCAGCATTGCAGTGGGCGACAATGGCTCCACGTTCTACTTCGCTGAGGTAGATCCCACCGATTACGAAGAGGTTTCCTACAGCGAGTTCAACACCGTCAATGGCGTGAGCAGTTTCACGGCTCCTCACGACCTGACGCTGTGGTACAACCAACCCTCTACGAAGACAGGCGTCAGCAACGAGTGGATGGAATATGCCCTGCCCATCGGCAACGGCCAACTCGGTGCCACGGAACAGGGTAAGGTATATACCGACGAGATACAGTTCAACGAGAAGACGCTCTGGTCGGGCACCAGCAGCATCAAGGCCAATCCCAACCACGGTTGCTATCGCAACTTCGGCAGCGTCATGGTGCGCGACCTTTCGGGCACATTCAGTCTCGATGACGACTCGGCACCCGTGCAGGACTACGTGCGCTGGCTCGACATTGAGGATGCCATTGCCGGTGTGCAGTTCAAGAGTCCCGACCGCACGACCACCTACAAGCGCGAATACCTGTCGAGCAATCCCGACCAAGTCATTGCCGCACACTACACCACAGAGGGTGGCAACAAACTGAACCTGCGCTTCACCTACGAGCCAGGCAGCAGCATCAATGCTTCCACGCCCGTTTACTCCGAGGGTACGGCTTCGTTCCGCGGAACCCTCGACGTGGTCAGCTATCACACCATGTTCAAGGTCATCAGTGACGGCACGGTGACGACCAGCGGCACGAAGATAGTCGTATCCAATGCCACCGAGGTACTCCTGTTGCTGACGGGCGGCACCGACTACAATGGCCTGCCGTCATCGGACTTTGTTACGGGCACCTCGCAGTTGGCAAGCACGATGGCCAGCCGTATCTCGGCAGCCGAGGCTAAGGGCTGGGCTGCCCTGCGTGCCGACCACGTCACGGACTTCCAAAGTTACATGGGTCGTGTCAGTCTGCAACTGGACAATGCCGCTCCCAGTCAGACACGCACCACACAGGCTCTGGTAAACTATTATGCCACGCAATCGGCCACCAGCACCGACCCCGAAGCCCTCTTCCTGGAACAACTCTACTTCCAGTATGGACGCTATCTGGAAATCTCCAGTAGCCGAGGCATTGATGCCCCCAGCAACTTGCAGGGTATCTGGTGCAACCTGGCACAAGGCCCGTGGAACAGCGACATTCACACCAACATCAACGTGCAGATGAACTACTGGCCCGCCGAGCCCACCAACCTCAGTGAGACCCACCTGCCCTTCCTTAATTATATTATAAATATGGTGAACAGCCCGGGCTTCCTGGCCACCCGCACCTATGGCAGCAACTCGCAGACGAAGGGCTGGACGGTGTTCACCGAGAGTAATATCTTTGGCGGCATGTCGAGTTGGATGAGCAACTACACCATTGCCAATGCCTGGTATTGCACCCACCTGTGGCAGCACTATCGCTACACCCTCGACCGCAACTTCCTGAAGCGTGCCTTCCCAGCCTTATGGGGCGCAGCCGAGTGGTGGATGGAGCGTCTGGTACTGAACAGCAGCGACGGCACCTACGAATGCCCCAACGAATACTCGCCAGAGAACGGTCCCAGCAGTGAGAACGCCACGGCCCACTCACAGCAACTGGTGAGCGAACTCTTCTCGAATGTGCTTGAGGCATACGACATACTGGGCAGCAGCGACGCAGGAGTCAGCCAGAGCGACATCGCCACCCTGACCACCATGTACAACGCACTCGACAAGGGTCTGCGCACGGAAACGTATTCCACCAGCAGTGGCTTCAACGCCGGTACGCTTGCCGACGGCTCTTCGATTCTGAAGGAATGGAAGACAAGTGCATACACCGCCGGTGAGAACGGTCACCGCCATCTGTCGCATCTCATGTGCCTCTATCCGTTCAGTCAGGTGTCGAAGTACGACAGCGACCCGACACTCTTCAACGCCGCCGTCAATTCCTTGACCCTGCGCGGTGATGCGGCTACGGGATGGTCACTGGGTTGGAAGGTGAACTGCTGGGCGCGCGCCCACGACGGCGACCATGCCCACACCATCATCCACAATGCCCTGAAACACTCCACCGCATACACCACCAACCAGTATGCCGGAGGTGTGTATTACAACCTCTTCGACTCGCACGCCCCCTTCCAGATTGACGGTAACTTCGGTACCTGTGCAGGCATCGCCGAGATGCTGATGCAGAGTGTGACGGGTGTCATCGACATCCTGCCAGCCCTGCCCTCGGCATGGCCCAGCGGCAGTGTGAGCGGTCTGAAGGCTGTGGGTGATAATATCGTGGATGTTACCTGGGAAGACGGTAAACCCGTGCAGGCCACCATTCGCAGTAATCAGGGCGGTGATGTCCGTTTCCGCAGTACAGACTTTGGTCTGAGCCAGTCTTCGGTGCGTGTCAATGGGGCGCGTGTGTGTCCCACTTCCGCCGATGGAGTATATACACTGACAGGTATTGCCGCGGGTGACCAGATAGTCATTACATTCGATGATGCCTCCATTCCTGGTGACGTGAATAATGACGGGAAGATTTCTTTGGCCGATGTCACGGCATTTGTAAACTACGACAAGACTCACGATGCCGCTCGCTATAATGAAGCCGCAGCAGATGTTGACGGGAATGGCACTATTGATGGAACTGACCTTCTGGAACTGATAGACCTGTTGTTTGCGCAGTAGGCGATGGAGAGATTGGGGAGCAGGCTGTCCTGTAATGTGCCCAATTATTGGAAGGATTGCTGTCGGGCAATTTATCTCTCAAGTAGAATTTGTATGAGTGCAGTAACATCGGCTTGGGTCACGCAGTCGTCACCATTTACGTCAAAACGGCGCAGAAGGTCTGAAGGCTGTAGGACAGGTCGTATGTTGCGGCCTGTATAACGATAGCGATACCCCCATAAATAGTCACTGTCATCGAGGTATAAGCCGTATGCCATCAGACTATCGGAAGCGGATGTCCCCCGTGCCCAATAGAAGCCTGAAATGTTATCCTCGTAGTGTATGTCGTTGCGGAAGTAGCCTGCGGCAGGGAGGAAAATACCAGTGCCGTTGGCACTGATGCGATAACCGTATTGCCCATTTACTAAGGCCCAACTCCAGCGACAGTAACTAAGCAATTCTTTCCATTGTTCTAAAGTAGGCACTCGCCATAATCCGCCCCATAGTACATTGGCGGCATCGTCGCTTGACCACAGGGCACTGTTCTTACCGTAACGTGTGAGGGTGGTGTCGGCAGTGGCCCACTGGTAGTTTTGCCATGTGTAGGTGTCCTTGTCCTGCGTCTCACCCCATGCAATATATGCCCCAGAATCGTATTGACCATCGGCACCAATGTTCTGAGTGGCCCACAGAGTGCCACTGGGCAGTCCGAGGTCAACATACGCATGATTGTTGGAGGTGTTGGGATTGAGCAACCAATTGATGAGGCATGTCAGGTCGGCCAGGCTTATGCGTCCGTCCTCGTTCGTGTCGCCATTGGCATGAACGGGTAGTGCGCATAGCAGCACTGCCACTGAAATGCATATTAATTTTATACACTTTTTCATCTTCATGCCTCTCTCTCTTATATTGGTACGGCAAAAATACGAAATTTTCTTTAATTGGTGAAATGTCTTTCGACATAAAGCAGGTAATATAGGATTTTCTTGCGTGCGTTTCAAGGAAAATGTGTATCTTTAAGGCTCTTCGAGTCTTGAAGATAGGCTGCACCTCGGAAAACTGCAAATTTATTTGCGTTTTCGCTCGGTTTGCACTATCTTTAACCTGAGGTTTTAGATACTCACGCTCGGAAAAGCCCAAATAAATTTGGCTTTTCGCTCGCTTAATCGTATCTTTAACCTATGGTTTTAGATACTTACGCTCGGAAATACTCAAACAAGTTTGGTATTTCGCTCGCTTAATCGTATCTTTGCTACCATAATTATTAATGTATTATGGCAAAAGGAAAAGTAGATGCTCTGCTGGGCATTGTATTCGGTGACGAAGGAAAGGGTAAGGTGGTGGACTATTTCACCCCGAAGTATGATATTGTTGCACGTTTCGCAGGCGGTCCCAATGCGGGACACACCATCATTTTCGATGGTAAGAAGTTCGTACTCAGGAGTATTCCCTCTGGCATTTTCGACGAGGGGAAACTGAATATCATTGGTAACGGATGCGTCATTGCCCCTGACTTGTTTATGGCTGAGGCAAAGGAACTGGAACAGGCGGGCTATGATTTGCGCAGCCGCCTGCATATCAGTCGCCGTGCCCATCTCATTCTGCCTACTCACCGTGTGCTCGATCGTGCGCAGGAAGCTGCCAAGGGCAAGAACAAGGTGGGCACTACGGGAAAAGGCATTGGCCCCACCTATAGTGAGAAAGCCAGTCGTACGGGCTTGCGTGTGGGAGACGTAGAGGAGAACTTTGAGGAAAAGTATCGTACACTGAAGGCACGACATGAAGAGATGCTGAGACACCTCAACTATACCGACTATGACATTGCAGAGGAGGAACAGCAGTGGCTGGAGGGTGTTGAATATATGCGTTCGTTCCCCCTTGTGGACACCGAGATTGAGATTAACAATGCTTTGCGTGAGGGCAAGAGCGTACTGGCTGAGGGGGCACAAGGCACGATGCTGGACATTGACCATGGTACCTACCCCTTTGTGTCGTCGTCAAATACGATATGCGGCGGTGTTTGCACAGGACTGGGCGTGGCCCCCAACCGCATTGGTGAGGTGTTTGGCATCTTCAAGGCTTACAGCACCCGCGTGGGTGCCGGACCATTCCCCGTGGAACTGTTTGACGAGACTGGCGACAAGATTCGTGAGATTGGACATGAATATGGTGCCGTGACAGGCAGAAACCGCCGTTGCGGATGGGTGGACTTGGTTGCCTTGCGCTATGCCATCATGGTGAATGGGGTGACGCAACTGATTATGATGAAGGGCGATGTGCTGGATACCTTCCCCGTTATCAAGGCGTGTGTGGCATACGAAAAGGATGGCGTGCGCACTGAAGATATGCCTTTTGACACCGAAGGGTGGCAGGCTGTTTACGAGGAATTGCCTGGTTGGCAGACCGAACTGACTGGTTTGACAAGCGAAGAACAGTTCCCCCAGGCCTTTAGGAACTATATCAATTATTTGGAAAAGCGTCTGGAGGTGCCTGTCACAATTGTCAGCGTAGGTCCTGACCGTGAGCAAACAATAGTGAGAAGAGAGAAGTGAGAAGTGAGAAGAAAGTAATTTTCAATTTTCAATTTTCAATTTTCAATTGATAATACGGTGACGATAAGGGCTAAAGGCTAAGGGCATTGTTGCGCTCCTCTTCTTCCACGCGGAGTTGCGCTTTGTTGGTTTCGTCGTTTTGCAACGTCTTTTCGTGTTGTGCCAACTGCATAAGGATTTGGTTGTGTTGGTACTCAAGTCGCTTCTGCTGGCTGGTGAGGTCCTCCATGGCTTGTGCTGTGTCTTCGTCGGTGGAGGAGAGTATGCCTTCGGCTTGCAGTGCCACTATCTCGCTGCGTAAATGCTCGACATTCGCCTGCTCCAGTCTTGATTCGCTGTGCAGTTCGCGGAGAGAGGTTCGAATGGCATTCCAATCGCGCCCGGAAGAGAAGGTATGCTCCAGTTCGGAGTATTGGACAGGCAAGTTGTTGGCATTGTATTGTCGCAGCCAGACGTCAAGTTTTGCCTGACATTGTGTAGCCTCTGCGTCCAATGTGGTGGTAACGTCCTTAAGCAACTGCTCCTGTGCCTTGACGGCAGACATACGTTGCTGTATTTGTGACATTTGTTCGCGCTGTTCCAACTCTTCCTTGTTGGCTTCTTCGTATTGCCGGAATCCTAAGTCGAAATGTTCCTTGACCGTGCGTCCCCCCAACATGAAATCCAGTTGCCTGTTGCCTTCGTTGCGGAGTGTGCTTCGACTCTTTTCCTCCTCACTGATGTTGTGGATGAGCGAGCGCAGGAAATTGCTCGTTGCCTGTTTCTCGTTCAAGGTGGCCTTGGCGGTGGTCAGTTTCTGCTCTGCGGCCTGGATTTCAGCGTTGATGCTTTGCCACTTCTCCATCATCGTATTGATGCGCAGGATAATGGCATCGTGGTTGCCCTGCCATGTGGTAAACCAGTCTCTGAGGGTGATGAGTTTACGTACTTGCTCATAGCGTTGGGTATATTGCCCCTGCAAATGGTTTTGAATTTGTCGAATCTGTTCATTCTGACGCGAGAGCACCTGGCATCCGGTGTTTACTTCGTTCAGTCGCACCGTAAGGTCGGCGAGTGCCTGCTCCTTCTGGTTGAGTTGCTCGTTGATTTCGTTGATGCGTGTCTGGTGGAAGTTGTATTGGTCGAGTTCGTGCAGGGCTTCGTCTGCATCGCGTGCTGCATTTTCTATAAGTTGTTGCAGTAGGGTGGCTCGTGCTTCCAGATTTGTGCTGGGGGAACATTCCTGGAACGAGCGGTCGAGGTGGGCAAAGACATCCCACTCGGTTACGTCCTCCATCTGGCGGGTACGCAAGCCTGCAAGTGTCTTCTCCTCAATCTCCTGCTTTGTCGTCTGGGTTGTCAGTTGTAGTTGCAGCTCGCGGAGCGTCTTTTCTTTTGATGTGAGGTCTGCTTGCAACTGGTCGAATTCAGCCTGCATGTGGCTGATGAGTTGGTTCTGTTCTATCAAGGTGTCACTGTGATAGGGGTGGTGGGTTGCTCCGCAGACGGTGCAGTTGACGCCTTCCATCAAATCCCGACGCAACTGGATTACGTTCTGGCTCTTCGATAGTGTCAGGGTATATTCCTTTTCGTGGCAGAGTTTACGCATGGGTTCAACCTGCCCTTCGAGTTGTGCTATGTTGTGTTTCAGGCTGTCGATGTTAAGTCGCAGGGTGGTAAGGGTGCGTGTCTTCTCTTCCATCAACTGATAGCCCAACTGTATGCGATGCCAAAGCGACTGTGCGCTGAGCAGCATTTGCCTGCGGCTCTTCAGTTCCATGGCTCGGTTTTGCAGGTCGTAACTGCTTTGTCCCACGTTCTGGTTGCGGTGCTGCACCAGTTCGCTGCTAAGGGTCTTAATCTCGGAATCTATTTTTTGGTATTCAGCAAAGACACGACTAAGCATTTCGTTTTCTTCTCGTCCGCGTTGGGCAATGTCTTCGGCCTGTTGTTGTATTGCCCCAATCCATTGGCGCAATTCGTTGAGGCGGTCAAGTTGCGTGAGCACCATTTCGCCATGCTCCAAGAGGTTGGCATGTGGCTCCATTGTCTGGCGTTGCGACCGTTGCTGGCTGATGATGTCTTGCTGTTTGTCGCACTCAGCCTGCAACTCTTCACATTCCTTGTCGGTGATGAGTTTCTGCTGCTCGGCCACGTCCAACAGTCGCCTTGTGGCATGTTCGTCAAGGTTAAGCACATCCTGTGCACCGAGTATGCGGTTTGCCTGTTCGTGTTGGGAGTGGATGGACAGGATGTTCTGTAGGCTTTGCTTCTGTTTGGCGCTTGCCAAGGTGAGTTGCTTCTCTTTCTGAATGGTCTCTTTGGCGATGTTGCCTGCCTCGCTGTTTAATTGTGAGAGCGACTCCTTATTCTGCTGCGAAAAGAACTGCAGCAGGCTCATGCGTTGGAACAGTTCCTGCACAGTTTCAAAGGTTTCAAAGCGTTCCAGTGCTTGTGTGTCCTCGATACGTGCAGCCAGTTCCTTGTTTACTTCATAAAGACGTTCCTGATGCTTTGCAAGTTCACGTTTTTTCTCATCGAAACGACGAATCCATTCCTGGCTTTCGCGAATGCGTCGCAGCGACTTCTCTATGTCCTCCAGTTTGGTCTTTTCCAGACGCAGTGCCTCCTCTATGCGTTCCTTTTGTTGGGGCGTAAGTATCTGCTGGGCGGTGTTCAGGCGTCGTGCCTCCGTGCGTGCCAGTTGCTTAAACCAATGAATGATTTCCTCGGGCATTGCCTCGTTGTAGTGTTCTTGCCACCATTGGCGTACCATTTCCTCGGTGGTGAGGGCATCCAAATGTCGGGGGGCGGGCTGTGTGCCCTCTTGTGTAGTGGGTTGCACCTGTGGCTCCTCTATCTTGTTCTCCTCTTGCGATTTGCGGAAGATATTCATGTCTTTCTTTATTTTGTCGTACAAAGATACAAAAAGAATTGATAATTAACAATTGATAATCCATAAATTAGTAACTTATCGGGCTGCCCTGTCGTACTTTCTCCTCCTTCGTAGGCATAACTGAAATAAATTTCGTGATGTGCTTGCTTCGTTTGTAGGTTTGCATTATCTTTGCACTCGCAAAATATAGTATTATGGCACAGAAACCCAGTATTCCCAAGGGCACAAGGGACTTTGGTCCCATGGAAATGGCCCGTCGCAACTACATCTTTGACACGATACGCAGCGTCTATGCACTGTACGGATTCCAGCAGATAGAGACTCCCGCGATGGAGAACCTCGGTACGCTGATGGGCAAATACGGCGAGGAGGGCGACAAGTTGCTCTTCAAGATTCTGAACTCGGGCGACTTTCTGAAAGGGGTGAAGGAAGAAGGTTTAAGTGTGAAGGATGAAGAAGAGGCTCATCTTTCACTTAACGCGTTGGCAGCCAGGTTGTGTGAGAAGGGTCTGCGCTATGACTTGACGGTGCCCTTTGCGCGCTATGTCGTGCAGCACCGCGAGGAGTTGACCCTTCCGTTCCGACGTTTCCAGATTCAGCCCGTGTGGCGTGCCGACCGTCCACAGAAGGGACGCTATCGCGAGTTCTATCAGTGCGATGCCGATGTGGTGGGCAGTGACTCGCTGCTGAACGAGGTGGAACTGATGCAAATCGTGGACACCGTGTTCCAGCGTTTCGGCATTCGTGTGGTCATCAAGATTAACAACCGCAAAATCCTGACGGGCATTGCCGAAATGATAGGGCAGGCCGACAAGATAGTGGACATCACGGTGGCCATTGACAAACTCGATAAGATTGGGCTGGACAACGTGAATGCCGAACTGCGCGAGAACGGTTTGCCCGAGGAGGCCATAGAGAAACTGCAGCCCATCATCCAACTGAGCGGAACGAACGAAGAAAAGATGAAGACGATGCGCGAGGCACTGAAAGAAAGCGAAATAGGCCTGAAGGGCATCGAGGAAGTGGAGTTCGTGCTGAAGACTCTGAATATTCAGAGTACTCGGAATACTCGGAATACTCAGAGTACTCCGAAAACTCAGAGTTCTCCGAATTCTCCGACCAATGAAGTGGAGTTCGACCTGACGCTGGCTCGCGGCCTGAACTACTACACGGGTTGCATCTTTGAGGTGAAGGCACTGGACGTGGAGATGGGCAGCATCACGGGCGGTGGCCGCTACGACAACCTGACGGGCATCTTCGGTATGCCTGGCTTGTCGGGCGTGGGCATATCGTTTGGCGCCGACCGCATCTATGATGTGCTGAACCAACTCGACCTCTATCCCGAGGCTGTAACCTCACAGACCCAGTTGCTCTTCATCAACTTCGGTGCGGCTGAGGCTGCCTATTGTCTGCCCATACTGGCCAAGGCTCGCGAGGCAGGTATCCGTTGCGAGATATACCCCGATGCCACGAAGATGAAGAAGCAGATGCAGTATGCCAATGCCAAGCAGATACCTTTCGTGGCTCTCGCCGGTGAGCACGAGATGGCCGAGGGCAAGGTGACCCTGAAGGACATGCAGACGGGCGAGCAGAGCCTCGTCACACCGGAGGAACTGGTTGCCAGTTTCTTTTGAGGTTGTAAGGTGCGGATAGCCAGTGGTCAACGCGGCTCAGGATGTTGGACGCATCTTGGTCACAGCCGTTGCCATGAAGAAAGTCAATCCCCAATCACTCGCTTTGCCACATTGATGGGGTCGCCCTCCGGTGCGGCGGAGTAGGGGGTATGGTCGAGTGTCCAGGGCTCCTCCATGGCGTACCAGTCCACCTCCACGGCAGGGTTGCCCTTCTTCGGTACGTAGGAATTGCCGACAGCCAGCATGGGGAGCCGACCGTCCAGTTCGTCCTGCAATATAGAAAGGAAGTGTTTCCAGCGAGGATAGTAGTAGTCACGCAGAATGCCCTGCCACTCCTTGTGGGCATAATCGCGTAATCCGCCGTCGTCGGCACATTGTCGGTTGCCCCAGGTTGTAATCTGCACGCGGGCGTTCCACTCAAGGAGGTCTTGCTCCTCAGGGTTCTTGCTCAGGCTGCGTGCCTGTCCTGTCCACCTGCCCACACGGAATTCGCTACGGGTGGCAAGCAGACTGTCTTGCTGAAGAATCAGTCGCAGGAACTCCTCGCTATGTTTCTTGAATGCTTTTTTGTCGCAACTCTTGAAGTCCGCCATCGTTTGGTTGTAAACGATGCGCCCGCGGTCGGCAAGTGCCTGACGGCAGATGTCCACAAGGTCGTACTCGAAGTTGTTGTTGCCGCGATACTTGTCTGCCACGGAGCACATCAGTCGTGCCGCCTCCCACGTTGTGGTGGGGTCGTAGTAGTTGCTCATTTTGCTCCACGAAGACACTTGGAAGCAGTCGAATCCGGGACGCGCACAGAAGATGCTCTCGTGAGTTCCTTGCTGGTAGTTGCCAAGGGGGGCATTGTAGATGCCGTCGGCAAGTATCTTCCAGGCGCGTTGTATGGTTTCGTCATTGTGCCCGTAACGCGCGTTTACATAGTCTTGCAGCCAAGCCTCCTTGGTCGGTATTTCCTTGAGCCACGGCAACTCGCTCATCAGTTCAAACATTATGGGATTGTTCTCCGAGCCTTCCATCGTGAAGCCCCAACCCGTGAGTTGGCTTGCCAGATGGCTGGTGCGAGTCAGTTGGAAGTTATTGAGCAGGAGGTCCATGCGACCGTGCAATCCGACGTTTGCCCCAAAGTTCTCCAACATGCAGAATATCCACTTATGGGCTCCGTATCCGCCTGTTCGCTTCGTGAGGCTGGGAATGCCCCACATGGGCGAACATTCGCTGAAGAGGTCGAGCACGATGACTTCGCCCGTAGGCAATGCCGCCAGCATCTCAGGCCTTGGGTTCGCGCCCCATCCCTGTATGACCCATTTGGCGGTGGGCTGTGCGGCTTTCATGGCTGCAAATATGTGGAGCCCCATCTTGCCTATGTCCACGCCCTCGGGCAGATTGCCTTCGTGGAAGGGGTCCATACTATAGAATTCGGCATCGCCATACAGTCTTTTCGACTCCTCGTAGAAGAGCATGGCGTACATGTCAAAGCGGCGGTCGGTGGGCAGAAGTATGGCAGGGCGGGTAAAGCCGTTCCATGTCTGCTTCTCTGCCTCGACGGCAAACGATGGAGCCATGCCGCAGTAGCCTGGCAGCACTGGTCGCATGTCGAACTCCCTCATGCGCTTGAGTATCTGTTTCTGAAGCCTTTCCTGTTGGTCGTACCAGGTCGTGGGCAGCGGGCCGCCCCATCCCTCCAGGTTGTTCATCTCCCACCAGGCCATGAAGGCAGGACCGGGGATGAAGCGGGCAATGCGTTCCTCGTTGTACCCCATGCGAAGCAACATATTGCGCCATACGCACTCGTGACCGACGGCAGCCAGCGGCATATTGATGCCGTGCAGTGCCATCCAGTCGATTTCCGTTTGCCATCGCTCCCAATCCCAGAATGCCATCGTGTAGGAGAAGGTGCAATAGTTGAAGTCGTAGCGAAGGTGCAGTTTCGTGTCGTGCCGCTCGGGAGCAGTCACGGCGGGCAGTTGCTCGGGCAACTTCGTCTTCATCCGGTTCCAGGTAAGGTGGATGCCGGCATGGTGCTTCAGATACCAATTGATGCCCACGGCTATGTTCACCCACGAATTGCCGCGCACTACGGGCTTGTTGCCCTTTTGGTCCAATTCGAAGTAATCGCCTGGCTCCTCTGTCTTTACTATGATAAACTTCTTGGAAGCCCCTTTGTCGATGCGCTCCAATAGTCCGTCGATGGGGGTGGCGGAAAGGTGAGAAGTGAGAAGCGAAAAGTGAAAAGTGAAAAGTGAGAGGAGCAGAGTGATGCGTTTCATGGCCGTATGTCTTAGGGTATTTGGGTTTATTTGGGTTTATATGCCACAAAGATAATAAATAAATGGGGAATGGTAAATGATAAATGGCAAATAATTTCTACCTTTGCAAATATGATTCAGGATTTGGTGAGGCAGCGCGATTTACTTCGCTTGGAATATGAGTACGAGCGTGAGCAGTTTCAGCGCCAGACGGAGGCAATGGGCGTGGCACAGAAGGTGCGCCGCGGCTTGTGCTGGTTCCCGCTTGTGGTGGGGCACAGTTTCTATAACTCCCTCGACCAACTTGTGGTGGAAGTGACCAACGGGATGCCGCAGGACGACATTGAATCACAGTTTGAACCTGGCAAACCCGTATGTTTCTTTGAACAGGATGCTTCCGACATGCTTCACTACATGAAGTTCGTGGCGCAGGTCAGTTTCGTGGATGCCGACCGCATGGTCATTGTCCTGCCCCATGGCGATGCCCTTGCCCGAGTGCAGGGTGCCAATAGGTTGGGAGTACAACTCTACCTCGACGAATACACCTATCGCCAGATGTTTGCCGCTTTGGACCAGGTCATCAATGCCCGCACGGGACGCTTGGCAGAATTGCGCGACATCATCCATACCTCGGCTCCAGCCTCGCGCTTCACTTTCGCCCCCGTTCGCTTCCCTTGGCTTAATCCCAGTCAGGAACAGGCCGTCAATGATGTCCTGTGGGCCAAGGATGTAGCCGTCGTACACGGACCTCCTGGCACGGGCAAGACCACGACACTTGTCGAAGCCATCTACGAAACCTTGCGGCGCGAGAATCAAGTGCTGGTGTGCGCACAGAGCAACATGGCTGTGGACTGGATAAGCGAGAAACTGGCAGACCGCGGTGTTTCCGTGTTGCGCATAGGTAATCCCACGCGTGTGACGGACAGGATGCTCAGCAATACCTACGAACGTCGCTTCGAGGCTCATCCCCGCTACACAGACCTCTGGACGTTGCGGCGTGAGATACGCCGTCTGTACGACAATCGAAAGAGTGGAGGCGAAGCCTTCCACCAGAAGATATCGCGATTGCGCGACCGATGTGCAGAACTGGAGATGACCATCAATGCCGACCTCTTCGATGATACGCGTGTGGTGGCATGCACTCTGACGGGCAGTGCCCACCATCTTCTCGTAGGGCATCACTTCGGCACACTCTTTATCGATGAGGCTGCCCAGGCGTTGGAGGCCTCCTGCTGGATAGCCATACAAAAGGCAGACCGAGTCATTCTGGCAGGTGACCATCGACAACTGCCCCCAACCGTCAAGTGCCCCGCTGCCCTGCAGGGCGGTTTGGACCACACCCTGATGCAGACCATCGTGGAGCAGAAACCTCGTTGCGTGTCTCTGCTCACCGTGCAGTACCGTATGTCCGACGGCATCATGCAGTTTCCCAACCAAGAGTTTTACGAAGGTCGCTTAGAGAGTGCACCACAAGTCAAGTACCGTGGCATCCTGGATTGGGACACGGCCATTGATTGGATAGATACGCCCGATGAGCCTGAATACCGTGAGCAGCAGGCAGGCGATGGACTGAGCCGGCAGAATCCCGCAGAGGCAGAACTTACCCTGCGTAGCCTTCGCGAATATTTCGACAAGATAGGGAAGGACCGCATCCTATATGAACAGGTCGATGTCGGCATCATCTCGCCCTATCGCGGTCAAGTGAGCCTGTTGCGTCGCATGGTTCGTCGCGATGCTTACTGGAAACCTTTCCGCCATCTCATCACCATCAATACGGTTGATGGATTCCAGGGGCAGGAGCGTGATGTGATAGTTATCAGCATGGTGCGCAGCAACGACGAGGGGCAAGTGGGTTTCCTGCGCGACCTGCGCCGCATGAACGTGGCCATCACTCGTGCACGCATGAAGATTCTGCTCGTAGGGCATCGCGCCACACTGGCAAAGCATCCGTTCTACCGTCGCCTGCTCCACTACATCGACCACCAGTTGGAGTGGTGATGCTTCTTCTGTCTTCTTCTATTCTCTTAACCTTTGAAACTTAAATATTTGGCGTTACACTTGTTTCGTTCGTGGAACATGCCAACTATGGCAAAAACAAGCCCTTTGAAGGACGAATCGATATACTCTGTCACTCTGCTATCCGTCCGCTATCATCTTAGTTGAACTCATCTATCGTCTTAGATGAACTCATCTATCGTCTTAGCTGAACTCATCTATCGTCTTAGCTGAACTCAACTATCGTCTTAGCTGAACTCATCTATCGTCTTAGCTGAACTCATCTATCGTCTTAGCTGAACTCATCTATCGTCTTAGCTGAACTCATCTATCGTCTTAGCGGCCGTCCGTATCACCAAGGCGGTAGCACGCATACCTCATTAAGTGCGGTTGTTCCTGTCGAAAGTGTTCGGCGAGCACTTTCATTGTGATGTTGTTTTCTGTATTCATTGTCTTTACGTTTTTGAGATGCATCTGACATAAAGACTCGAAAGTTCTCAAAAAGATTTAAATGGACGGGATTATTTTTCAAAAAAGAGGCATCAACCTCACATTATGCGTGGTCGATGCCCTGTATTTGTATATGAATGCACGTTTTCTTATGCCATTCCATTTATGTTGCTCTCTCAACTCATGCTCGGATTATTATAATTCTTCTTGAAGTGATTGTGCTTCAGCATCCTTGCTTTCGATAGGCTTGATATAGTCGGAGGCACGTTCGGAGGATATTACAGTCCGACCAAGTTGACGCTCCAAATCATCGCGGGTGTTCTTCGCAATCTGACCTCCTGCTTGTGCAGCCTGACGACTCTCACTCATACCTTGCGTCTGTCGCTGGCGGGCAATTTCTGTTGTTGCAACTTCTGCAAGGGTATTGAGTGCCAGTTCCACGTTTGTCATGTTGTCACGCAGATTCTCTTTCGTCAATCCCTTGTGTCGTTTGTACTCGCCCGTGGTCATACCACTCCACGCCTTGGTTAGAACATTGGTGAGGATGGCAAAGTCCTTCGGTTCATGAATACCAGAGCGGTGCCATTCGTCTGTCAACTCCTTACGCATCTCAATGGAGCGCATGCGTTCGTTTATCCAACGGTCGCTGTAGCCTTGGCGGCGATAGTCCTCGACGGCCATCTGAAAGGTCAGTTCCGGGTCAATCATTTGGTCAACGCGCATACTGCCCAACTCGGCAAGCCATTGTTTCACAGGTTCGGCTTTCTTGGAGGGTATGGCCTGGATGATTCTAAAAATGCCTTCAAGATCAGCGGCTTGCGTCTTGCGTCGCTTGCCATCTGGAGCCAACATTTCAACAGGGGGACAAATTGTCCCCCACTTGGATTTCAGCTCAGGGTCACGTCTAAGCATCTTCTTTATGTAATCACGCGGATTTACAGAATCTGTCAAGACCTGCACTATATCCGTTACAGAGAAATAGTACTTCTCCTGTTCTGCATCCCATACGATGCGAACTTTCTTGCCCTCAAAGAGCTGTATAGCGAAATTCTCGTTCATGATGATACAATCCTATGTGAATTTGGTTTCAAAGTTACAAAATATTCTTCAAGGAGGTTCTGATATGACAGACTTTAACACGATATAGTGCACATTTCCCTCTAAAATGAATCAAAATGCCATGCATGAGTTCGATTTTGAATTATTATCCATCGTTGAATCCCAGGGGCTTGGAGCAGCCGAGATACAATAGCGGAACAACTGACCCCATTTTGATGCATTTTCATTTCTCTTTTGACTGGCAACAAGTCTTGTCTTTGCTCACCGAGGTTGTCAAATTGTCAAATGGACCTTACTCTGTCACTCTGCTATCCGTCCGTGCGGCCGTCCGCTGTCA
>FLNZ01005222.1_pt1 | contig 51488 bp, 34 predicted proteins | sample 1140391 | NCBI WGS metagenome assembly FLNZ01 (sample SAMEA3878171, study PRJEB12797) | bioreactor metagenome | biome: Moose rumen | place: Sweden | collected 2011-10 | reverse complement strand
TTTAATTTTTAAAAACACTGCTGTAATTTTTGCCAGCGCTGTTTTAATTTTTGCCAGCGCTGTTTTAATTTTTGCCAGCACTGTTTTAATTTTTGCCAGCACTGTTTTAATTTTTGCCAGCGCTGTTGTTATTAGAAAAAAAACTCCTCCGTTGAGGACGAAGGACCATAACCTGCTGTTTTCACAACGTAATAATCCTTATTGTAATTTGCAAAAAGATAGTGTCGTAAAGGTAAATTTTTCAGATAGTTCTATGTTGTTATTCCAATACAAATATGTAAATTTGGGGCGTTATTTAATAAAACATGCTTGTAAATACTACCAATAAAAAAACTCCCACCGAAGCGGGAGTATAGGTTTTACCCTTCGGCCATTATGGCCTTATTGTGATAAGATGTAGGAATCTTATTGTTTGCAAAGTTAGGAAGACTGGATGAAAAAACAAAATAACTAAAAACATTTATTTTAAGATTTAACTATAATTACGAAATATGGAAAGAATACTGGGTATTGACACTGGAACAAATAGCCTTGGTTGGGCCATTGTCGATAAGGAAGAAGGGAAATCGACGCTTATAGCGAAAGGAACGAATATCTTCACAGAAGGCGTAAAAATAGAAAAAGGTATAGAGTCTTCAAAGGCTGCTGAGCGAACAAAGTATCGTTCTGTTCGGAAGCACTATTGGAGAAGGAAAATAAGAAAAATAAGATTGCTGACCATATTGAGTGAGAATCATTTGTGTCCTCCCTTGGATAAATCAATCCTGCGTCAGTGGAGATTAAAGAAATTATATCCTGACAATGAACTTTTCATGGAATGGCAGCGGACAGAAGACAAAGCGCAAGTCAATCCTTACAAGTTCCGTTATATTTGTTTGACCCAGAAACTTGACATGTCTGATATCGTTCAGCGTTATATGTTAGGCCGTGCTTTATATCATCTGAATCAGCGTCGTGGGTTCCTGAGCAACCGTAAGGAAGCCACCAGAGAATCGGAAGGTGCGTTAAAAGAAGGAATTAGTGCCTTATCTGAAGAAATGAAAGAAGCAGGATGCGAGTATCTGGGAGAATACTTTTATCAGTTATACCAGAAAGGTGAAAAGATAAGGAATCATTATACAGCCAGAAAAGAGCATTATCTGAAAGAGTATCGTGCTATTTGCGAGAAACAGGGATTGGAGGCTGCACTTGTAAAGAAGTTGGAACATGCTATTTTTGACCAGCGCCCACTTAAGTCGCAAAAGGGACAAGTCGGCACATGTACATTTGAAAAAGGAAAGTCTCGATGTCCATCTTCGCATCCTTTGTATGAAGATTTTAGAATGTATAGTTTTCTTAATAATATAAAGGTACAAGTTAATACACTATACGAGAATTGTGAACGTGGGTTGACTAATGAAGAAAAGGCCCGAATAATTCCTTTATTTAAGCGTAAGTCAAAGCGGACATTCTTGTTTGAGGACATCGCGAAGAAACTGGCAGGCAAGAACAATTATTGCTACTACAAAAGTAATGAGGATAAGCCTTATAAGTTTAACTATCAGATGGATACTCTAGTGTCAGGTAGCATTGTAAATGCCCAGCTGGAAGAAATCTTTGGGGAGGACTGGCTGACCTGTGTATGTGAAGTATATACGCAAGCCAATAACAAAACTCGTTTCCAGATAATGAACGATATATGGCATACGTTGTTCTTCTATGATGACGACGAAAAATTAAAGAGTTTTGCCGTCAATCGTTTACAATTGGATGATGAACAGGCGGATAAGTTCAGTAAGATTTCTATGCCAAATGATTATGCTGCGCTCAGTCTAAAAGCCATTCGGAAGATATTACCTTATATGCGTGACTATGGTTTGATATACTCAGAGGCAGTTTTTCTTGCCAATCTTGTTGAGATTATGTCTCGATATATCTGGAGTGTAAAGGAAATGCGCGAAGCAGCAATAGAAAATGTAATAGAGGTGATGCATTCCTATGATAAGAATAATATTGACGGTATGACGTTGGAACAGTGCGTAAAGGCGTTCTTGCACGAGCGATACAACGTCAGTGACGTGGATTTAAGGAAACTGTATCATCCTTCTATGATGGACCTCTATCCTCGTCAGCGCCCTAGAGAGAATGGTGTCTATCAGTTAGGTTCGCCCCGTATTAGTAGTGTCAAGAATCCAATGGCTATGCGCTCGCTATTCAGATTGCGTAAGATAGTCAATCTACTGCTTAAAGAGCGAAAAATAACACCAGATACTAAAATTCATATTGAGTTTTCGCGTGATTTGAATGATGCTAATCGTCGTTGGGCTATTCAAACATGGCAGCGTGAAAATGAGAAAGACAGAGAGAAATGTCGCAAGGAGATAGAGAAATATATAGCAAATCCTACCGATACAGATATTCTTAAGTATCAACTTTGGGAAGAGCAGAACCATAAATGTCTTTATACGGGGGAAGAAATTCGTCTGACAGACTTTTTAGGTAATAATCCCAGGTATGATATTGAGCATACTATTCCTCGTAGTGCAGGAGGTGACAGCACGAAAGCAAACTTGACGCTTTGTAGTTGCAGGTATAACAGAGATGTAAAGAAAACAAAATTGCCTACGCAGTTGAGCGAGCATGATGAAATATTGGAAAGAATAGCGGATTGGAAAGAACGGTATGAAGACTTGGATAGACAGATTAGAAAAATAAGTACCAAGGGGATATCGTCGAAAGAAGAAAAGGATAAAATAATTAAAAGGCGTCATCTGTTATCCTTGCAGCGAGATTACTGGCGTGGAAAGTATCAGCGATTCACGATGAAAGAAGTTCCAGAAGGTTTCTCACGCCGTCAGGGGACAGATATCAGTGTCATATCTCGTTATGCTCGTATGTATCTGAAATCAGTATTTAAGCAGGTATATATAGTAAAAGGTGTTGCAACGTCAGATTTTCGTAAGATTTGGGGCATACAAGAGGAGTACACGAAGAAAGAACGAGTCAATCATGTTCATCATTGCATTGATGCCATTACGATTGCCTGCATAGACAAATCGGAATATGACAAGTTGGCTCAGTTCTATCACCAGTCTGATGAATACAAGTTCGGTAGAGGTGAGAAGCCTCAGTTTGAAAAACCTTGGCCGTCGTTTGTCAGCGACATCAAGCAAATACAGGACGAATTGCTGATAGCACATTACACCAAAGACAATATGTCCAAACAGGCTAAACGTTATGTCCGTGACAGCCATGGAGATAAGGTGTTGACACAGGGAGATGTCGCTCGCTCATCATTGCATAATGAAACTTACTATGGTGCTATCAATGTGGATGGCGTTGTTAAGTATGTTGTTAGGAAAAGCCTGGATGGATTAGATGAGAAAGATGTTAAGAATATTGTAGATGGGGAGGTTCGTGCTAAGGTTGAACATGCCATTCGACTTCACGGTTCTCTTAAGAAGGCATTGGAAAACTCCATTTGGATGAACGAAGAAAAGCAAATACCCATAAAAAAAGTTCGCATATTTACAGGTTCTGTCACTCGTCCCATCCATATTCGACAGCAGCGTGACCTGTCGAAGCATGACTATAAACGGCAATACCATGTGCAGAATGACCGCAACTACATGATGGCCATTTATGTTGGGCAAGATAATAAAGGAAAGGAGAAACGGGAATTTGAACTCGTTAACAACATTACAGCGGCAAACTTCTATAGGAAGAGCAATGATAAAGTACCGACGAACAACCAACTACTACCTATTTATAGTAAAAGTGGCTATGAACTTAAATATAGATTGAAGATTGGAACAATGGTGCTTCTCTATGAAAATAGTCCTGAGGAAGTCTGGGAACTTGATAGGAAAAACTTGCAAAAGAGGTTATATAAAGTGACTGGAATGTCGTCGATGATTATTCAGGGTAAATTTGAGTATGGGACGATAGAAATGGTTCATCATCAAAATGCAAAACCAAGTTCTGAAATTAAAAAGATTAATGGGGAGTATAAATCTGATGAGGATTTTCGGCCGGGGATTAAGATGCTTCATTCCCAAATAAAAGTTTTGGTCCAGGGCGTAGATTTTGAGATTAACGATTTAGGTGAGATAAGTAGGTTGATATGATAAAGCAAACATTAATGTTTACATCACCAGTGTATTTGTCTTTGAAAGACCGCCAACTGGTAATTACCTTCAAGGATAATAAAGATACAGTGACACGACCAATTGAGGATATTGGCTTTGTTGTTATTGAAAATCCAGAAGTCACAGTGTCGGTTCCTGTGCTCAACGAGTTGGCTGACAATAATGTTTCAGTTATCTTCTGCGATAAAAAGAAGATGCCGAAGTCCATGCTTATGACACTGGATGGCAATTCCACTCAGCAGGAAAGTTACAAGTATCAGATAGATGCATCTGCACCGACAAAGAAGAATGTTTGGAGGCAACTGGTAGAGTCGAAAATCAGGAACCAGTCATTGTTACTGCATAAGGTCGGTAAGAATGGTGACGTGCTGAAACAGTATTATATGAATGTAAAGTCTGGTGACGCAGACAATCGTGAGGGGGCTGCTGCAAGAGAATATTGGAGTCGGCTCTTCGACGACGGATTCAAGAGAGAGCGCGATGGATTGCCACCAAACAATTTGCTAAACTATGGATATACCATATTGCGTGCAGCAGTTGCACGTGCTCTGATATGTTCGGGTTTATATCCAGCCTTTGGCGTATTCCATCGTAATCGGTACAATGCTTTTCCATTGGCAGATGATGTCATGGAACCATATCGCCCGTTTATTGATGAAATTGTATACCACCTTTATTATGATGGAGCAGTTAGTGAACTTGACAACCAAACTAAAAGAAGGTTGTTAAGGGTGCTCTTCTCTGATGTGAAAATGGGAAAGGTTACCCGGCCATTGGAAAATGCACTTTCTATGACGACAGCATCTCTACTCAAAATGTTCAAGGGCGAAACAGATAAGTTGACATTACCGATATTGGTATGAGCGAAAACCGTTTAAATGCATATCACATTATGTGGCTATTCGTTTTCTTCGATTTGCCTGTGGTGACAAAAAAAGAACGAAAGACAGCCACACTATTTAGAAAAAATCTGATGAAAGACGGTTTCGTGATGTTGCAATACTCCGTCTATATTCGACATTGTGCATCATACGAGAGCCAGACAGTTCATATCAAACGGGTGAAAGCCATTGTTCCAGAGACTGGTATGGTTAGCATACTTAGCGTTACCGATAAGCAATATGGTGATATTGTTAACTTCTGGGGAAAGGAGAAAAAGAAAAAAACGCCAACAGAACCTCTTCAGTTGGAATTTTTTTAGTAATTTCGCCACGTAATTCCTTCTCAAATGGCCACTTCGTAGGCGAAAATCGCATCTAAGTGCCTTGTAATTAGAAATATATACAACCTAGGTTGTGGTTTGATGTAGGAATAGAGTCATAAACAACGAGAGAAATCGGCTAAGAGATTATAATGCGTTGTGGTTTGATGTAGGAATAGAGTCATAAACAACTTCGGGCGTTCCGACAAGTGAGTATTGCCGGTTGTGGTTTGATGTAGGAATAGAGTCATAAACAACAGTTATTTCCTTGTTAGCACCTGCCTTAACGTTGTGGTTTGATGTAGGAATAGAGTCATAAACAACTGCAGCAGATTGGTTATGGTATCGGTGTGTGTTGTGGTTTGATGTAGGAATAGAGTCATAAACAACCAAAACATAGGAGAAAAACGTATGAATTATGTTGTGGTTTGATGTAGGAATAGAGTCATAAACAACAAATAGAGAATAATGAGAATAATAGAGAAGTTGTGGTTTGATGTAGGAATAGAGTCATAAACAACTAAATAAATTAATTGTTGCCATTTCTTAAGTTGTGGTTTGATGTAGGAATAGAGTCATAAACAACGGTGCACCCCGTTCGCTCTCCGACTACAAGGTGACTCCTGTTGATGAGATTAGAGAGGGTTTGAAAGCACTCTCCTCAGAAATAGAGGTCGAAGAAATGATTTAATCCAGCTATGGCCAAGAGACATGAGATAAGAAACAGCACTGCCGAGTTCCTCATCTTCCAATTGGAGAATAAGGAACAAGGCATTGAGGTGATGTATGCCGATGAGACAATATGGTGTACACAGAAGGCGATGGGAATGTTATTTGATTGTGACAGAAGTGTCATAACGAAGCATTTGAAAAACGTCTTTGAGTCTGGAGAATTGGTTGAGAACGCAGTATGTGCAAAATTTGCACATACTGCTTCAGATGGGAAAACTTATCAGACACAATTCTATAGCCTCGACGCAGTTATTGCCGTGGGCTATCGCGTCAACTCCATCCGTGCCACACAGTTCCGTCAGTGGGCTGATATTTGCCTTTGGTATCATTTAATATTCAACTTGCGGTAAGGTATTATATTTTTGAAAAAACAGGCTAATAAGCCTGTTCGTGGACTCCCTTGACGGCGCGGCCACTGGGGTCGTTGAGACCGCGGAAGGCGGCATCCCATTCAAGTGCTGTGGCGGTGCTGCAGGCAACGCTTGCCTCTGAGGGAACACTGCGTGCGGCAGAGTCGGAGGGGAAGTGCTCAGCAAAGATGCTGCGGTAATAGTATTCCTCTTTGTTTCTTGGCGGATTGATGGGGAAGCGCTCAGCAGCGTGGGCCATCTGCTCGTCGGAGACTGCTGCCGCCGTCACGGCTTTCAGTGTGTCAATCCACGAGTAGCCGACGCCGTCGCTGAACTGTTCTTTCTGTCGCCATGCCACTTCGTGGGGCAGCATGTCGGCAAAGGCTTCACGTACGATCTTCTTTTCGATGATAAAACTTTCCTCGCTATTTGGAGAGAGGTTGGGAGAAAGGCCACACATCTTGGCCTCAGGATTTGTGCGCATTGCGACATCGAGAAACTCTTTGTCGAGAAACGGCACGCGCCCCTCTACGCCCCAGGCCGAAAGGCTCTTGTTGGCTCGCAGACAGTCGTAGAGATGGAGTTTGGAGAGTTTGCGCACGGTCTCTTCGTGGAAATCCTTGGCCGAAGGAGCCTTGTGGAAGTAGAGGTAGCCGCCGAATATCTCGTCGGCGCCCTCGCCGGAGAGCACCATCTTGATGCCCATTGATTTTATGACGCGCGCCAGAAGATACATCGGAGTAGAGGCGCGTACGGTGGTCACGTCGTAGGTCTCAATGAAGTAGATGACGTCGCGGATAGCGTCGAGGCCTTCCTGAATGGTATAGTTGATCTCGTGGTGTACCGTACCGATATGGTCGGCTACCAGGCGGGCCTTGGCCAGGTCGGGGGCGCCTTTCAGGCCTACGGCAAACGAGTGCAGACGCGGCCAGTAGGCTTTCGACTTGCTGTCGTCCTCAATGCGCATAGAAGAATATTTCTCGGCAACGGCAGAGACAATCGAGGAGTCAAGCCCTCCAGACAGAAGGACGCCGTAAGGAACGTCGGACATCAACTGGCGCTTGACGGCTGACTCAAGTGCGTCGCGGATGGCTGCGGCACTGGCGTCATTGTCCTTTACGGCATCATATTGCATCCAGTCGCGATGGTAATAAGAAGCAATGGGTAAGTTGCTATAAAAGTAGTGGCCCGGTGGAAATGGCTCGTAGCGTTCGCACTGGCCCTCAAGGGCTTTCAGTTCGGAGGCGACGTAGATGGTACCGTCGCTGTCGTAGCCGATATATAAAGGTATCACGCCAATGGGGTCGCGGGCAATGAGAAACTCATCGCGCTCTTCGTCGTAGAGCACGAAGGCAAAGATGCCGTTGAGTTCTTCAAGCATAGAGGTAATGGGTGAGAGAATACCCTTGTCACTATTCGTTATTCCCTTATCTTTTATCTCTTCCATCTTATTTCTTGCCTCTTGATAGAGGGCCAGTATTACCTCGCAGTCGGAGCCTGTCTGGAAGTCGTAGCGGCCTGCAAAGCGCCGGCGGATTTCCTGATGATTGTATATCTCGCCGTTGACAGCCAACACCTGTAGGCCCCCACCTGTCCCGTCCGAAGGACGTGGGCTATACAGCGGCTGGCTACCGCTTTCAGGGTCGACAATGCTCAGCCGCTCATGGGCAAGGACTGCAGAACCGCCACAGTAAATGCCGCTCCAGTCTGGGCCGCGATGACGGATTTTCTGACTCATGCGCAATGCTTTCTGACGTAGTGCCTGCGTCTGTTCCTTTACATTTAATATCGCTACTATTCCACACATAATTTTTTCGATATTTCGTTATCACGTTATTGCGTTATTTCGTTATCACGTTATTTCGATTATAAATAAGAGAGATAAAGGTAATTGGTCTGGGCTGGATACTCAGCGGCCAGAGTGTCTATCTGGTTGACAGTGGGAGAGAGGCCCAGCATCTTTCGCCATTTGCGCACGATGAGTCCTGCCTGCTCCATTTTCATTCTGTCGCCCAAACCTAAGGCGCGTGCTATCTGAAAGTCGGAAAATCCGTAAGTCTTCGCAGCACGCAGCAGCATGAATACCTCTGGCGACTGGAGGTGCTCCTTGAATTCGCTCGGTTCCATAAACTCTGCAATCTCAGAGAGATAAGCCGTCTCTCTCAACTGTAAATCGATGTCGACGATGTGCTTCAATTTCTGCAGAAACCAGCGGTCGATCATCGTCAACTGGTGTATCTGCTCTATGCTGTGCCCTATCTGCAATGCCTTTGAGAGTGTGAAGATGCGAGTGTCGGTAGGCTCGTGCAGTGATTTCCCGATATCCTTGATTTTTATCTCGTGGTTCTCTACAAAGCCATGCATTCCCTGTCCTATCATTCGAAGACCTTTCTGCAGAGCCTCTTCGAAAGTGCGGCCTATTGCCATCACTTCGCCGACACTCTTCATAGAAGAGCCCAACTCGCGGCTGACGCCATGGAACTTTGTTAGATCCCAGCGCGGAATTTTCACCACAACATAGTCAAGGGCTGGCTCGAAGAAGGCGCTTGTTGTCTTGGTCACTGAGTTTTTCAGGTCGAACAGACCGTGGCCCAATCCGAGTTTGGCAGCCACAAAGGCGAGCGGATAGCCTGTGGCCTTGGAGGCGAGTGCCGACGAGCGGCTGAGGCGTGCATTGACCTCTATGACACGATAGTCTTCGCTGTCAGGGTCAAGAGCATACTGCACGTTACATTCGCCGACAATGCCGATATGGCGTATTATCTTTATGGCAAGTGCGCGCAGTTTGTGGTATTCGCTGTTCGAGAGAGTCTGGGATGGTGCCACTACGATGCTCTCACCGGTATGGATGCCAAGAGGGTCGAAGTTTTCCATGTTGCATACGGTGATGCAGTTGTCAAAGCGGTCGCGAACCACCTCATACTCTATTTCCTTCCATCCCTTGAGTGATTTTTCTACCAGCACCTGAGAAGAGAAGGAGAATGCCTCTTCGGCCTGCTTTGAAAGTTCGTCATCGTTGTCGCAGAAACCAGAGCCGAGGCCACCGAGAGCATAGGCGGCTCTCAGTATGACGGGAAATCCCAGTTCGTGGGCTGCACGGCGCACCTCCTCAATGCTTGAGCAGGCTTCACTGCTGATGGTTTTCACGCCAATCTCATCAAGTCGTTTAACAAAAAGGTCACGATCCTCCGTGTCGATGATTGCCTGAACAGGGGTACCCATCACTCTGACTCCATATTTCTCCAGAACGCCACGCTTGTAGAGTTCCACTCCGCAGTTCAGAGCCGTCTGTCCGCCAAAGGAAAGCAAGATGCCGTCGGGGCGTTCTTTCTCAATGATGCGCTCTACGAATTCTGGCGTGACGGGCTGGAAATATACTATGTCGGCTACGTCTTTGGACGTCTGTACGGTTGCTATATTTGGATTGACGAGCACCGAGGTGATACCCTCTTCCTTCAGGGCTTTCAATGCCTGTGCACCGCTATAGTCAAACTCGCCAGCCTGTCCTATTTTTAATGCACCAGAGCCGAGGAGCAATACTTTCTTAACAGGGGTGAGAGATGAGGGGTGAGGGGTGAGGGATGAGTGGTGATTGGTGAGTGGTGAGTGGTGAGGAGAAAGGGGTGAGAGGAGAGAGACAAACTCGTCGAACATCCATTCAGTGTCAACAGGACCGCTACAGGCCTCGGGATGGAACTGTGCCGAAAACCACGGCATCGACTTATGGCGAATTCCTTCGTTCGAACCATCGTTCATGTTTACAAACAGTGGTGTCCATTCTTCAGGCAGTGTTGTGTCGTCGACGGCATAGCCGTGGTTCTGTGATGTTATGAAGCAGCGGTTTGTGCCAACCATGCGCACAGGCTGGTTGTGCGAGCGATGGCCATATTTCAGTTTGTATGTCTTGGCTCCTGCTGCCCTTGCCAGCAACTGGTTGCCAAGGCAAATGCCCATAACGGGACGTATTGTTTCGCCCTCAGCCTCGCTTCGTTTGGAGAGGGGAGTTGTTGTTTTTTTCAATTCTTTCTCCAGGAAAGTGCGGATGTGTTTCACCGTTATATCGCACTGTTCTGGATCGCCAGGGCCGTTGGCAAGAAAGAGACCGTCGAAATCCAACTGGTTGAAGTCGTAGTCCCAAGGTACGCGAATCACCTCAATACCTCTATTAAGAAGGCAGCGTATGATGTTCGCTTTTACACCGCAGTCAACGAGAACGACTTTTTTAAGGGGTGAGAAGTCGGCTTCAGGACGATACGTAATCACTTCCTTGCAACTTACTTGCTCCACCCAGTTCACGGAACTGTAATCTTTAGTTTCAGTTGCATCTCTCACCTCTAATTTCTCACCACTTACCTCTATTCTTCCCATCATCACACCGTGCTCCCTAAGCACTTTTGTCAGTCTGCGCGTGTCAATGCCCGTGATGGCAGGAACCTTTTCACGCTTAAGCCATGCAGAAAGCGATTCTTTTGCATTCCAGTGGGAGTACAGATTGCTGTAGTCTGCAACAATCAAGGCTTTGGGGTGTATTCTGTCGCTCTCCCAGAAGTCAGGAAGGCTGTCTGGTGACGCCGCTTGCTCACCTCTCTCCTCTGACTTCTTATCTCTTGCCTCTGACCTCTCACCTATAATAGGCGGCACACCGTAGTTGCCAATCAGCGGAAAGGTCATCACCAGAATCTGGCCTGCATAACTTGGGTCTGTAAGGCTTTCGGGATAGCCTGTCATGGCGGTGTTGAATACCACCTCGCCAGTACACTCTCCCTCGTAGCCGAACGACTGGCCGCAGAACTCGCTGCCGTCGCTAAGTATCAGTTTTGCTTGTCTTGTCATTGTCGCTGCTTATTGTCTCTCTTTTCTACATAGTTGATAAAAGCCTGATTGACCATGCGCGTGCCGCCTGGAGTGGGGTAATGGCCAGTGAAATACCAGTCGCCAGGGTGATTGGGGCATGCTGCGTGTAAGCCTTTAATGTCTTGGAAAACAAGTTCGACAGGTGCCTGCATTCCTTTCGGCCGTAGCATTTCCACTATCTTTCGATTGATGTCCTGTACGCTGAACGACTCGTATATTCTGCGGACGTGATTTGTAGATTGCGGCTCGCTCTTGCATGCCCTGTATGTCTCGTCTATCAGTCGCATCCAGTACTCCTGTCCATGTCCGCTTCCATCGCCTGTAGTTGTTGGGTTGGGGCAGAGTCTCATCTCTTCTATAAGTGCAATGGCAGCGCGGAAGGCACAGAGTTCCTCCAGCCGCGACATATCTATGCCATAGTAGTCGGGATAGCGGATCTGTGGCGCACTTGATACCATGACTATTTTCCTTGGGTGCAGACGGTCTAATATCTTGAAGATGCTCTCTCTGAGAGTTGTGCCGCGGACAATCGAGTCGTCGATTATTACAAGATTGTCCTCATAGGGGCGTAGCGAACCGTAACTGATGTCGTAGACATGGGCGGCAAGATCGTTGCGCTCAGAATTGTCGGTGATAAATGTGCGCAGTTTGATGTCTTTCCACACAACTTTTTCTGTACGCACGTCGCCATACAGTTTACGAAATCCGTCGGTCATGCCATAGAACGCGACCTCGGCAGTGTTGGGAATGTAGGAAAAGACTGTGTTTCTGACACCTCCGTCAATGGCTTGCAGTATGGCTGGGGTAAGTTGCTCGCCAAGCCGCTTGCGCTCCTGGTAGATGTCGCGGTCGGAACCACGGCTGAAGTAAATGCGCTCGAAAGAACAGGCGCTCAACTGAGCGGCAGGCATGATCTGCTCTAATCTGACGTTGCCGTTTTTGCTCACAATAAGGGCTTCGCCCGATTTCAATTCATTGATTTCCTCACATGACAGATCGAATGTTGTCTGCAGCACTGCACGCTCGCTGGCCAGGGCTACAATCTCGTCGTCCTTGTAGTAGAATGCAGGGCGAATACCCCAAGGGTCGCGCATGGCAAACATCTCGCCGCTGCCCGTCAGTCCGCACATTACGTAGCCGCCGTCATAATGTTTCATAGTGCTTTTAAGCACATTGCCCATATCTATGTGGTCGTCAATATACTGAGTGATGTCTGTATTCTGAAGTTCTTTAGTCTTGGCTTCCTGAAAAAGCCTCTCTACTTCGCGGTCCAGCCTGTGGCCCATGAGTTCCAAGGTGATATACGAGTCGCTGTAAATGCGCGGCGATTGTCCTTGCGACGTCAGAAGTTGGAAAACGTCGTCGATGTTGGTCATATTGAAGTTGCCGCAAAGGCAGAGATTCTTGGCGCGCCAGTTGTTGCGGCGTAGAAAAGGATGGACATACTGCAGTCCGTTCTTGCCAGTAGTGGAATAGCGCAGATGGCCCATGTATAGTTCGCCAGCCATCTCCTGAGTGACCCGTGTGAAGACTTCGGTAATGGCATCCTTGCCCTCAGCCCTTTCGCGAAACATGTATTCTGTGCCAGGCTCCTTGTTCAGGCAAACGGTGGCTATGCCTGCACCCTCCTGTCCGCGATTGTGCTGCTTCTCCATCATCAGATATAGTTTGTTGAAGCCGTATGAAGCGGTGCCATACTTTGTTTCATAGTACGACAGAGGCTTCAGCAATCGTATCATCGCCACACCACATTCGTGTTTGAGTTGTTCCATCTTCTTGCGATATTCCGTTATAACGTTATTGCGATATGATACATTCTTTAACGAAACTCATAAACAGCGGATGAGGATGAAGCACGGTAGAAGAATATTCCGGATGAAACTGTGTGCCGATATACCATCGCTTTCCTGGTATTTCAACAATTTCAACAAGATTGGTGTCGGGGTTTATACCGACACATTTCATACCAGCCCGTTCGTATTCTGCCATATACTGGTTGTTGAACTCGTAGCGGTGGCGGTGCCGTTCTTTGATAATTTCCTTCTCACCATATGCTTCGTATGTCTTGCTGCCTTTGGCAAGTTGGCACTCGTAAGCACCGAGCCGCATTGTACCGCCCATCTGTGTGATGTTTTTCTGCTCTTCCATCAGGTCGATAACAAAATTCTGCTGTATGAGGCGTTGGCTATCTGTATTTTCTGCTGACTTTTCCAGACCACTATGGAATTCTGCGCTGTCGGCATCCTTGTAGCCCAACACGTGGCGTGCAAATTCTATGACCATCATCTGCATGCCCAAGCAAATGCCAAAGGTGGGAATGTCGTGGTTACGTGTAAATTCGGCAGCAACAATCTTGCCGTCTATGCCTCGCTGTCCAAACCCAGGGCATATTATGATGCCAGCCATGCCGTTGAGTTTATCAGCAACATTGTCACAAGTCACGTCCTCGCTGTTGATGAAATGCAACTTTGCCATTACGTTGTTATAAATGGCGGCAAGGTTCAAACTCTCACGTATACTCTTGTAGGCATCCTGCAAGTCGTACTTGCCAACGAGACCGATATGTACTTCGCCGGTGGCTTGGCGTTGCTTCTCAAGAAAATCGTGCCAGGGCTTCATGGCAGGTGTCTCGCCAACAGGTATTCCTATCTTGCGAAGAATTGCTGCGTCAAGTCCTTGTCGTTGCATATTCACCGGCACCTCATAGATGCTTGGCATGTCCTCGCTCTGTACCACACATTCTAAATCAACATTGCAGAAAGAGGCAACCTTCATGCGGAGACCGTCGTCAAGATGACGCTCCGTGCGCAACACAAGGATGTCAGGTTGTATACCCATTGATTGCAGTTCCTTTACGCTGTGCTGGGTAGGCTTTGTCTTCAGTTCGTCTGCCGCTTTCAAATATGGAACGTAGGTCAGGTGGACACAGACGGCATTGCGTCCTAATTGCCAGCGCAACTGGCGGATGGCCTCCATGAACGGAGCACTCTCAATATCGCCAATAGTGCCGCCCACCTCTGTGATTACGAAGTCATATCCTATTTCCTCTTTACCGTCGCTTCTTTCCTCTTGGCGGAGCATGCGCCGCTTTATCTCGTCAGTAATATGAGGCACCACCTGGATGGTCTTGCCCAAATAGTCGCCGCGACGCTCGCGGTCTATCACGGTCTTGTAGATACGTCCTGTTGTAATCGAATTGTTGCGAGTTGTACGTATGCCAGTAAACCGTTCGTAATGTCCTAAGTCTAAATCAGTTTCAAAACCATCTTCCGTAACGTAACATTCACCATGCTCGTATGGGTTGAGCGTTCCTGGATCGATGTTTATGTAGGGGTCGAACTTCTGGATTGTTACTGTGTAGCCGCGCGCTTGTAGCAACTTGCCGATACTGGCAGATATTATTCCTTTGCCTAGCGAAGAAACAACGCCGCCCGTTACAAAAATATATTTAGTCTCCATAAAAAAAATCTTTATGGACTGCAAAATTACTTCTTTTGAAAGATAGAGTACTTTTTTGCAGTGTATTTTGAATGTTAAAAACGTACACATTTGTCAAAGTGTAAATTTTACCCTTTATTTATGATTACAAAAATGACATTTTGATATGTAAAAACAAAATTTTGAAGCAAAATGATAATTTTCTAAAATAATTAGAATTAAAAAGTAATTAATAATTCGATTATTTTAACTTTTTGTACTATCTTTGCGCTCAAAATTGTGCATTTGGAAAGATTTAATAGGGATAATATGACAGAAAGTAAGTTACGGGGACAACAGAAAGGACTATATCAGAGCCAGTACGAACACGATGCTTGCGGTGTTGGTATGGTGGTCAATATCCACGGAGGCAAGAGCCACGAACTGGTGGATAATGCGCTGCGCGTTTTGGAGAATATGGAGCATCGTGGCGCAGAGACACACGACAAGACAGGCGATGGTGCCGGCATAATGGTGCAGATACCCCATGAGTTTATTCTTTTGCAAGGCATCCCTGTGCCGGAAAAAGGTAAGTACGGCACAGGACTGGTTTTCCTGCCAAAGGATATTCAGGCGCAGCAGGAAATACTCTCGATAATGATAGAGGAGATTGAGCGTGAGGGTTTGCAACTGATGCATCTAAGGGCCGTGCCGACAAAGCCGGAAGTACTGGGCGCTGCAGCCCGTGAGGTGGAGCCGGCAATAAAACAGATTTTCGTGACAGGAGTTTCTGATGAGGATGTGCCTGTGTTTGAACGTATATTATATAAGGTACGTAAGAGAATAGAAAAACGCATAGATAATGAGGACTTCTATATCTGTTCATTGTCAAACAAGAACATCATATATAAGGGAATGTTGACAAGCGGACAGTTGCGCCGCTATTTCCCTGACCTGTCGAATGACTATTTCACAAGCGGTCTGGCACTGGTCCACTCGCGTTTCAGCACAAACACATTCCCAAAATGGAAACTGGCACAGCCTTTCCGTCTGTTGGCTCACAATGGTGAGATAAATACCATCCGTGGTAATCGCGGGTGGATGAAGGCACGTGAGAGCGTGCTACTTGATACCAATGATATCGCCCCGATCGTACAGGAAGATATGAGCGACTCTGCCTCTCTTGACAACGTGTTTGAGTTTCTGATGATGAGTGGTATGTCAATGCCTCAGGCAATGGCAATCCTTGTGCCTGAGAGTTTCAACGACAAAAATCCTATCTCGGAAGATCTTAAGGCGTTTTATGAATACCATTCTATACTGATGGAGCCATGGGACGGGCCTGCTGCTCTTCTCTTTTCCGACGGGCGATATGCCGGCGGCATGCTTGACAGGAATGGCTTGCGCCCAAGCCGCTATACGATAACGAAGCAGGGCATGATGGTAGTTGCCAGCGAGGTTGGAGTAATGGATTTTGACCCTGGCGACGTGGTAAGTAAAGGCCGGCTACAGCCTGGGAAAATACTACTCATAGACACCAAGGAGGGTAGGATTTACTACGATGGCGAGATAAAGGAGCAGTTGGCAACTGCGCATCCGTATCGTGAGTGGCTTAGCGAAAATCGTGTACAACTGGAGAAACTGAAGAGCGGCCGCCACGTGGAGAATAGCGTTGACAACCTTGCTCAGAAACTGGTGACGTTCGGCTTTGGGCAGGAGGACATTGACAGAACTATCATTCCGATGGCTACAGCAGGCCAGGAGCCTGTTGCTGCTATGGGTAATGACACGCCGCTGGCTGTCATTAGCGACCGGCCGCAATTACTGTTCAATTATTTCCGTCAGCAGTTTGCACAGGTTACCAACCCTGCTATCGACCCCATTCGTGAAGAACTTGTTATGAGTTTGACGGAGTATATTGGTGCTGTAGGAACTAATATCCTGACACCAGACGCATCCAATTGTAAGATGGTTCGCCTGCCGCAGCCTATATTGACTAACACGCAACTTGATATACTATGTAATATAAGGTATAAGGGCTTCAAGACCATTAAACTTGAAATGCTTGTTGCTCCAGGTGGCTCTAAAGGAGGTGAGAGACTGCGCACGGCACTTGACAGGCTATGCAAAGATGCGGAGAAGGCTGTTGACGACGGCTTCAACTATATTATCCTGACAGACAAGGTTGAACCATTACCTCCTCAGGAGGGACAGGATGCGGCTTTCTATATTCCGTCTTTGTTGGCTGTAAGTGCTGTACACCATTATCTTATTAGCGTTGGCAAACGTGTCCAGACGGCACTCATTGTAGAGAGTGGCGAAATACGAGAGACAATGCATGCGGCACTGCTACTTGGCTACGGTGCCAGTGCTTTATGTCCGTATATGACATTTGCCGTCCTTGACGATTTGGTGAAGCGTCATAAGATACAGGAGGAGTATGCTACGGCTGAAACCAACTATATCAAGGCAGTAGACAAGGGGCTGAAGAAGATAATGTCTAAGATGGGTATATCTACCATACGCTCCTATCGTGGTGCCAAGATCTTTGAGAGTATCGGACTGGGTGAAGACCTGTTGCACCGCTATTTTGGTACAGACGTGAGTACTATTGGCGGCATTGGATTGGAAGAGATTGCCCGTGATGTAATACGCTTACGCGAACAGAGCCTCACCGTCAGTTATTCTTCGAGTGGCGACGAGAGTAGCCACCTTTCTAACCACGGACAATTCTCATGGAGGAAAGACGGCATCAAGCATGCCTGGACTCCGGAAGCAATAGCCAATCTGCAGTTGGCTACACGTCTTGGTTCATACAAGAAATTCAAGGAATGGGCTGCATTGGTAGATGATAAAGAGTCGCCTATATTCATTCGTGATTTCTTCGGCTTTAAGAAGGCTGCCAAACCAACACCTCTTGATGAAGTGGAACCTGTCGAGAGTATTGTTAAGCACTTCGTAACTGGTGCCATGAGTTTTGGTGCACTTAGCATTGAGGCTCACGAGGCTTTGGCATTGGCTATGAACAAACTGGGCACACGAAGCAACACAGGTGAGGGTGGCGAGGACAATGCGCGCTACCATACAGAGGTGGACGGAGTCTCGTTGTCAAGTAAGACCAAGCAAATAGCCAGTGGCCGATTTGGTGTAACGACAGAGTATCTGGTGAATGCAGAGGAAATACAAATCAAGGTAGCACAGGGAGCAAAACCTGGGGAAGGTGGCCAGTTGCCAGGTTTCAAGGTTAACGAGATTATTGCCAAGACGCGTAACGCCATTCCTGGCATTTCACTCATTTCACCTCCACCTCATCACGACATATATAGTATAGAAGACTTGGCCCAACTTATCTTCGACCTTAAGAATGTAAATCCTTCGGCTGCAGTCAGCGTGAAGTTGGTGGCTGAGAGTGGTGTGGGTACAATCGCTGCCGGTGTGGCAAAGGCCAAGGCTGACCTTATCGTAATCAGTGGTGCAGAGGGAGGAACAGGAGCCAGTCCGGCATCGTCAATGCGCTTTGCTGGCATCTCGCCAGAGATTGGCCTTGCCGAGACTCAGCAGACACTGGTGATGAACGGCCTGCGCAATCAGGTACGCTTGCAGACCGACGGACAGTTGAAGACGGCAAAGGATGTCATCATCATGGCTATGCTTGGTGCCGATGAGTTCTCATTTGGTACACTGCCGCTTATCGTGCTTGGCTGTGTGATGATGCGTAAGTGCAATACCAACACATGTCCGATGGGAGTGGCAACACAGAATCCTGAACTGCGTAAGCACTTTGAAGGGCGTGCAGAATATGTGGTAAATTTTTTCACCTTCCTTGCTCAGCAGGTGCGTGAGTATTTAAGCGAAATAGGTGTCCATAGTCTTAAGGAGATAATTGGTCATACAGAACTCATCGAAGTAGAGGGAAATGGAATAGCGGATAGCGGAAAATCTGCTATCGCCGCAGAGAAATGGGCTACAATAGATTTCTCACGTTTGCTGCACAAGCCCGATACGGATAAGGCTCTCTACTGGGATCGCGGTGCTTTTACAGAGGTGACTGGCGTAAAGGACGAGGAGATTCTACGTGCCGCTGACAAGGCCATTACTGATGGCGAGGAGGTGACGCTCGACTATGCAATCAAGAACACAGACCGTGCTACGACAACCATGCTAAGCGGTGTTATTGCAAGGAAATATGGTGAGGCAGGTTTGCCCGACAGTACCATAAATATAAAGTTTAAAGGCTCTGCAGGACAGTCGTTTGGCGCCTTTGCCGTTCACGGACTCAATCTGAAACTTGAGGGCGAGTGTAACGATTACTTTGGAAAGGGACTCAGTGGGGGCCGTATCAGCATTCTGCCTCCTGTGCGCTGTGGTGATGACTTCCATGCTGAAGACAATATTATTGCAGGCAATACTGGCCTGTATGGCGCCACCTCTGGCGAATTGTATGTAAATGGTAAGGTGGGTGAGCGCTTTGGTGTGCGCAACTCTGGTGCCATTGCTGTTATAGAAGGCGCTGGCGACCATTGCTGCGAATATATGACAGGCGGTCGTGTGGTGGTGCTTGGCGAGACAGGCCGCAACTTTGCTGCAGGAATGAGCGGCGGTGTGGCCTATGTGTGGGACAGCAAGCATAATTTTGATTATTTCTGCAATATGGATATGGTGGAAATCAATCTCGTGGAAGACTCTGTCAGTCGCAAGGAACTGCTTGAACTCATCCGCCAACACTATCTTCATACTGGCAGTGCCTTGGCAGGCCGCATGCTCGATGCCTGGCCTCGCTATGTTGAGGAATTTGTTCAGGTTGTTCCCATTGAGTATAAGCGTGTACTGCAGGAAGAGCAATTCCGGAAATTACAAAACAAAATTGCAGACATACAGCGAGACTACTAATGTTCAATGTTCAATAATCAATGTTCAATATATAAAATGGGAAATCCAAAAGCATTTCTGGAGATACATCGCCAAGAGGCAGGATATCGGCCTGTACATGACAGAATTCACGACTTCGGCGAAGTAGAACAGACACTAAATACTCGCGAGCGTAAACTGCAGGCCTCGCGCTGCATGGATTGTGGTGTGCCTTTCTGTCATTGGGCCTGTCCGTTGGGCAATAAAGCACCAGAATGGAACGATGCTCTGTATAAAGGTGACTGGGAATTGGCATATCGACTGCTTAATAGCACAAATCCATTCCCAGAATTCACGGGGCGCATTTGTCCAGCCCTGTGTGAAAAGGCTTGCGTGCTCAATCGCTTCAACCACGAGCCGACAACCAATCGTGAAGATGAGGCTGCCATTACCGAGATGGCATTTCAGGAAGGCTTTGTTTTGCCACATACCGACATTGTGCGCAACGGCAAGAGAGTTGCTGTGATTGGTGCCGGACCTGCCGGACTTGCAGCAGCCAATGCCCTGAACCTGATGGGCTATCAGGTAACGGCTTTTGAGAAAAACGAATCTGCAGGAGGGCTCCTGCGCTACGGTATTCCAAACTTCAAACTTAACAAAGCAATTATTGACCGCCGTATAAAAGTTTTGGAACAGGAAGGCATCGAGTTTCAATATGGTAGCAACATTGATGTCACTGCGCAGAGGCCAATGGCCGACAATTATGATGCTGTCGTCATAGCCACGGGTACTCCTACGGCTCGCGACCTTAAAGTTCCAGGACGTGAACTTAAAGGTGTTCACTATGCCCTTGAACTCTTGTCTCAGCAAAATCGTGTGCTCGCAGGCAGTGAATACAGCAAGGATGAACGCATAACAGCCAAGGGTAAGGATGTACTTGTCATCGGTGGTGGCGATACTGGCTCCGACTGCATCGGCACGGCCCATCGCCAAGGCTGTAGAAGCGTCACTCAGATTGAGATTATGCCACGTCCTGTTGAGGGGCCTGATGATCCGCAGAATCCATGGCCTAATTGGCCTCGCACTTTCAAGACAACGTCAAGTCACGAAGAAGGCTGCACACGTCGCTGGAACATCAATACGCTCGAGTTTCTTGGCAAGGATGGTAAACTTACTGGTGTCAAGGTACAGGAGATAGATTGGAAACCAAATCCCGATGGTGGCCGCCCGTTGATGGTTGAGAAAGGAGAGCCTGAGATAATCAAGGCCGAAATGGTGCTGCTGGCCATGGGATTTCTTAAACCTGAACATCCAGAATATCCAGATAACGTTTTTGTGTGTGGCGACTCTGCCAATGGAGCATCACTTGTTGTGCGTGCGATGGCCAGCGGCATACAGACGGCACGTAAAGTAGATGCTTTTATAAAATGTCAAGAATAAGATTTACCAAGATGCACGGCTGTGGCAATGACTACATCTATGTCAATGTCATGGAATGTACGATAGAAAATCCTGCCGTTGCAGCCATCTGTTTGAGCAATCGCCATAAAGGCATTGGCTCTGATGGCCTGGTATTGATTGACCGCTCGCCCATTCCAGAAGCCGACTTCTCCATGCGCATATTCAATGCCGACGGCTCCGAGGCTATGATGTGTGGCAATGCCAGTCGCTGCATTGGTAAGTATCTATATGAGCGAGGACTTACTGACAAGACAGAAATTCGGCTGCTTACATTGTCTGGCATCAAGACGCTTCTGCTCAGCGTAGAAAGCGACACGGTAAAGAGCGTTACGGTAGACATGGGAGAACCATTATTGGATAATATGGAGCAGTTTGTACCGACACGTGGCCTTGTTGGTGGTACCTTTGTCTCGATGGGCAATCCCCATTACGTCATCTTTACCGAAGATGTTGATCAGGTTGTCGAGAAGGGACACGTTTTGGAGCATCATCCTGCATTTCCACAACGTAGTAATATTGAATTTGCAGCCTCTCTCTCAATATTCTCCCAGAGTCAGGAGAGGCAGGATGGGGCTTTTCGCGTACGTGTCTGGGAGCGTGGCAGCGGCATTACGCAAGCCTGTGGCACTGGAGCCTGCGCTACAGCCGTTGCGGCCTGCATTACTGGGCGTGCTGGCAGAAAGAGCAACATCGTAATGGACGGCGGAACGCTCGTCATAGAGTGGCGCGAGGCAGATGGCCATGTGTTGATGACAGGCCCTGCGGAATTTGTATTTGATGGGGAGATCGAAATATCGTAATAACGTGACAACGTTATTACGCAATGACGAAAAAACGCAATAACGCAAAACAAGAAAATATATGGCATTAGTAAACACCCATTTCCTTAATCTACAGAACAACTATCTCTTTGCTGATGTAGCCAAGAAAGTCAATGCTTTCAAGGTGATGCATCCCAAGGCAGACATTATCTCACTTGGTATCGGCGATGTCACCCAGCCCCTTTGTCCTGCTGTTATTGAGGCAATGCACAAGGCCGTTGACGAGATGTCTACGGCAGATGGCTTCCGAGGATACGGGCCAGAGCAAGGCTACGACTTCCTGCGCGAAGCCATTCTGAAAAACGATTTTCGTCCGCGTGGCATACATCTTGATATCGACGAGGTGTTTATCAACGATGGAGCCAAGTCAGACACTGGCAATTTTCAGGAACTGCTCCACTGGGACAACTTTATAGGCGTAACCGACCCCATTTATCCTGTTTACATAGACTCTAACGTGATGATTGGCCGTTGTGGCATTTATCAAGACGGGCGTTGGACTAATGTGCGCTATATGCCCACAACAGCCGAAAATGGATTTGTGCCTGAGATACCGCAGGGGCGTCCTGTGGATGTCATCTACCTGTGTTATCCCAATAATCCAACGGGAACGGTCATCACCAAGCAGGAGTTGCGCAAGTGGATAAACTATGCCTTGAAGAATGACGCGCTCATTCTCTACGATGCAGCCTATCAGGCTTACATTCGCGATCCGGAGATACCACGCAGCATCTATGAAATACGTGGCGCACGTAAATGTGCCGTCGAGTTTCACAGTTATTCCAAGACAGCAGGCTTTACGGGTATTCGCTGCGGCTATACAATTGTGCCAAAGGAAGTCTCCGTTGCCACCTTCGAGGGCGAGCGCATACCGCTCAACCAATTATGGCTACGCCGTCAGTGCACAAAATTCAACGGCACCAGTTACGTTTCGCAGCGTGCAGCCGAAGCCATCTATACGCCCGAAGGCAAGCGTCAGGTTCAGCAGACTATCGACTACTATATGGAAAATGCCTCGCGGTTGCTCAACACCCTACGTTCTGTTGGTTATGAATGTTATGGCGGTGAGAATGCTCCTTATATATGGATGCGCACACCCGACGGTATGACGTCATGGAGTTTCTTTGAGTCACTGCTTTATGGTGCAAACGTTGTCTGCACCCCAGGTGTCGGTTTTGGTCCGTCAGGTGAGGGATATGTCCGCTTTACGGCCTTTGGTACTCACGAGCGCACGCTGGAGGCACTGGAACGCATCAAGAGATGGAACAGATAGCCGCTTTTTGTAGCGGCTATCTGTTCCTGCTACGGCTGTATTGATGTCAGTCTGTTTTCAGATGCGTCTGCTTTTCTATCACCTCTCCATTTATAATATGGAACGAGTTAAGGTTGGGCTTTCCGTCAAGTAGTGATAGAATAGCATAACGTATTGTGGGGTCGTTGGCCAGCCGCAAGTCTTCCTGCGACGGACGCGATGGCGATGCAGGATGGCTGTGCCAGTTGGCAAGAATTTTCAAGTTTTTTGAGCGTGCATACCGCAGGGCGGCAAACTGGTCGTGTGGCGCAAAGGAGAAGTGTTCTGCCGAATGATCAATGTTTTCCATCGGATAGTTCTCTGTCACAACGCTGTCCTCGCCTTGTTCTGTCGCAGTTCTGCCTAGCAGATAGCCGCAAGTCTCTATTGGAGCATCCTTTTCAGCCTGCGCTATCATTTCGTCTATGATATCCTTTCCTATTATCATCTGGTGTTTGCTTTAGTGTTTAAGGTCGCAAGCAGCCTTTTCGTAGTCTATAAGATGGTCAATGGTGGGATGAGTACCGCAGATGGCGCATGTGTCGCGATGGCGCACAGGAACAATCCGGAACTGCATCGTCTTGGCGTCGAATGTCAGCAGCCTATCGGTCAGCAACTGTCCAACTCCTGTGAAGTATTTCAGAGTTTCGGCAGCCTGAATTGTGCCGAGCATGCCGGCAATAGCGCCCAGCACTCCAGCCTGTGAGCACGTTGGAACGGCACCTGTTGGAGGCGGTTCCTTAAACATGCAGCGGTAGCATGCTGTACCCGGCAGATGCGTGAAGGTTTGGCCGTTAAATCGCAGTATGCCGCCGTGGGAGAATGGCTTGCCTGCCATGACGCATGCGTCGTTGATAAGGAATTTAACAGGGAAATTGTCTGTTCCGTCTACGATGAAGTCGTATTCTTTGATAATGTCGAGCGCGTTGTCAGAGTACAGGAATTCATGGTAGGCGTCAACCTTTACGTCTGGGTTGATGGCAAGAATTTTCTCCTTGGCACTTTCAACTTTGGCTCTGCCCACATCTTTTGTGAAGTGAATCACCTGGCGCTGCAGATTTGACAGGTCTACCACGTCGGCATCAATAATGCCAATGCGTCCAATGCCTGCTGCAGCAAGATAAAGAGCCACCGGCGCGCCAAGTCCTCCTGCTCCCACGACGAGCACGCGCGCATTCATTATTTTTTCCTGTCCCTCCACTCCGACATCCTGCAGCAGGATATGGCGCGAGTATCGCTGTATCTGTTCTTCTGTAAAGTCTATCATACTTACAATTTACTAATATTACATGCCTCCGCCCATAAAATAGAGGAAATCTATATAGTCGCCTTCGCTGATTTGAATGTTGCCCCAGTCTTCGCGTTCTGCGAACTCCTCATTCACCTGTACAGAAACCATTTCTGGCTGCTGTACGTCACTCTGACTAATCAGTTCACTGACACTAAGAGGCAGGTTAACCTCCTTCACGTCGCCATTTACATAGATCTTTGCCATAATCAATTTTTGTTTGGTTTGATAATTTGCTGCAAAGGTAGTTTTACTTATTTAATATCACTATCCCACATAGAAGGTAAATTGCGTACCATATAATTGGTATGTAAAATGCCGCAAACGTGTTATTTCGGGCGAGTGCGTTTTGCAATAACTTTGCAACATCGATAAAACAAAAAACGGACAGAGTAAGAAACATGGCAAAAGTAGCAAAAAGCATGCTTGACCTGATTGGTCGTACGCCCCTTCTGGAACTTACCGGAACGGAGAAAGAGTTGAAACTGCACGCCAAAGTGGTTGCAAAGTTAGAGTATTTCAATCCTTTGCGCAGTGTCAAGGACCGTGCTGCCTTGGCAATGATATTGCGTGCAGAGCAGAAAGGACTGATAGACAAGAACACTACTATAGTAGAGCCAACATCGGGCAACACTGGTATCGGCCTTGCCTTGATAGCCGCTATCAGGGGGTATAAGTTGGTGCTCACCATGCCGGATGCTATGTCTGTGGAGCGTCGCTCGCTTCTTAAGGCGCTTGGCGCAGAATTGGTGCTTACTCCTGCATACGAGGGTATGGGTGGGGCCATAAAAAAGGCACGCGAACTAAAGGAAGAGATCGGCAATGCCTATATCCCACAACAGTTTGAAAATCCTGCAAACCCGGAGATACACCGCCGCACAACAGCCGAAGAGATATATGCCGACACGGATGGCAAGGTGGATATCTTTGTAAGTGGTATCGGCACTGGTGGCACGATAACAGGAGCAGGCCAGGTCTTGCGCGCGTATAATAAAAAGGTGAAAATCGTTGGCGTAGAGCCATACGGCAGTTCGGTGTTGTCGGGCAATAATCCCGGTCCTCACAAGATACAGGGCATTGGCACAGGATTCAAGCCGCTGACACTCGACGAGAATGTCTACGACGAACTGCTGCGCATCAAGGACGAGGAGGCCATGGCTACAGCGCGTCTCATAGCGCGCCGTGATGGAGTGCTGACAGGTATTTCATCTGGTGCTGCCGCTGCCGCTGCCATAAAGTTGGCCCGCCGCGCAGAGAACGAAGGTAAGACCATTGTGGTGCTGCTGCCCGACACGGGAGAGCGCTATCTTAGTACACAATTATATAATCTGGATAATCTATGAGCGAGACAAAGAAACTAAGCATAATAGCCTTTTCAGGAGATTTCGACAAGTTGACAGCAGTGTTCACGTTGGGCACGGGTGCTGCAGCCGTAGGCTATGAGGTAAACATCTTCTTCACTTTCTGGGGACTTGATGCCATAAAGCGCAAGACCGGACGTTCGTTTACGGGCGGCAACTGGCTCACGAAGATTTTCGGTTTTATGATGGGCGGTCTGAAGTCTACTCCTACGTCGCGCTTCAATTTCTTTGGTGCCGGGCCGCGCATATTCCGCTACCTGATGCGTAAGAACAATGTTGCGACACTGGAGGAACTTGTCGAAGCCGCCAAGGCTCTGGGCATAAATCTCTACGCCTGCGAGATGGCCATGCATGTGCTCGGTCTGAAAAAAGAGGATTTCATCCCCGAGGTGAAGGATGTTCTCGGTGTGGCTACGTTCCTCAATCTCAGTGAAGGTGGCCAGACACTGTTTATCTGACATATAAAAAAATAGTTAAACGTAAATCAGTAAATTGTTATGAATAAGGTTTTAGATATCACAAAAGAGCACTGCCCGATGACTTTTGTAAAGACAAAGATAGAGTTGTCAAAACTTCAGGCAGGCGACACACTTGAAGTGTTGCTGTCGGAGGGCGAGTCGCTGGACAATGTGCCGCGCAATGCTCGCGAGCAGGGATATAACGTGCTTGGCGTGGAACATGTGGAAGGCACCACGCACAAAGTGATAATCCAGAAGTAGAGAGTTAAAGAGATAAAAGTTAGATAGTTAAATATTTTAATCGTAAGTCATTATGGCAGATTCAAATCTTCAGCGCAGCGTAACGACTGCAACAGCCAGAAAACTGGCTACCACGACCAAGACTGCTCCGCAAATGGGGAGCATCACCCCGAGACTACTGTTGAAACTGCTCCCCTGGGTGCAAGTAAGTGGTGGAACATTCCGCGTGAACCGTACTAAAGTAGAACTGCGTAAGAGTGAGCGTCTGCTGATACAGTATCTTGACGGCCAGCCGTCGTTTACGGCAAAGAGTCTGAAGCAGATTCCGCTGTTCTCCGACTTCGATGAGGACGTAGTCGATCGTCTGGCGCGCTCGTTTGAGCCTCAGGAGGTTGACTTCGGCAAACTGTTTGTAGAGGAAGGCAAGGACAAGCAGCGCTTCTTCATTGTTGCCAGTGGTCAGGCCGAGGTTATCAGTCGTGGTGCCCATGGTGAGGAACTGCGCATAGCCCTGCTCGGCGACGGAGAATACTTCGGAGAGTCGGAACTGCTGGACGATGCTGAATCGACAGTATCTGTTCGTGCCATTACACCAACGGTGTTCCTGGGACTGAAGTTGTCGGAACTGGAGAAGTTTATCAAGGAGGTTCCCGACTTCCGCGAGAAGTTCAACAAGGCTGTCGACAAGCAGTTGCGCCTCAAGGCAACGGTCAATGACCATGGCGAGAAGCATATAGACCTTGTCTCCGGTCACGAAGAGGACAACATCATTCCCGAGACGTATATTGACTACGAAGAGCAGCCTACAGAATACTCGCTGAACACGCTGCAGACCGTGGTGCGTGTCCACACTCGCGTCAGCGATCTCTACAACAATCCGTACAACCAGTTGGAGGAGCAGTTGCGCCTGTCGATAGAGAGCATCAAGGAGCGTCAGGAGTGGGAACTTATAAACAACAAGAAATTCGGTCTTCTGGCTGCAGCCAATCCTGCTTACCGCATCTCGGCACGCTATGGCTCGCCAACTCCCGACGACCTCGACGAACTGCTCTCGCTTGTATGGAAAGAGCCTGCATTCTTCATTGCCCATCCACGTGCCATTGCCGCCTTCGAGCGCGAGTGCACCTGGCGCGGCGTGCCTCCTGTGACCACAGACCTCTTCGGCACGAAGGTTATCCTGTGGCGTGGCGTGCCCATCATTCCTTCCGATAAGGTGGAAGTAGAAGGCCAGTATCTTACGGGACGCGGCGTGGGTAGCACGAAGATCATCCTTGTTCGCACAGGCGAGCAGAACCAGGGCGTTATCGGCCTGCATCAGAGTGGCATACCTGGCGAGATTGCCCCGTCGCTGTCAGCACGCTTGATGGGACTTGACAAGTTTGGTGTTGCCTCGTATCTGCTCACAAAGTACTTCTCTCTTGCATCACTCACCGACGATGCTATTGCCGTGCTTGAAAATGTCGAGGTGGGATACTATCACGACTATCAGCATCGCAACGCTGTCATCAAGTGAGAAATGCAGAGTGAAGGGTAAAAACATGCCACCGCAAAGACATGTGCGCAGTTAATTATGAATTTTGAATTTTGACTTATGAATCTTGAATTGATAGATGGCTACGGCAACGATAAACTTGGCTTCGAACTACTCCGGCAGGCTGCAAAGAAGTACTGCCCCGAGGATTGGCAGCAGATACGCCAGTCAGTAGTTCCCGACGAGGCAATCGACTTCAGTGCGCTGTCTGCACTCTATGATGCGTCGGTGGCACGCCCCTCGGGCCAGGACAGTTCGTCGATAGTTCCTTCCGATAGTGGCTTTGGCATCGGAATACCAGAAACGGAGAAACTCAGTTCGCTGCACTACGAGGAGGTTGACACGCTCAACTCCGAGCAGATCAAGAAGGATTTCCCCGTTCTCAATCAGAAGGTGAACGGTCACGACCTCGTGTGGCTTGACAACGGCGCCACCACGCAAAAGCCTAATCAGGTCATAGACAAAATCTCCGACTACTACCGCAACTACAATTCCAACATCCATCGCGGAGCCCACACGCTGGCAGCACGTGCCACTGATGCCTATGAGGCTGCGCGCGAGAAGGTGCAGCGATTTATCAATGCCGCAAGCAGCGAGGAGATAATCTTCGTGCGTGGAACCACCGAGGGCATCAATCTCGTGGCGCAGACCTACGGACGACAGTATCTTACGCCTGGCGACGAGGTAATCGTCTCCGAACTCGACCATCACGCCAATATCGTGCCCTGGCAGCGCATCTGTCAGGAGCGTGGATGCACATTGAAGGCTATCCCCACCGAAAAAAATGGCGACCTTGTGCTCTCTGAGTTCGAGCGGATCATTACTCCACGCACGCGCTTTGTCTCTGTGGGTCATGTCAACAACACCTTCGGCACTATCAATGATGTCCGTCGTATCGTCGACATTGCCCACTCCCACAACATCCCAGTGCTGATAGACGGCGCGCAGTCGATAGCCCATACTCCCGTAGACGTACAGCAGTTGGGCGCAGAGTTCTTCGTCTTTTCCGGCCATAAGATTTACGGGCCCAACGGCATTGGCGTGGTTTATGGACGTAAGGACATTTTGGAGCGTATGCAGCCGTGGCAAGGTGGCGGCAACATGATAAAGGATGTCACTCTGGAGCGCACGGAGTACAACGTGCCGCCTGCACGCTTTGAGGCTGGCACGCCCAACGTGGCTGACGCCATCGGACTTGGGGCTGCTCTCGACTATGTCAGCCATCTTGGCATCCGCAACATCGAGACCCACGAGCACAGGCTAACGGAATATGCCCGTGAGCAACTCGCGCAGATCAACGGTCTGACGCTCATCGGTGACCCCAAGAATCGCGTGTCGGTAGTGAGTTTCGTGCTTGACGGCATACCAGTGCCCGAGACGGGAACACTGCTTGACAAGGAGGGCATCGCCGTACGTGCTGGCCACCACTGTGCACAGCCGGCACTGCGTGCCTTGGGCTATGAGATGAGCGTGCGCCCGACATTCGCTCTTTACAACACGCGCGAAGATGTTGACAAACTGGTCGTTGCCGTACGAAAGATTGTGGGTGAGAGACATTAAGTTCGCTAACTCAAAAAAAATGAATATTAAATAGCCAGATAAGAAACAGTGCAGTACGAGACAAAAGTTTTAACAACAACATATCAGCAACCCGACCCGTATGGAGCACTCTCCATGCCTGTCTATCTGACGGCGGCCTTCGAGTTCCCCTCGGCCAAGGCCATGAGCGATGCCTTCTGCGGCCGTTCGCTCTCGCCATCGTATGCCCGCATATCCAATCCTACGGTTAGTTTTCTCGAGGAGCGTGTACGCCAGACTACGGGAGCCAAGAGCGTTACGGCACTGAATACAGGCATGGCAGCCATCACCTATGCGCTGACTGCCGTCAGTGCCGCAGGCCTGAACATAGTGGCGTCGCGCCATCTCTTTGGCAATTCGGTCTCGCTTCTCCGTGATACACTGGGTTCGCTTGGTGTGGAGCCGCGATTTGCCGACTTCACAAATCTTGAAGAAGTGGCTTCGCTCATCGACGATAAGACCTGTGGCCTCTTCTTCGAGATAATCACCAATCCGCAACTCTTCGTGGCCGACATCAGCGCACTGTCTGCTTTGGCTCATAGCAGAGGCGTTCCGCTGATAGCCGATACTACGATAGTGCCGTTCTCTGTCTTCCATGCCGATAAGTTTGGCGTTGATATTGAAGTCGTTTCAAGCACTAAATACATATCTGGCGGCGGTACTGGACTTGGCGGACTGCTTATTGACTATGGCTCCTATGACTGGTCGGCTCACCCGTCGCCTATTTTGCAGGCACGTACAAAGAGGGTGGGGTGGCGCATGGCTTTCACGGCGCGCATCAAAACCGAACTGGTGACAAATCTCGGCTCGCTGATGACACCCCAAGCGGCCTACATGGAAACGCTGGGCCTTGACACACTTGACATTCGCTTCCGCAGACAGTCGGAAACGGCATTGTGGCTGGCTCAGCAGTGCAGAGAACTTCCTGAGATAACGCGTGTCAACTATACAGGACTGGCGGATAACAACTTCTATGAGTTGTCGCTGCAGCAGTTTGGCCCGCTGCCAGGCGCAGTGTTCACGATAGACCTTGCTTCGCAGGAGGCGGCCTGGTCGTTCATCGATAAGTTGCAGGTCGTTCGTCGCGCCACAAACCTCTTCGACCGCAAGTCGCTTGCCATCCATCCTGCGTCGACCATCTTTGGTCTCTTCACGCCAGAGCAGCGTGCCGAGATGTCGGTAGGCGATGCCACGGTGCGACTGAGCATAGGACTGGAAGATGCCGGCGACCTGCTGGAAGACATCAAAAAGGCACTAAAACCATAGACATTCGCTTCTGAAAAAACTACTGCTGTTTATTTTCAGCAGTGCATAGTAACAGTCGCGGAAGAATGCGCTGGAGCGATTCCCGTTCTGGTATCTACGGGGTGCGGGCTATTCCGAGATGGTTCAGGTTGCCGTTAGCCGAGTGCAAGATAAGGATTTCTTACCTTAATGGAAACAACTTCCTTCCCTTTTTCTATTAATGTATCAATTCTTACTTTAATAAGTTCCTATTGCCGTTCCATACTCAAAAGCAATGTCCTTGAAGGCATACGTTCCGCCGTATCGCCCCTTCTTTACAATGATGCCAAAGGCATTCGTCTTTTCAATCCACTCACTGGCACTAATGACAAAGTGGGCAGACCTGCTTGCATCCTAAAGTGGTCAAATTCGACCACTTTAAAATTCTGGTTGTGTATCATTTCACAAGTTCCAAGAAACTCAATTGATACGGTTTCGTAAAAATTGTCGCGTATTTCTATCTAAATTGTTCGGCTGTCACTTTGAAACGAAACGCTGGCGTTTTCAGACAAAATGATAATTAAATGCAATTTTATTCAACTGTTTTGTTTACAAAATGTAAGTTTAGTGCGTTTTTAACAAACAAAATGATAAAAATATTATGTGTTATTGTGTCGTTGTGATGTAAATTTGCAGTGTAATTCAGTCAAAGTGTTACATATTGTGTATTATTAATTAAGGTATTAACAAGAGAAAAGTTTTTAAGGTATGAAAAGGATTGAAGCAATCATCCGGAAGACGAAGTTTGAGGATGTTAAGGAGGCCTTGTTGCAGTCGGACATCGACTGGTTTGAGTACCATGCCGTACATGGCATCGGCCAAAGCCGCGAAGAGAGGATATACCGCGGCGTGCAGTATTCGACCGACGTGATAGAACGCGTGGCGCTGACCATCGTTTGCCGCGACCAGTTTGTAGAACCAACAGTGAAGGTCATTCTGAAGGTGGCTCACACTGGTGAGATAGGCGACGGGCGTATCTTCGTGAGCGACATGATCGACACGTGGTCTATCCGTACGGGCGAAAATGGTGATACGGTGTTGAGGGACAAGAAGTAAAAAGCCCATCCCAATCTCTCCCAAAGTAGGGGAGAGCAAAGCACACTAACAAACAAATAAACACAAACCCCGTACTCCTGTTCGGGTTCCCTCTCTTTTGGAGGGGGTTAGGGGGAGGCTATATTATGAACGAAATAGGATTATCACTCGATACTGTATGGATGTTGTTGGCTGCGATGCTGGTGTTCTGGATGCAGCCCGGCTTTGCGCTGTGTGAGGCTGGATTTACACGGGGTAAGAATACGGCTAACATTCTGATGAAGAACTTTGTCGACTTCATGTTCGGCTCATTGTTGTTCTTTTTCGTAGGTTTCGGTTTTATGTTTGGCTCTGATGGGGCAGGCTTTATCGGTGCTCCCAACTGGGGCGACCTGAGTTTCTATCATGGCGAACTGCCCGTAGAGGGCTTCCTGATGTTTGAGACAGTATTCTGTGCCACCAGTGCTACGATAGTGAGCGGCGCAATGGCAGAGCGCACCAAATTTTCAATGTATCTGATCTACTCGGCCGTGATATCACTTTTAATATATCCCGTAGAAGGTCACTGGACGTGGGGTGGGGGCTGGCTGTGCAACGACGCTGCCGACTCGTTTATGATGCGCACCTTTGGCGATGTGTTTCACGATTTTGCCGGTTCGGCTATTGTGCATAGCGTGGGCGGCGTGCTGGCTCTTATCGGTGCCATGGCACTTGGTCCACGTATCGGAAAATATTCCAAGGAGGGCAAAAGCCGTGCCATCCCAGGTCACAACCTGACGCTGGCATCACTCGGTGTATTCATTCTGTGGCTTGGATGGTTTGGCTTCAACCCGGGGTCGCAGTTGGCTGCCAGTGGCGAGGTGAACCGTACGGCTATCTCGCATGTGCTGTTGACCACCAATCTGGCTGCTGTGGCAGGTGGCGTGGCAACGATGTTCCTTACATGGCTGAAGTATGGCAAGCCTTCGCTGTCATTGACTCTGAACGGCGTGCTGGCCGGTCTCGTGGGCATCACGGCAGGCTGCGACCTCGTATCGCCCATAGGATCCGTAGTAATCGGATTGGTCTGCGGACTAGTGCTCGTCTATGCCATTGAGTTTATCGACCATGTCTTGCACATCGACGACCCTGTAGGTGCTTCCAGCGTGCATGGCGTGTGCGGTATTCTCGGCACTCTGATGACTGGACTGCTGTCTGTCAGCAACGGCGCATTCTACGGTCATGGATGGGGCTTCTTCGGAGCCGAGTGCTTCGGCATCCTCTGCATCGACCTGTGGGCTGCCGGCTGTGGCTTCCTGCTGTTCTACGGCATCAAGTACCTGCATGGTCTGCGTGTTGACGCACGTATCGAAGAGGAAGGTCTCGACATATATGAGCATGGAGAGAGTTGTTATAACTAATAGTTGTTCAAGTTGTCATATTAAACAAAACAAATGATAGTATTATGGAAATGGTAAAAGGATTGTTCCTCGCAGGCATGTTGCTCTTCGGAGCAACTGCCACAGAGGCTCAGGAGAAGGATTTTGAGACTACAGTTGCAACGGATGTCGTGAGCCAGTACATCTGGCGTGGTCAGGATTGTGGCAATGTGTCGTTGCAGCCGACATTGGGCGTGGGCTACAAGGGAATTAGCCTGACGGCATGGGGTAGTGTAGGGCTTACAGATCCGAGTGACACTAAAGAGTTCGACCTCACGCTGTCATATAGCATTGGTGGCTTGAATGTCGGCATCACTGACTACTGGTTTAACGCCGGGCTTGACCCACAGAACCGCTATTTCAAGTACGATGCCCACGGCACCAACCATCTTTTTGAAGCAAATATCGGTTATGATTTCGGGCCTGTCAGTCTGCAGTGGTATACCAACTTTGCTGGCAATGATGGCGTAAACGGGAACGGCAAGCGAGCCTACAGCAGTTATATGGAAGCAGTTGTCCCATTTAAACTTTCTGCCGTAGAATGGTCTGCTGTGGTTGGTGTCGTTCCCTATGCCACCACAAGTTACGGCACGACGGGCTTTGCTGTCACCAATCTGGCACTGAAGGCGACAAAGGAGATACGCGTCACCGACTCATTCTCCGTTCCCGTCTTCGCGCAGGTGGCTGCCAATCCTTGCTCACAAAAAGCCTACCTGGTTCTTGGGCTAACGCTGCAGCCCTGATCTTTCCCAGGTCTTCGTCCCCCTCTCCAGAACAAGTAGAGGGGGATTTTTTTATATTGCTGCGAAAGATGTCTTTATTCTTCTATCGTCAATTTTTTAATTTAAATTTCCTATCTCCGCATCGAACTCTTCGGAATAGATTCACACCTTATTAACATAAATAAAAGCAGTTTTTTTAAAATGTTATAACGCTTTTTGGCCAAGTCAGTGCTAAGAAAAGGTGTGCGGCAACATTACAACTGCCACTTTGTAACAAAATGACGCGGTTTTTGTGCAAATAGACAGCAAAGTGTTGATGCAACGGTGGAAAATTTTACAAAATGTCAGTCAGGTGAAATTTTAACAAACAAAATGTAGCGATTGTTATGGGAGAGTTGAACATTATGTAATAATTTTGCACCATGAAAGTAATAAAGTGTGATTTGTAAATCGAATAATTGTAAATTAGTAAAGATGGAAGCATTAAGATTTCAGGTTGTCGGTGAGGCTTTCAAGAAGAAGCCACTCGACGTAAAAACACCAAGTGAACGACCCGCTAAGTACTTTGGAAGCAAGGTGTTCAATCGTGAGAAGATGTACAAGTACCTGCCCAAGGACGTTTACGAGAAGATGATTGACGTGATGGATAATGGTGCACGTCTGGATCGTCATATAGCCGATGCCGTGGCTGCAGGCATGAAGCAGTGGGCTACGGAGAACGGCGTGACCCACTATACGCACTGGTTCCAGCCGTTGACAGAGGGAACGGCAGAGAAGCACGACTCCTTCATCGAGCATGACGGCAAGGGAGGCATGGTGGAAGAATTCAGTGGGAAACTGCTTGTGCAGCAGGAGCCTGACGCCTCTTCATTCCCCAGCGGTGGTATTCGCTCCACTTTCGAGGCCCGCGGTTATTCGGCATGGGACCCGACGAGTCCTGTCTTCATTATCGACGATACGCTGTGTATCCCTACTGTGTTTATATCGTATAGCGGTGAGGCTCTCGACTACAAGGCTCCGTTGCTGCGCGCCCTGCACGCCGTGAATGTTGCTGCTACCGACGTATGCCACTATTTCGATCCGTCGGTTAAGAAGGTTACAAGCAACCTTGGTTGGGAACAGGAGTATTTCCTGGTTGACGAAGGACTTTATGCTGCACGTCCTGACTTATTGCTTACGGGGCGTACGTTGATGGGACACGACTCGGCAAAGAATCAGCAGATGGACGACCACTATTTTGGCGCAATACCAGAGCGTGTGGCTGCCTTTATGAAGGAACTGGAGATTGTGGCTTTGGAGTTGGGTATCCCCTGTAAGACGCGTCACAACGAGGTGGCTCCCAATCAGTTTGAGTTGGCACCTATCTTTGAAGAGACTAATCTGGCAGTCGACCATAACATGCTGCTGATGTCGGTGATGAAACGTGTGGCACGTAAACATGGCTTCCGTGTGCTGTTACATGAAAAGCCTTTTGCCGGCATTAACGGCTCGGGTAAGCACAACAACTGGAGCCTCTCTACCGACAATGGTATTCTGCTGCATGCACCAGGCAAGAATGCAGAGGGTAACCTGCGCTTTGCCGTGTTTATCGTAGAGACGTTGATGGGTGTCTACAAGCACAATGGACTGTTGAAGGCATCTATAATGAGTGCTACCAATGCTCATCGTCTTGGAGCCAATGAGGCACCGCCAGCCATCATCTCGTCGTTCCTCGGTAAGCAACTGTCGGAACTGCTCGACCATATAGAGAAGGCCGATGTTGAGAATATGCTGGCAATGGCTGGCAAGCAGGGACTGAAGATGGATATCCCGGAAATACCAGAACTGTTTATCGACAATACGGACCGCAACCGTACCAGTCCATTTGCCTTTACGGGCAACAGGTTTGAGTTCCGCGCTGTAGGCTCTGAGGCCAACTGTGCCTCGGCAATGATAGCCCTGAACAGTGCTGTGGCAGAAGCACTGGTTGACTTCAAGAAGCGTGTGGATGCCAAGATACCGGAATTGGAGAAGAAACTGGCTGGTACGGGACATAGTGCCACGTTCCATGCTATTATAGATGTTCTGCGCGACGACATCAAGACCTGTAAGCCGATTCGTTTTGATGGTAATGGCTACTCTGACGAGTGGGTTGCAGAAGCCGAAAAACGTGGCTTGGATGTTGAGAAGTCGTGTCCTAAGATATTTGAGCGCTATCTCGACAAGGAGTCGATACAGATGTTTGAGAGTCTTGGCGTAATGACCAAGAAGGAACTGGAGGCTCGAAACGAGGTGAAGTGGGAAACATATACTAAGAAGATTCAGATAGAGGCTCGTGTGCTGGGTGACCTGTCGATGAACCATATTATACCGGTTGCCACGCGCTATCAGAGCGAGTTGCTCAAGAATGTTGGCAATATGGCAGTAGTATTTCCAATCGAGACAGCCGACAGGCTTTCAAAGCGCAACAAGAAGATTATTGAGGAGGTTGCCGAGCGTACCTCTGCGATAGAAAAGGGCGTTGAGGAACTTGTCGAGGCTCGAAAGAAGGCTAATAAAATCGGTGACGAACATGCCAAGGCCATTGCCTATCACGACACCGTAGAACCGTATCTTGACAACATTCGCTACCAGATTGACAAACTGGAACTGATAGTCGACGATGCCCTCTGGCCACTGCCAAAGTACAGGGAGTTGCTGTTCATCAGATAGGCATCATTTAGAACCTTTATGTAAAGAGCGGAATACGGGACTCGAACCCGCGACCCTCGGCTTGGGAAGCCAATGCTCTACCAACTGAGCTAATTCCGCCTGATTTGTAAAAGAGCCAGAAACAAAAGGCAAATGTTTCTGGCTCTTAGTAATGTTTAGAAAAACGAGCCGATAGCCGGACTCGAACCGGCGACCCACGCATTACGAATGCGTTGCTCTACCAACTGAGCCATATCGGCGTGTATCTCAAAGAACGACTTCTTTTTTGCGGCTGCAAAGATAATACATTTTCTTTACATTGCAAATTTTTTGTCAAGAAAGTTTCTCGCGCAGGAATTTTCCTGTGATGCTGGCATCGCATTGCGCGACTTCCTCGGGAGTGCCGCATGCCACGAGCCGTCCGCCTCTGTCTCCGCCGTCGGGGCCGAGGTCTACAACGTAGTCGGCACATTTTATCACGTCGAGATTGTGCTCTATTATTAATACGGTGTGTCCTCGAGTGATGAGAGCGTTGAGCGCTTTGAGCAGCCGGTGTATGTCGTGGAAGTGCAGTCCTGTTGTCGGCTCGTCGAATATGAATAGGGTAGGCATCTGGCGCTCCTGTCCAAGAAAATAGGCCAGTTTTACACGCTGGTTCTCACCTCCTGACAGAGTGCTGGAACTTTGGCCAAGCAGTATGTAGCCCAGTCCGACGTCTTCAAGGGGCTGTAGTCTGTTGGCAATGGTTGTCTGTTCGTGCTTACTGAAGAACGCAATGGCCTCCGACACGGTCATATTGAGAATGTCGTAGATGCTGTGTCCTTCATATTTTACTTCAAGTATGTCGCTCTTGAAGCGTCGCCCGTGACATGCTTCGCATTGCAGCACGATGTCTGCCATGAATTGCATTTCGACGTTAATCTCTCCTGCGCCCTTGCACTCGTCGCATCTGCCGCCGTCGGCATTGAACGAGAAGTACTGCGACGTATATCCCATTTGCCTGGAAAGAGGCTGTTCGGCAAAGAGGTCGCGGATGGCGTCATAGGCTTTGACATAGGTGGCAGGGTTGGAGCGTGTCGACTTGCCGATAGGGTTCTGGTCTACAAATTCTATGTGCTGTATTGCTTCGTGGTCGCCTTCGATGGAGAGGTATTCGCCTGGTGTGTCAGCAACATCGCCGTGCAGCCGTTTCAGGGCAGGGTAGAGGATGCCTTTTACAAGACTTGACTTTCCGCTGCCGCTCACTCCCGTTACGACGGTCATAACATTGAGAGGCAGTGTGACGTCAATGCCTTGCAGATTGTTCATGCGTGCTCCCCGTATGGTGATGCTGCGATTCCATGGGCGTCTGCTTTCCGGCACGTCAATGTTCTCCTGGTGAAGCAGATATCTGACGGTATGGCTACGAGTGCCTGCCGTGTTGTCGGCGTTGATATCAGCAGCATTGCCTTCAAAGACAATCTCTCCTCCCAGTCTGCCTGCATCTGGTCCGACATCTATGAGGTAGTCGGCGGCTCTCATCATCTCTTCGTCGTGTTCTACCACCACGACGGTGTTGCCAATGTCGCGAAGCGACTTAAGCACTCCGATGAGTCTGCCGGTGTCGCGTGGATGCAGCCCAATGCTTGGCTCATCGAGAATGTAGAGCGAGCCAACCAGCGAACTGCCAAGTGATGTGGTGAGGTTTATGCGCTGGCTCTCGCCGCCGCTTAGCGAGTTGGAACTCTGACCCAGTGTGAGATATCCCAGTCCGACGTCAAGAAGGAATTGCAGTCGCGAGTTTATCTCTGTCAGCAGCCGACGCCCTATCTGCTGCTCCTGCTCACTCAGTTGCAGTGTGTCGAACCACTGTTTGAGCCGTACTATTGGCATTTCTACCACGTCGCTGATGCTGCGTCCTCCTATCTTAACGTAACCGGCCTCTTTCTTCAGTCTGGTGCCATGACAGACGGGGCAAATTGTCTTGCCGCGATAGCGGCTCATCATCACCCTGTATTGTATTTTGTACTGGTTTTCCTTTACCATCTGGAAGAAGGCATCTATCGACACCTGTTCGTGAGGGTCGCGTTTGGCATCGCTTGGCAGTCCGTGCCATAGCCAGTCTTTATGCTGTTGCGAGAGATTATAATAAGGTTCGAAGATAGGGAAGTCGTCTTTCGCTGCTCTGCGGCAGAACTCTTCTTTCCACATCTTCATTTTTTCGCCGTGCCAGCATACTACGCAGCCATCATAGACGGACAGTGTGGTGTTGGGAATTACGAGACGCTCGTCTATGCCTATTATCTTGCCAAATCCCTGACATTCAGGACAGGCACCGGCAGGAGAATTGAATGAGAACAGGTGGTCGCCAGGCTCTTCAAAAGTGATACCGTCGGCTTCGAAGCGTGTGGAGAAGTCGTAGTTGAGTTGTGCCGGCAGGAAAGTGAGTCGACATTCTCCCATGCCTTCGTAGAATGCCGTCTCTGCAGAATCCGTGAGACGGGAAATGGCATCTGTGGAATTGGCGACAGTGACTCTGTCGATGAGCAGGTATATTTGTGAGTTGCCAGATTTCGTGAGTGTGTTGCCTTCCAGACAGTCGTCTATCCTGACAACCTGGCCGTCTACCATCAGACGTGCATATCCGTTCTGCTTATATGTTTGCAGTTGCTGATGCATAGTACGCCCTTCTACAGGGTGTATCGGAGCCATGATCATGAATTTTGTGCCTGCGGCAAACTGCGCAGCACATCTAATGACGTCGGCCACGTTGTGCTTCTTTACTTCTTGTCCCGATAAAGGCGAGTAGGTCTTGCCTATTCGTGCAAACAGCAGTCGCAGGTATTCGTAGATTTCCGTCGTAGTGCCAACGGTGCTTCGTGGGTTGCGTGATATCACTTTCTGCTCAATGGCGATAGCAGGTGGGATGCCTTTTATGAAGTCACATTCAGGTTTGTTCATCCTGCCGAGAAACTGGCGTGCATAACTTGACAGGCTTTCTACATATCTGCGCTGGCCTTCAGCATACAGGGTGTCGAAGGCAAGGCTTGACTTTCCGCTACCACTGACGCCAGCCACTACAACGAGTTTGTCGCGCGGTATCTTCAGGCTAATATTCTTAAGATTGTTTACCCTTGCACCTTTTATCTCAATATACGCATCTGCAGGTGAAGTGTTGCTGTTGCTCATCAGTATGGTTTTGTTTCAGATTTGGTGTGCAAAGTTAGTGATTAATTTATTATTTTACATTGCAAAGATTGAGTTGTTGCAAAAAAAATATAATTTTGCAACACCATCGACAATAGGATGCCATCATCTGCGATGCTTCAACCTGCCAATGCAAACTACTTCCCGTACATACATTGCCATCGACCTTAAATCGTTCTATGCATCAGTAGAGTGTGTAGACCGTGGGCTGAATCCACTGACGACAAACTTGGTCGTTGCCGACAAGAGCAGGACAGAGAAGACCATCTGCCTCGCTGTGTCGCCGTCGCTGAAGCAGTATGGCATTGGCGGCAGGGCGCGGCTTTTTGAAGTTGTTCAGCGGATGAGAGAAGTGAATAGCGAGAGGCGTAGAAAGATTGCAGGCTATAGTTTCTCAGGGAAATCAGTGTCAGACACGGAACTTCAGTCCGATCCACATCTGGAAGCCGACTATGTCGTGGCTCCTCCGCGCATGGCTCATTATGTAGAGGTGAGTGCAAAGGTCTGTAGCATCTATCTTAAATATGTTGCGCCAGAGGATATCCATGTATACAGCATTGACGAGGTGTTTATGGACGTAACGCCCTATCTTGAGAGTTACAGGATGACAGGCCGTCAACTGGCCATGACCATAATACGTGATGTTCTCCGTCAGACAGGCATAACGGCAACTGCAGGCATAGGCACAAATATGTATCTCTGCAAGGTTGCAATGGACATCATGGCAAAGAAAATGCCTGCCGACGAGGATGGAGTGCGTATAGCCGAATTGGACGAAATGTCGTACAGACGTGAATTGTGGGACTATCGCCCGTTGACAAAGTTCTGGAGAGTGGGGCATGGCATAGCCCGTAAACTATCCATGTACGGCATTGAAACCATGGGACAGGTGGCACGCTGCAGCATAGAGAACGAAGACCTGCTCTACGATTTGTTTGGCGTGAATGCTGAGTTGCTCATAGACCATGCCTGGGGCTGGGAGCCCTGTACTATAGACTTGGTGAAAGCCTACCGCCCGGAGAGCAATTCTTTCAGTAGCGGACAGGTGCTGCAGTCAGCCTACGACTGGCAGAGTGCACGCGTCGTGGTACAGGAAATGGCAGACCAGATGGCTCTTGACTTGGTCGAAAAGCGGTTGGTGACAGACCAACTGGTGCTCTTTGTTGGTTACGACGTGGAAAGCCTGACCCGTCCGGAGATAAGGGATAGGTATCATGGCGAAGTTCGCCGAGACCACTACGGCCGCATCGTGCCAAAGCATGCCAACGGCACAGCCAATTTGCCAACGGCAACGTCGTCGTCGCACGTAATAATCGATGCCGTGCGTCAACTGTATGAGCAAACGGTCAACAAAGACCTACTCGTGAGACGGCTTAACCTCACGGCGGCTCACGTGGTCAATGAAACAGATGTGCCGAGAAATGGTGGCCCACAGCAACTCGATCTCTTCGTCGACTATGAAGCACTTCGTGAGCAACGTCGGCAGACTGCCGAAGCCCTGTCTAAGGAGCGCCGCATGCAAGAGGCTCGTCTGGCCATCAAGCGCCGTTTCGGCAAAAACGCCATACTGAAAGGACTGAATTTCGAGGAAGGCGCTACAGCCAAAGAACGTAATATGCAGATAGGAGGACACAAGGCTTAAAAAAACAATGATGGAGAGTGAAGCATTTACCACCGCACAACGATATGCGGACATAATAGATCTGCCGCATCACGTGTCGAAGCGTCATCCGCAGATGCCACTCGCGAGCAGGGCGGCCCAGTTTGCTCCGTTCTCTGCGGTCACGGGACACGATGCGGCTTTCGCCTCGCCACTTCATGACCCCGACGCGGCTTATCTTTGACCGGGAGTCGATTGAAAAACTTATTTTTGCTCTGGCGGCAGGCTTTGGAAATGGCGTGTAGCCCATACTTGTACAAGGAAAACAAGACACAGCATGACACCTATTTTGTAAGGGCCTGTCATGTCTGATGAGAATAAAGCCTTTGCCAGTGGCATAACCACGAGCGGTGAGACAAACTGCCCCAGGTAGAGGGCAGCAGAAAGCAACGGCATGACAGTGGTGGCAGAATTCTTGCCGCCCTTGATGCTGGCAATGGTGTTCAGATAGGGAACTCCCACGCCGTTGGCAATGCCGATGAAGACGGAGCCGAGTATAACGTATGCCACAGACCATTGTCCTGGCAACAGATAGGCGGCATAGCCTAATAGGAAAAACAGTGGGGCAAAGTATTTTACAGTCTTCCTGAAGGCATGCATCAGCGAGCCGAACAGTAGGCCGACAAAGAATGCTATTACATCCAGTCCAACCATTATCATTGTGATGGCCTCGGTTGATAGTGAAGTTTGTTGGCGTGCAATGATGGCGAAGTTTGTTGGGAAGATGAAGAAAATCATCATCAGCAGTAACATTCCGACGACAGAGGGATGGAACTTTAGCAACTGCCGAGGCTCAAATGGTATGCCGCGCTTGTTGGCAGAGCCAAGTTGCTCGTCGGGAAGCCATAGCCACACCATCACTAAGGCAATCAGTCCCATGAGATATACCAGGAATGCATAGTTCCACTCTATTGTTGCCAGTAGTCCTGCCAACAGCGTAGCCACCACGCCGCCCATCTGATTCATTGCTGCCGAGAGTCCCATCAGCCGAGCCTGCTGCTCCGGAGGGAAATAGTAGGCCAGCAGTCCTGTTGACAGCGGCATGATCAGTCCGACGCTGATGCCCAGAAGCGCGCGTAGCAGTAGCAGTACGTAGATATTGTCAACGAAGTAGCAACCAGCCCCTGCCATTACATAGAGCAGAAGCCCCGTGGCGGCGATGGCACGTGTGTGCAGTCGTCGGCTTATAGGCAGGAAGAAGAGGTTGGTGACGATGATAAGCAGGGCTGGCATGCTGACAATGAGTTGTATCAGCAGACCATTGGCCTGCGAGAAGTGAGCCTTGATGATGCCCAATGCCGGGGCGATGGCGGCTCCGGCCATCACGGTGAGCAGCGACATCGACAGGATGGTAGCCGTCACCTTACGGGAGACGTTTCTTTTTTCCATAAAAATCTGTGGAGTTTTGGCCTTCTTCTGCCATGCGTCGCTTGTTTTTTGTACGAGAGCGACAGAAATAATCAGACGAAGTGGACGAGTTCTACCAAACTATAGAGTCATTGTGTATTTGCGGCGGCAAAATTCGCAAAAATAGTTTAAAAACAATATTTTTTACATCTTAAAAAAACGAAAAAATGCCGACTCTTTTTTCTGCTTTTTTTTCTGCTGTTTTAATTTTCGTCAGCGCTGTTTTAATTTTCGTCAGCGCTGTTTTTATTTTTGAAAACACTGCTTTAAATTTTGTCAGCACTGCTCTTTTAAAAGACTTCGCTCGGAAATGTTCAAATTAATTTGCCGTTTCTTTCGTTTATTCGTATCCTTGCCCCTCGAAAAACTCCGACCGGAGCGAGCATAACTTGCGAAGGTTGAACCAGATATAATTCTGCAAAATAAATGATTAGAAAAAATAAAAAATTCTTCATTCTTCGTTCTTCATTCTTCATTTTTATCGTACTTTTGCATTCAGGTACTGTTTGATATTTCCTGAGCGCAGGACGGGCAGTGCTGTTTTCGAGGGTTAAACATTAGCGTTGGCTATTATTCAAAGTGTTCCGAAACTTGCAGGTAGAAAGAACATGTAAAGATAATAATGGACGCGCTCACTGTATAGTGGGCGTTTTCCTGTTTCTTTGCATAGGTTTCCTGCAAGTACCTGGAACACTGAACGGGGATTCGTCCACGTTTTGTGTGTCAATATGCTTGGTACGCAGGTGTCTCACCTGCGACGAGCCGCGAGCGAGACGCTCGCGTACCATAGCGGGGTGCTTGCAGGAAGCAGTTTGTTTGGTGGCTCGACGCAATAATAAACAGATATTATTGCTATCGTATGGCTAAATCGTTGATTGAAGAACTGCCTCGCATTGTGAGCGAAGGCAGACGTGAAGCAGCTCAGATATTAGAGCGGCTGAGTAGTGGTACGCAGATTGGGCTTCAGACCAATGAACTGGTGTTGCCAAGTAAGGATGTGAGCGGACTGTTCAAGGGCAGTACGCCTCAGATTCCCAATGCCTTTAACATGGCGGCAGATTGCAAATCCGCCGCAGCGCAGTGGATGAACCGCCTTATTTATGGTGACAACCTCTTGGCAATGCAAGCCCTCCTTGCCGGTGATGCCCAGACTGGCCTCCCCTCGCTTCGTGGTAAGGTTGACCTTATTTATATTGACCCGCCGTTTGATTCAAAAACTGATTATAGGACAGAAATAAACCTTCCTGGTACAGACATATCTCAGAAGCCTACGGTTATGGAACAATTTGCCTATGCAGATACTTGGGAGGATGGAACTATCTCTTATTTAAAGATGCTATATCCAAGATTATTACTTATGAGAGAAATGCTGTCAGAAAGTGGAAGTATATATGTGCATATTGATTGGCATGTTAACTCGTATGTAAAAATTATATTGGACGAGATTTTTGGTAAGGAAAACTTTAGAAACGAAATTGTTTGGTACTATCCAAATTCTGGTCTAAAGGCACGCTCTAAGAAATTTCATCAAGTTACAGATACGATTTATTATTATGTCAAGAACTCTACAGATTTCACTTTTAATCATATCTTTAGAAAAAGAAAAGATGGTCAATCGAAACAAGCCAAGAGGAAATTCAACCCTATCACAAAGAAAGCAGATATGGTTAGGGATGAATTTGGGAAAATCGTGTATCAGATAACAGATGAAGTATTGGAAAATTCGATGTGGGAAGTTGCTACACTTAGCAATAATCCTGTTGAATCTGTAGGCTATGCGACACAAAAGCCAGAAGCCATTTTAGAAAAGATCATCAAAGCCTCATCCAACGAGGGTGACCTTGTCTGCGATTTCTTCGGAGGCAGCGGCACAACGGCTGCAGTTGCAGAGCGGTTGGGCAGACGCTGGATAACCTGCGACATCGGCAAGCCTGCTTCGTTGGTGATGCGCAAACGCTTTATCGACCAAGAGGTAAAGCCGTTCCTGTATCAGAGTATTGGCGACTATCAGAAGGAGGCGTTTAGGAACAACAAGCGCTATAAGCATGTGGGCGATTTGAGTCAAGTGGTGTTGGGGCTGTATGGTGCTTTGCCCTTTACGCCGGAGCAGACGAACGACAGGAACTTCGGATATATAAAAGGTACGCGAACGCTGGTGATGGTCGATTCGCCTAACCGCCTGACAACCGCTGCCACGATACGCAAGGCGGTGGAAGCAAAAGCCTCGTTGCTTGGAGGCGACTGGGACAAGGTGGTTGTACTGGGTTGGAACTTTGCTTTTGACATTTCACAGGCTATCCAGAAGTACGAATCATCGAAGGTGGAAGTATTGGTGATTCCACCAGACCTGCTGGATAAGTTGGCCAAGAAAGGCTATAAGAAACTGATTGACGACAGGAGTGTACGCTTCTCCTCCCTGCAATACTTGGTGGCTAAACCATTGACGGTGACACCAGCAGGAGAGTTGGACGAGATAGACGTGGAGTTAGAGAACTATGTGCTGCTGTCGCCAGATAACATCCCCTTGGATGATAAGGACAAAGAGAAACTGCAACAAGTGTTGGAGCGTGACCCGCTGAGCCTGATAGAATACTGGAGCATAGACCCTGACTATGACGGCATGACGTTCCGCTCTACTTGGCAGGACTATAGGGAGAACACGGAGAACGACAACGACCCGCTGCACTGCGTCTATAAGACCCGTCTGCGTGTGCCTCACAAGGAACACCGCCAAGTGTGCATAAAGGCTGTCGATGTGTTTGGTTTTGAAAGTCAAGTGGTAGAAAGCGTATGAAAGAATCGCCATTAGGGGCATAGGACACCTCGTATGGCGATTGGGGTATTAATCTGTTCAAGAGAGAGATGAATCATAGCGAAACAATAGTCCCTTTGATACCTCTACGTGCCCATTCTTGGGCCATACGTTCTTCTGCTGCACGTTTGATTTCTAACGAATGCTTCCAACGTGCTAAAGCCTCTTCATATGTGACTTTTTTAATTTCCATAATCGATATTATCTATTATCAGTCGCAAAGTTAATATTATTTCCCGATATAACAAACTAAAATTTGAAAATAATAAGATTTATGGCAACAAATAATACAAATTTCTCGCTGGAACTGGCTAAGCGGCTGAGCGAAACGGTGAACAGTGCATGGGAGAGTGGGGAACTGATAGAGCAGGTAACTCCAACAACGCAGGAGTTATTGAAGTTCTGGTTTTCTGAGGAATACTGCTCGCTGAGGCAGCGCAACTTCCATGCGGGGCAGCGACAGGCTATCCTCAACATCATTTATCTGCACGAGGTGATGGGTGTGAAGAATGTGCTGGACTACTACCAGCAACTGACTCCGGACCTGATGCCCGTAGTGGACTTGAGTGCGTTAAGCCAACAGAAGTATCAAATGCCCAAGTATGCCGTGAAGATGGCAACGGGCACAGGTAAGACGTGGGTGATGCATGCCTTGCTGCTGTGGCAGATGCTGAATGCCAGACACGAGGATGTGAAGAGTGGGCGCTTTACGAAGAACTTCCTAATCGTAGCACCTGGCCTGATAGTATATGACCGCCTGTTGGATGCTTTCTGCGGACGGATGCAGCGAGACAAACAGGAGCGCGACATAGAGACCAATGACTTCTACATGAATCAGGAGGTGTTTATCCCCGTTCACTATCGGCAGGAGGTGTTTTCGTATATCCAGAACAATGTGGTGACGAAAGAAGAGGGTATCGGACGAAAGACTACTGGCGACGGACTGATAGCCTTGACGAACTGGCATCTGTTTGAGAATCAGATAGAAGAAGATGTTGAGCAAGAGTTGGATGTGCCAGGTATGATTAACGAACTTCTTCCTATCCGTCCAGGCAAGGCGGCTGGTAACGACCTCGGCATGTTGGATCGCCGTTACCTTAGAGGCTCTGAATTAGAATACCTTGCGGGTTTAGAGGACATAATGGTCATCAATGATGAGGCTCACCATATCCACGAACTGAAACGAAACGGAGAGATAGAGGAAGTGGAATGGCAGAAAGGGTTGAATGCTATTGCCGAGAAGAAAGGAGAAAGGTTCTTCCAAGTTGACTTCTCTGCTACGCCATACGATCAGCGAGGTTCTGGCAAAAAAGTACAGAAGTGCTATTTCCCCCATATCATCGTAGACTTTGACTTAGCCACTGCCATGCGTAAGGGCTTGGTAAAAACATTATTGCTGGACCGCAGACAGGAATTGACGGAACTGAAAGACTTGGACTACAAGGCTGTACGTGACGAACGAGGCAAGGTGTGCGAGTTGAGCGACGGACAACGGTTGATGCTCCGTGCAGGCCTGGCTAAACTCAGAATACTGGAAAAGGACTTCACAGAGAAAGACAGCACCAAGAATCCTAAGTTGCTGGTGATTTGTGAAGACACGGCTGTTTCCCCGCTTGTGGAGCACTTCATGCTTGACGAAGGACTTGCAAAAGACGAAGTTGTGACCATAGACAGCAATCAGAAAGGAGAAATAACCGAAGAAGAGTGGAAAGGTATCAAAGAAAAACTCTTCAACATAGACAAGTATCAAAAGCCCAAAGTCATCATATCGGTGCTAATGTTGCGCGAAGGTTTCGACGTTAATAACATTTGCGTCATTGTGCCCCTACGCTCCTCAGAAGCACCTATCCTTTTGGAACAGATTATAGGACGAGGACTGCGACTTATGTGGCGAGAAGACTGGGCGCAGAGCATTAAGGAGATGGACAGAAAGCGCGTGATACAACTGCATAGCCAACCTAAGACTTATATTGACATGCTGAGTATTGTGGAGCATCCGGCCTTCCGACACTTCTACGACGAACTGTTTGAGCAAGGGCTGGCTGTTGAAGATACTGGTGAGGCTGGCGAAGGAGGCTCTACGGGTGACCTTATCAAAGTGGGATTGCGTGAGGATTATGAGCAGTTCGACTTTGAATGGCCTATGATAGTAAGAGAGGCAGAGGAAGAATTGGAAGATGTGGAGATAGACATCCGTACACTCCAACCCTTTACGGCATTCCCCTTGGAGAAGTTGCGCCAGTTCCTGGCACAGGATGGTGAGACGTTCATCTCGCAGGAAGCCATCTCGAAGACTCAGTTCGGAAGATACAAGGTAACGGCCAATCTGTTTACGGCTACCTGTTATAATGAGTTCCTGCAAAAACTGTTGCGCACCATTACGTTAAGATTTGACCGCATATCGTCACATAAAGAGATGCCTGTGCCTAACCTGCAAATCAACGAGGCACGCACTATTGCTGTGGTTGACAGGTATATTCGTACTCGCTTGTTTGGTCAGCCTTTCAATCCCTTCAACGGAAGCGACTGGAAGATTCTGCTTTCGAAGGATGCCATCGTCACGAAGCACATTATCGAAGAATTGGCTCGTGCCATCTTCAATATTCAGAATAACATTATGACAACTGATGCTCTGGTGGTTCATACTAAGTTATCGTCAGTGACGGAGATTAAGATGCGTGAGACGTATTCAGTGGAAACGCAAAAGACCATCTATGAACGACAAGGCTATCCGTCACATGGCGGAGGATTGGAAAGGGCGTTTATCGATTTCCTCGATAAGGATGGGGTAGTGGAACGTTTCTTGAAAATCAATGAGAGTCAGCATTCCTTTGCCGTCATCTACTATATGCGCCGCGACGGACTGATGGCTACATATCATCCAGACTTCATCGTGGCTACACGTGAGAAGATATTTCTGATAGAGACTAAAGGTAACGACAAACTCTTCGACAAGAATGTTCGTCAGAAACAGACGGCAGCAGTAGAATGGACGCGCAAGATTAACGAACTGAAGCCAGAGGAAAGGATGGGTAGAGAATGGGAGTATGTGCTCATCAGCGAAGACAACTTCTATGCTCTTTCTGCAAATGGCGCAACCATCACAGACATCTGTGACAGATGTAAAGTTTCGCTTTCGGCGGCTATGGGCGAACTGTTTGAGTAAACGTGATTAGTAAAGGTGATACCCTTATAATTCGCCCACAAAAACAAGTAGATTTCTGCAAAAACACAAAAAAGAATAAAAAAAGAACAAAATCAATGAACACAAATTCCGAAGGTTTTGTTCACTTTTTTCCATCTTTTCGCCTCAGGTTTGGATAAAATGTATATTTTTGCACTGCAAACTCAATTCCGTTCGTTATGAAAATAGCGATACTTACCTCTGGAATTCTACCTGTGCCAGCAGTACAGGGCGGTGCAGTGGAAACGCTGGTTGACCATTATCTGGAATACAACAATCAACATCGGCTGCACGATATCACGGTCTATAGTGTCTTTCAGCCCAAAGTATTCAGTTGCCCACAACTACAATCTGATGTCAACCACTATCGCTATATTGACGTGAGCAGCCCGTGGGCCAAAGTCAAGAAACATATACACGGACTCCTGCACAGCGATACGTATTACCACTACAGCATAGACTACTTTCTGCGTCAGGCGTTGAAGGAAATAAGCCGTCAAGTGTTCGACCTTATAATACTTGAGAACAGACCTGGCTATGCCATTCAACTACAAGGGCGGACGAATGCACGGTTGGTTTACCACCTGCATAACGACTTTCTGAATAGCGATACGCGGCAAGGTGCTGATATCTATCAGGCGGCAACAAAAATCATTACAGTCTCCGACTATATCCGCAGCAGGGTTGCAACTTGCAGCAAGCAGGACGGGAAAACCGTTACGGTACACAACGGTATAGACCTTGACGCCTTTGCCCGTCCTGCAACGATGACTCGTGAGCAGATAGGCTGCAAGGCAGATGACTTCATACTGGTGTTCAGTGGACGCCTGATTCCAGAGAAGGGTATCATGGAACTGACAGAAGCCATGAAGATGCTGAAAGAACAATCTCACATAAAACTGCTGGTTATTGGCAGTTCGTTCTATGAGAATGCCAACAGTGATGATGCTTTCATTGCAGAGTTGAAAGAAAGTGGCAGCGATTTGGGCGACAGAATTGTCTTCACAGGCTATGTGAAACACGAAAAGATGCCTGACTACTTGAAACTGGCTGATGTCGCTGTTATCCCATCAACATGGGAAGAACCTTTTGGCCTTACGGTAGTTGAGGGTATGGCGGCAGGCCTGCCTATCATCACCACCGACCGCGGCGGAATTCCGGAGATGGTGACAACAGAGCGCTCGGCGACGGCAGGAGACGCTTGCCAAAGCAAGAATGCCATCGTCATTCCGCTCCTCGGTGACCTTACTGGAAATCTGGTGCAGGCTATCCAGTATCTCTACAACAACAGGGCACTGTGCCGGCAGATGGGAACAGCATCATTAGTTCTGTCAAAGCAATACTCAAAGGAGAACTATGCAAGAGACTTCTTCAATGCCATCAACGCATTGTAGCGATTCAAAAGAAGGTAAAAGGATTGATATTATCATGTAGGATTACAACACCTTTTTAAATTTAAAAGGGGGGGAGGGGCAGGCTTTGCCGTGATAGTAGAACTCACAGACGTTGAAGCATCCATAGACATCATCAAGCAAGGCGGCCTTCTGGATTACCCGTTACACGGCACTCGACATCAGCCGATTGTTGCGTGACCGTAGCCTGTCGTTTACTGACATCAGCGATATGTTCGGCTTCTCCTCGCTCTCGCATTTCAGCCGTTATGTGCAGACAAATTTAGGAGCCAAGCCCTCGGATTTCAGGGAATAAGAAAGCAAATAAGTTCGAGGGAATGCAATTACTCGTCGCCGCCGGAGCCGCCGCTGGAGCCGCCATCAGCAGCCTGGTACGTGAAGACAAACTGGTGGTCACCATTCTCTATTTCCTAATTCTGTATTCTCCCGGTGTCATGCCCGTCTCGCGCTTGAAAAACTTCGAGAAGAACGAGGCGTTGGGGAAGTTCAGCGATTCTGCGATTTGCCAGACGGGCAGGTCGCTGTATTTCAGTTGCAGCTTGGCCTGCTGAATGACGTAGCGGTGGACCCACTGCATGACGGTTTGTCCGCTGACATCGCGGATGACGGCTCCGAGGTGGTTGGGTGTCAGGCAGAGACGGTCGGCATAGAAGGCAATGGTGTGCTCACGGGCGGCATGCTCGTTTATGAGCGTGGTGAAGCGATGGAAAATGTCTTCATGGCGGCTGACGGGGCGACCTTTCCGTTCCGCAATTTCCTTACGTTGGATAAGGTGCAGCTCGGAGAAGAGTGCCGTTTGCAGGGCACGTACAGCGGGAAGCGACAGGGGCTTGCGGTTGACGATATGCCAGAGCAGGCGGAAATATTCACCTGTAATCTGCCAGTCGTCATCGTCTAAGCGGAATGTCGTACATTCATTGAAAAGCACCTCTTGGGGTAACTCCCGATAGGAGAAAGTCTGGATGTCGAACTCCTCGTCCATCGTTTCAATCTCGAAAACGGAGTCGGAAGGCACTACGAACAGCATCTCCGGCTGTAAGTCATGCGGCTCCATATTGATGATGCTGTGGGCATGACCGGACAGGACACGCATCATGCGACCGTCGTCCACCCGGTAGGGCTGGCCTGTCTGGAGGAACA
>FLNZ01003221.1_pt1 | contig 51570 bp, 45 predicted proteins | sample 1140391 | NCBI WGS metagenome assembly FLNZ01 (sample SAMEA3878171, study PRJEB12797) | bioreactor metagenome | biome: Moose rumen | place: Sweden | collected 2011-10 | reverse complement strand
ATAGAACATCCCATTAAGACAAGAATAATGCACCAAGTAACTGGTATGTGCCAAATATCCTCTTTCTCTTTTATCATAACATCATTATCTATTCAGTTTCCCCTTCAATAGCCCAGCCCTCGATAGTCTTGGTTTCAATAGAGAATTTTATGCCGACCTTTATCGTGTTCCTTCTGTCAGCAGAATAGGGAATGGCATAGCCGCGGGATTTGATTTGTTCAAGTGCTTCCAAAGCAGTTCCGCTTGTCTTTAACTCGAAAACATAGATGGTGTCTGGCATGTGCACCACGATGTCGGCACGCCCACATGAAGTCTTAACTTGAGTACGAGCATACACATTGAGCATGGAGAAGATAAGGTAGAAGGTCCATTCGTAAAAGCCTTCGGCATTGGAGACCTCTGCCAGTTTCTTTTTGAATCCTTCGACGTAGGGAAGGCTTGCCAAATAGGCTTGCAGTTCTTCCATCGCCTGATTGATGTCATCTTTTTTCAAGGCTCGCCAGAAGCGTGCGGCAAAACCAATCTGTACGTCAGGACTATCCAAGCCTATATAAGTGGGGAGCAAACCTTCGGTGAATCCAATGCGTACCTCTTGATTTGGAATGGAGAGAATATAGGTTTCCACCTCTTTGTCAAAGTCTTTTATGGTTAAGTAGCCTGACTGGTAGAGTATAGGCAGTGCACTGGTCATAGCTTCTGTCGGGCGGTCAAAGGCTGCGGCGGGAACTTCCATGTTATCCAACGTCGTGATATCCGTGTGGAAATATTGCATCTGACGGATGAGATAGGAGGGAGTCCCTGTGCTGAACCAGTAGTTGTCCAGTTTTCGTGAGTCAAAGGAAAAGAGGAGGCTAAAGGGATTGTATATGTCTTCCGAAGGATGGGCAAAATGATAGCCGTCGTAACGCATCTTCAACTTATCATGTATCTCTTCTGGCGTACACTCATTGGCTATTGCCAAATATTCAATGTCGGGTGCCAATGTTGTACCCAACTCGCTTTCTGTGATACCGCAGACTGCCGAGAAATCGGCATCCATGGAGATGTTTTTTAGGTTGTTGATGGTGGAGAATATGCTGAGTTGAGAAAATTTAGTGATACCCGTAATAAAGCAGAATCGGATGTGAGGCTCCATGGCCTTTAGTGGCTGATAGAACTCTTGCAATATACGTCGGTACTCTGCAAGTGCCTCATCGGTGTGGAGGACTTCCAACAAGGGCGCATCGTATTCGTCAACAATGACGGCTACTTGTCGGCCAGTCAGTTCATGGGCTCTTTGAATGAGGCCTACGATGAGGCTTCCTGGGGTGGTCTCATCTTCTTTGCGCCCATATTTCTCGGCATATGGGCGGAGCAGGAACATGAGCATGCGTTGCATGTCCTGCGGGGAAGCCTGATTCTTTGCAAGGCTGAGGTCAAGATGGAGGACGGGATATTCCGTCCACTCTTTTTCCAGGGTCTCAATGGTTAACCCTTTGAACAGATTCTGTCTTCCCTCAAAGTAGGAACGCAGTGTGGACGAAAGAAGTGACTTTCCAAATCGACGTGGTCGAGCCAGAAAATAGTATTTGGCTCCAGCGTGTGTCATGCGATAGACGTATGCCGTCTTATCGACGTAGACATAGTGCCCGTTTACGATTTCTGAGAATGTCTGTATCCCAATGGGATATCTTCTTTCTAAAAATCCGTCCATGTATGATGAAATTTAGGTTTTTGTGCTATCCTTTCCTCCACACCATCTTGTTGACGATGCTGGTGTAAGGGTAAAGTTCTAGCGCGGATACTATGTTTATGGATTATTTTTTTCTAACGATAATGTTATTGGCGACATTAACGAACTTGGTTAAGTCTGCTTCGTGTAGGGGATGGTACATGCCTACAACCTTGTTGATATCTAGTCCCTTTTTTTGCATATATGCGAAGCTACGACGTGTGAGCCACTGATAGTAGGCCAAAACCCAACCAGCCCAATATTCAGGGCTAATGGTGTATGTCCCATCATTTTTTGATGAAATGGAACTTCCTGCCCCCTGCACTACCATATCGGCCAACTCGGCCCCTGAGAGTCCCACTAAATAACGGGGATTTCCTTTAGCAAATTGACGCGATACATCACACGATAGGAACTTGTCATAAAAGTCCTGTATGGGATATCCGTATTTCCTCACGCCACAATCGAGCATTACGGCAAGATTGCGCATGGCACCGCTGAGGTATGTTTTTTTATATGCCCTTGCCATTACTCCAATTATTTCTAATGATGTCTATCACATATGTCTCATTCTCGGCCATAGGCTGAGTGGCTATCTGTTTGTACTTCCGCCGAGCCTCTTCGTCACGTAATTTATATCTTGTAAAATAATCTTCACGGGAGGTTTTAATGGCTTCGACAAAGGTTAAGGCATCGAAGGCTTTCTTTGACTTCAGAACTACCTGTTCGCCTAACTTCCCTAACCTCATAGCCTCGGATAGGTCACGCAGCGAGAGTGAACCATTGATAAAGTCACCTGCGTAAGAGAAATAGGAATCATCGGCCCAGTAGCCAATGATGATGTCGTAGTCCTTGTAACCGACCTTGAAGTTCTCTAATAAATAGGCTTTCGCCCTCTGTGGAAGGCCTTCTGCGACATTGAATTTCCTATTTCCCAGCAAGATGGTTAGCCAGTTCAAGATGTTGTATTCAGGGGTGTTGAGGTTTAATACGCTGAGCCCGTCCATGTTTAGTTGATAGTGGTTGGCATAGCCATCACTATCAGAGGAACATGCCCATTCTTTGGCAAGTTCTACGTGTTCCGTGCAGTAGAAGCCTAAACCATAATCGTTGTAAGGCTTACCTTCTCCGAAGATAGGCTTTTCTACGATTTTGTTGGAACCGTGATAGATATGAATAGAGCCTGTCATGTATTTATCCTTTTCGCCACACCATTTTGTTGACGATGCCGGTGTAGGATTGGATGATTTTGACTAATCTGTTTTATTGTCTTGTTTCAACAATGATTTTATATATAATTCAATATCCGTAGGCGTGACATTATATATTGGATTGAGGCTTGGAAAAGATGCGTCTTTGCGGAACAAATCACCATTTGTCAGCATTGCCATTAACCCTTTCTTCTTTAAGTGATAGCCGGAGTGTTCTATTGCAGCAGGTATTATACAATTGATGTCTATCCCGCTCTTGAGAATTGAATAGATGTCGTAATAGTCACGAAACTTGCTGCGGCGCATCATCGCTTCCATCTTCATTATGGCGATGGACTCAACATCCGCAAGGCGAATATTATTGAGATATGGGATTTCTTGCATTGTGGGGATTTGATGCCGGGGAGCAGCATAAAATGAGATTTTTACGTCGTTAACAATAAATCTTGCTTGGTCGAAACCAAGAACATCTACTTGCTCTATTTCTCCGACAGTTTCCAATTCCCGGTGAATGTCGGGCCATCCAATTTCTAATTTGTCGTCTTTTGATTGCTTCCAGCGTTGAAAATCGAGATCCTCGCTCTGGCGGGTTTGAAGTTGAATGGATAATGCTGTCCCTCCGACAAGAAGGAATGGCTTGATACAATCCAGTCGTGATATCTTTTCGATTATTTCTCCTGTATGTGGGGCTAATCCTTTATTTGTGTTCATCCGTCAGTCGCTTATTTGCCATTCGCGTTGCCATGCTTTTGACGTAGTGCCGTGGCCGTTTGACATGGAAATAGTACCAGGCAAAGAAATTGTTCAGCATAAAGTATCGCTCTCCTTGTATAACGACATTCTCAAGCCATGCTTTTTTTACATCTTTATATGGAAATGCCTGAAACAGAAGATTTATCTCGTCAATGTCAAGATATAACATAACGAGTTCGATAAGCACGTCATCTGGAATGTCCTCTATCGAGTCCTGCTTGTAAGACCAGAGGCAATGCTCTTGTTTGAGTTTGTTGATCAAATAGGGCTTTATTTCTTCTGTCTGCATTTTTATAAATAGCGGTGGTGCCTCTATGTAGGTTTTGCCTTTATTTTCGCCACACCATTTTGTTGACGATGCCGGTGTAGGATTGGATTATCTTCACAACTTTTGTGCTGACGTTCTCCTCGATGTAGTCGGGAACGGGGATGCCGTAGTCGCCGTTGCGATTCATCTCCACGGCTACATCTACGGCTTGCAGGAGGGACTGCTCGTCGATGCCGGCGATGAAGAAGCAGGCCTTGTCGAGGGCTTCGGGACGCTCCGTGCTGGTGCGGATGCAGATGGCAGGGAAGGGGTGGCCGACAGAGGTAAAGAAACTACTTTCTTCGGGCAGGGTACCAGAGTCGCTGACAACGGCAAAGGCGTTCATCTGAAGGCAGTTGTAGTCGTGGAAGCCGAGGGGCTCGTGCTGTATGACGCGCTTGTCCAGTTGGAACCCGCTTTGCTCAAGGCGCTTGCGAGAGCGTGGGTGGCAACTATAGAGGATGGGCATGTCGTACTTCTCAGCCATGCGGTTGATGGCATTGAAGAGCGAGAGGAAGTTTTTCTCCGTGTCGATGTTTTCCTCGCGATGGGCGGAGAGGAGTATGTAACGTCCTTTTTCCAGTCCGAGCCGCTTGTGGATGTCGCTGGCTTCGATTTCTGCAAGGTTCTGATGTAGTACTTCGGCCATGGGAGATCCGGTGACGTAGGTGCGCTCCTTGGGCAATCCGCAGTCGGCGAGGTAGCGGCGTGCGTGCTCGCTGTATGCCATGTTGACATCGCTGATGATGTCCACGATACGCCGATTGGTTTCCTCGGGCAGGCATTCGTCCTTGCAGCGGTTGCCGGCTTCCATGTGGAATATGGGGATGTGGAGGCGCTTGGCTCCGATGACGCTGAGGCAGGAGTTGGTGTCGCCCAGGACGAGTACGGCGTCGGGACGGGTCTCGACCATAATCTTGTACGATTTGTCGATAATGTTGCCCATAGTGGAGCCGAGGTCGTCGCCGACGGCTTCCATGTAGATGTCGGGGTCCTCGAGTTTCAGGTCGCGGAAGAACACGCCATTGAGATTGTAATCGTAGTTTTGCCCTGTGTGTGCCAGGAGTGTATCGAAATACTTGCGGCATTTGTTGATGACGGCGGCAAGGCGAATGATTTCGGGTCGTGTGCCGACGATGATGAGCAATTTCAGTTTGCCGTTGTTCTTAAACTGTTTCATAAAATGTATCGGGATGTTTCGGGTCAAACAGTTCGTTGGCCCACATGACGGTGACTAAATTCTCAGTCTCGGAGAGGTTGATGATGTTGTGGGTATAACCCGGGAGCATGTGTACGGCCTCGATTTTGTCGCCCGAGACTTCGAACTCTATAACTTCATTAGAGCCTATTTTACGCTCCTGGATAAGGGCATGTCCAGCCACTACGATGAAGAACTCCCATTTGGTGTTGTGCCAATGTTGCCCCTTCGTGATGCAGGGCTTGGAGATGTTAATGCTTACTTGTCCATTGTTGAGGGTATGAATGAGTTCCGTGAACGAACCTCGGTCATCGACATTCATCTTCAGCGGGAAAGCAACCTTCTCCTTAGGGAGATAACTGAGATAGGTGGAGTATAGTTTTTTTGCAAAACTTCCTGCTGGAATCTCGGGTACCATTAAAGTCTGGGGCTGTTCTGCAAACCGATGTATCAGGTTTACAATTTCGCCAAGAGTCACTTTGTGTGTAATGGGGGCATGGCAATATGTGCCTTTCTCATTGGGTACGATGTCAAGGCCGTTGAACTCGCAATGATGTTCGTGCCCTTCCAACGCATCTAACATTTCGGTCACGAGGTCGTCTATGTATAGCAGTTCCAGTTCTACAGACGGGTCGTTGACCTGAATAGGGAGGTCGTTGGCGATGTTGTGGCAGAATGTGGCTACGGCTGAATTGTAGTTTGGGCGGCACCATTTGCCAAAGAGATTGGGGAAGCGGTAAATCAACACCTTAGTGCCGGTCTCGGCCTGATAGGCGAGGAAGAGGTCTTCGCCAGCCTTCTTGCTACGACCATATTCGCTGTTGCCAAAGCGCCCTGTGAGTGAGGCCTGTTGGGAACTTGATAACATGATTGGACAGGTGTTGCCGTGCAGTTTGAGTGTGTCGAGCAATGTGGAAGCAAACCCGAAGTTTCCCTCCATGAATTCGGACTGTTCCTTTGGGCGGTTGACACCTGCCAGATTGAACACGAAGTCGGCACGCTTACAATAGTCGCCTAATAGTGGAGGGTCGGTGTCAATATCGTATTCCATTACCTCATCTATTGATAAGGCTGGTCTGGTCTTGTCTTTGCCGTCTCGGATGTTTTTCAGCGCGGCACAGAGGTTCTTGCCGACGAATCCTTTGGCACCTGTAACTAATATTTTCATGTTCCGGTAGGACTATTTTGCTACGTTGGCAATACCGTTCAACTCATTTTGGATATATTCGAGACTGGCAATCTTTGCCTTTGTCTCTTCCAGGTTGAGACGGCGTGTGTTGTCGCTATTGAACTCAGTGAGGGTGACGCGTTTGATGTCGCCTTCCGTGAAGTATTTGTCGTAGTTGAGGGTGCGGTTGTCGGCAGGTACACGGTAGAAATTGCCCAAATCCTCAGCCTTGGCACATTCTTCGTTGGTGAGTAGTGTCTCGTACATCTTTTCGCCGTGCCGGATGCCGATAACCTTAATCTCTTCCTTCTTGCCCCCGAACAATTCGCACACGGCTTCCGCTTGAGTCTGGATGGTGCAGGCTGGTGCCTTCTGAACGAGGATGTCACCGTTTTGCCCATGCTCGAAGGCGAAGAGTACGAGGTCAACAGCCTCTTCGAGCGACATGATGAAGCGGGTCATCTTGGGCTCAGTAATGGTGATGGGGTTGCCTTGACGGATTTGGTCTATCCATAGGGGAATGACACTGCCACGTGAACACATGACGTTGCCGTAACGTGTACAGCAGATTTTAGTCCCGAGAGAGTTGCGTGACTTTGCCACAGCGATTTTTTCTTCAAGTGCCTTACTAATGCCCATGGCATTGATGGGGTAGGCCGCTTTGTCGGTGGATAGACAGATGACGCACTCCACGCCTGCATCGATGGCCACGTCAAGCACGTTGTCCGTACCGATGACATTTGTCTTCACGGCTTCCATGGGGAAGAACTCGCAAGAGGGCACTTGCTTCAGGGCTGCGGCATGGAAGATGTAATTGACACCTCGCATGGCTGTTTTCAGCGTTGACTTGTTACGCACGTCGCCGATGTAGAACTTGATTTTGTGTGCCACGTCGGGGTATTTTGCCTGATATTCGTGGCGCATGTCATCCTGTTTCTTCTCGTCGCGTGAGAAGATGCGTATCTCACCGATGTCGGTGCGCAGGAAACGATTGAGGACAGCATTGCCGAAGGAGCCTGTGCCGCCCGTAATCATAAGGGTCTTGTCTTGAAATATACTCATAATCTTGGTGCTTTGAGAATTGTATAAAATACTTATTCCCAAACAATTAAACAGTTTGTATAAAGAATGGTCACTTGCATACGCAATGAGAGCCAGCCCCATTTATTCATATAATAGAGCGTGCAAAGATACAAAGAATTTTCAACGTGGACAAACAAAAGAACATTTTATTGCGCCCGCGTGACGCGTATGTATTTTTTTATAAAGTTTTTCTATCGTGTATTTCATGAGAAATTTGTATCTTCGCAGCATAATTATCGTATAAAAATTTTAGTTCTATGTTGATTGCTTTTAAATTGCTTGGTTCGCTGGCATTGCTGATGTTCGGTATGAAATCAATGAGCGAAGCCTTGCAGAAAATGGCAGGTCCACAATTGCGTCATGTGTTGGGTGCCATGACTACCAACCGTTTTACTGGAACCTTGACGGGTATGTTTATAACCGCTGCCGTGCAGAGTTCCACGGCCACCACACTGATGACGGTGTCATTTGTCAATGCAGGTCTTCTGACGCTGGTGCAGGCTATATCCGTCATAATGGGTGCACACATCGGTACTACGGTGACGGCTTGGATTATGTCGCTTGGTATGGGCTTCAATATCACGGATTTTGTCTATCCGGCATTCTTCCTGGGCATTATTTTAATATACATGAAGAAACGCCGCATTGTAGGTGATTTCCTCTTTGGCGTGGCTTTCTTGTTCTTGGGATTAGGGACGCTGAAGGAAACGGGCTTTACCCTTGTGCAGGATCCTGAGGCGAATGTTGTTATCAGTGAGTTCTTCAAGAACTTTAATGAGGCCAGTTTCTTCAATTCCCTTTTCTTTCTCTTAATGGGTACTATACTGACGCTCTGTGTGCAGTCGTCGGCAGCCATTATGGCCATAACAATGATGCTTTGCTCTACGGGTGTGCTTCACATTGACCAGGGCATCATGCTTGTGCTTGGCGAGAATATCGGAACCACTATTACCTCCAACATTGTGGCCCTTAGCGCTAACACTCAGGCTCGTCGTGCAGCCTTTGCGCACATGACAACCAATGTGCTGGGTGTTTGTTGGGTTCTTATATTACTGAAACCGTTCTTTGGGATGGTTTGTCACTTCTCAGGCTTTAACCCTGCAATGACCCCTGATGAGCCTAATTTTGCAATCAAGGCAAGTGTGGCATTGGCGACTTTCCATTCGGCTTTTAACATCAGCAATACGCTGTTGCTCATCTGGTTTATTCCTCAGATTGAGAAGTTTGTATGTTGGGTCATCAAGCCCAAGAAGGTGGATGAGGAGGAGGATTTCCGCCTGCACTTCATCACCTCTGGTATCATGAAGACTCCCGAACTCAGTGTCCTGGAGGCCCAGAAAGAGATAGTGGACTTTTGCGTCCGCATACAGCGTATGTTCGGGATGGTGCGCGAATTGCTGACGGAGAAGGATGCACAGAAGTTCGCGAAACTGTTCTCGCGCATCGAGAAGTACGAGAGCATCAGCGACAATATGGAGATAGAGATTGCCAACTACCTCGACCATGTCAGCGATGCTCACCTTTCAGACGATACGAAGGCAAAGATACGTGCCATGCTCAGGGAGATATCGGAAGTGGAGTCCATCGGCGATGCCTGCTACAATATGGCGCGCACCATCAACCGCAAGATGCAGGGCAAGCAGGACCACTTCACCGAGTCGCAGTATGACCACATCCACCAGATGATGGAACTTACGGATCAGGCTTTGACGCAGATGAACATGCTGATGGGTGGACGAAAGGAAGCCTACGATGTCAATCGTACGAGGAATCTGGAGAACGAAATCAACAACTATCGCAACCAGTTGAAAGCCCAGAACATCGTAGATATCAACAATCACGAGTACACCTATGCGGTAGGCACCATCTATATGGACCTCATCAATGAGTGCGAGAAATTAGGTGACTATGTCGTGAATGTCGTTGAGGCTCGTATGGGTGTCCGTCAGCGGATTGCGTAGGAGAGAATGAGAAAATGAGAAAATGAGAGAATGAGAAAATGAGGGAATGAGGGAATGAGAAAATGAGAGAATGAGAGAATGAGAGAATGAGAGAATGAGGGAATGAGAGAATGAGAGAATGAGAAAATGAGAGAATGAGAGAATGAGGGAATGAGGTTTTCTTAATTCTTGTGGTGCTCAACTTTTGCGGACGTAGCACGTCGCGCACCACTACATCCTAATTCTCAACCTTGTCCAGTGCTTCGTACTTAGAGTTGTTCGACTTAAATTCCGGAACGATATCCTTCATCTTTTTGGCGATGGCCATATCGTCGTAGGAGTATGCAATCTCGACTAATTCATCAATGTCGCGACATACCTTGTCGTAGTCATATTCGCGCACGCTGGCAATGCGTATTTTCTCGTTGAAGGTGGGTCTTGTCTCTTCCTTGTCATTGAGCACCTCCTCATAAAGTTTCTCGCCTGCCCGCAGTCCCGTGTATTTGATTCCCACATTCTTTGCGCCACTTAACAGTATCATGCGTTTCGCGAGGTCGGCAATGCGGACGGGCTTGCCCATGTCGAATACAAATATCTCTCCCCCGTTTCCTTTTGTGCCTGCTTCCAAAACCAGTTTGCATGCCTCGGGAATGAGCATGAAGAAACGTATGATGTTGGGATCGGTGACCGTAACTGGGCCGCCTCTCTTTATTTGCTCGCGGAAAAGGGGAATGACAGAACCGTTTGAACCGAGGACGTTGCCGAAACGCGTGGTGACAAACTGCGTGGGATTTTCCGTTTCTTTGTGTTCCTTCAAGTGACGGTCAAGGCTTTGGACATAGATTTCGCAGATTCGCTTTGAGCATCCCATTATATTCGTGGGATTGACGGCTTTGTCTGTCGATACCATGACAAACTTCTTGACTCCATATTTCGCGCTGAGGTCGGCAATGACACGTGTGCCATACACATTATTATGAATGGCTTCGCCGGGATTGTCCTCCATCATCGGCACATGCTTGTAGGCGGCTGCATGGAACACATATTCTGGTCGGAACTGACGGAAAATCATTTCCATGCGTACGTGATTACAGATGCTGGTCACAATGGTTTCGGCCGGCACGTCGTTGTATTCCTTTGCCATCATGAGCCGGATGTCGTGCTCCGGTGTCTCTGCCTGGTCGATGAGCATCAAGGCTTCCGGTTTGAAGGATGCCACCTGGCGTACTATCTCCGAGCCTATGCTGCCTGCCGAACCTGTGATGAGCACACGTTTGCCTGCCAGCTCCTGGGCGACAGATTTCATGTCCACATGAATCTCGTCGCGTGGAAGCAAGTCTTCTACGCTTACTTCCTTCAGTGCCATTGCCCCCTGTGGCTGTTGGCTGGCATCGGCAGAGTTGGTGTCAAGTACGCGCTCCTCAACCATAAAGATGCGTATGCCGTTGCTGATAAGCAAATCCTGCAACTCTTGGTTGTCGCGGAATTTGTTTCTCACGGTGGGTGAAACAAGCACGGCCTCGGTATCTGTCCGTGCGATGGTATCTGCCAACTGCTCGTTGATGGGATATACTTTTGCCCCCATGAGCGTGTGGTGCGGATGGGGATTTTTCGGAGAAATGAATCCACGCAGGATGAACTTTGTCGGGCGTTGCGAACGGATGTTCTTTGCCAGTGCCACGGCACCATCGCTTTCTCCGTAGATAAATGCCTTCAGCGCACGTGCATCCCTGGTGGTGACATCATAGAGAATCTTCACCAGTATGCGCACGGTTCCCATGAGCACCGTGCTCAGCATGAATATGAGTAAAATCTGCCGTCCGTTAATATGCTCGATTACGCGTCTGTCGGTCCACCAGTAGATAGGGTAGTGGAGTGCGAAAAAGAGCAGCATTGCCAGCGCATTGGCATTGGCCACACGCATGAGATCGACGAATGATGAATAGCGAATGATGCCGGAATAGGTGTGGAATATCTTAAAGCAGAGCAGGCAGATGGGCAGGATGAAACATAAATAGAGATAAGAGAGCCTGTAGAATGCCAATTGTGTGTAGTGTCCGCGGTATCCCAGCCAATACACAAAGAAGAGCGAGAAATAAATGATGGCGCAATCCAAAAGTAAGACAAGCCAGTAGGGAAGGGAGTTCCGCCTGAAATACCAATTGAATATCTTATCTAATAATAGCATGTATCCAAATCTTTTAATTCAGTGCGGCAAAGTTAAGAGTTTTCAGCCATTTGTGCAAATAAATCGGAAGAAAATGGCATTATGCGAGGTAGGTCAGCCTGTTTCAGAGCATTAATAGCGCAAATATGGGCACCAGGAATCAGAAGCGGAAACCGACAAATGCCCTTGCACGCCATTTGCTATTGCCCACTTGCAGGTTGTCGCGGTCGCCAATGAGCGTATAGTTATAGACCATTGTCCCTCCTGCAAAATATCGTCCCCAGTTGCGCACAAGTGCCAATCGCCCCGTGGCAATAAATTCCGGGAAATGATAGGGCATGTGCTCCAAGCCCTCGTTTGTCCACAGGCGGGCGCGGCTATATACTATAAGTGTGGGCAGGGCTGAAAGGTGGAGCAGCCAATCGCGATGAATGACAAAGTTATAGCCGTAGCCAGCCCCTACGCCGAGATTGGCTGCTTTCAGGCGCAGAAGCTCGTTGCCTATATCGTCATTGCCCGTTGTGGTATGCAGTTTCTGCCATTGGAACGAGGCACCCAACATGAAGCTGCCTGCCGATTTCTTCTGTATGTATGATTGGCTGAAGGCTGCAGGGTAGGAGAAGCGCTTATGGTTGAAGGCATAGTAATAATTGAAATTAAAGGAGCGCAGGCTTATCAGGTCCTTGCCCATCTTCGTGCGTGGCCCGTCGCCCCTCTGTGTCCATCCGCGCACGTTCTTTGCACGCTGGACAATGATGTCAAACCCCATGCGGTTGTAGTACTCATTCGTGTTGTACTCAAAGTCGTTGTACCATCCCACGAGACTGCTGGGATTGAAGGTCAGGGCCAGCGTAATGCCCGTGTACGAGCCGGCCAGACTGATGGTGTTCTTGCTTTTGTTGAATGTATGGGTCTGCAACCGCCTGTCGCCCACCATGCCGTTCGTGTTAATGGCCGAGCCGGTCAGGTTGTATCGTGCCTTTACGGTCCATCGTGTCTGAGGGCGGGTAATGTAGTTCGTGTCCACGGAAACATTGTAATATTGCTTGCACAGCCAATTGTCCACTTTGCCCCAAAATGCCTTGAACCTGTCGTGTTGCTGTTCCTGGGCGGTGGCAGACAGGGTGAGAAGGAGGGCTGTGATGACAAAAATGTGCCGTTTCATCGAGGATTTTGTACTTTCTTGTTCTTGTTTTCCGGGTGTGTTTCCCGAATGTCGGGTACAAAGTTACGCTTTTTTAGCCGAACGACCAAGTATTGCCCCCTTTTTTACATGGCGTCGTACTCCATCGGGCACCATATTCTTCTGCGTGCAAGAATACTATTCTTCCCCCCTGCATGATACTGTGTCTCCGCCCCTCGCAATACTATTGTTTGGTGTGTCATAAACTTTTCTCTCAAATCTCGCCCCTATTTCGGGATTTATGCTTATCTTTGTACATCTTTTATTAATTATATAGAAATACAACTATGAAATTAGACGGACGCAGAGAAAGCTCGAACGTGGAAGATCGCCGCGGAATGAGCACAGGAACAAAGGCTGGCATTGGTGGCCTGGCAGGTATTATTTTGGTTGCCGTGATGACCCTTATGAACGGCGGGAACATCGGTGACGTGGTGAGCAATGTGGTGCAGCAGGGCATGACCGTTCAGGAAGAGCAGGTTGACGGTCAGCGCGAATTTACTGCCGAGGAACAGGAACTGGCCAAGTTCTCGCGTCAAGTCCTTGCTTCCACAGAGGATGTCTGGGCTAAGAAGTTCAAGGAAATGGGCAAGGAATACACGCCTCCCACGCTGGTGCTGTTCACCAACAGCGTTAGTTCTGCATGTGGCGAAGCCAGTTCTTCTGTAGGTCCCTTCTATTGCTCCGGTGACCAAAAACTATACATCGACCTGTCTTTCTTCACGGAGATGAAGAGTCAGTTAGGTGCCGATGGCGATTTCTCCTATGCCTATGTCATTGCGCATGAGGTCGGGCATCATGTTGAAAACTTGCTTGGAACACTGAATGCGGCACATGTCCAGATGAACAAAGTTTCGCAGACGGAAGCCAATAAAATCAGTGTGCGCCTGGAATTGCTGGCCGACTACTATGCAGGCGTTTGGGGCCATTACGAGAACGAAGCCTACAAATCCTTGGAGGCAGGTGACATTGAGGAGGCAATTGACTGTGCAGAGAAGATCGGTGACAACTATTTGCAGAAGAAGGCGCGTGGCTATGTGCAGCCCGAGTCCTTTACCCACGGCACCAGTGCCCAGCGCATGAAATGGCTGAAGAAGGGACTCGACACCGGCGACATGAACACCACCACCTTTAATATTCCTGAAAATCAACTGTAAGCATGAAAAAGAACATTATTCTCTGCGGGCTTTGCCTTCTCTCGGTCCTTCCTGTCAGGGCGCAGGTCTCCATTGATGTGGACCTTAGTGCCCAAGGCCATCCTGTAAGTCCCACGCTATATGGCATTTTCTTTGAGGACATCAACCATGCTGCAGACGGTGGCCTGTATGCCGAACTCATCCGCAACCGTTCCTTTGAGGAGCGCACCGATGAACCATTGGCTTGGAAGGCCTTCTCCGGCAGCACCCTATCCCTCACTTCTCAGGAACTCCTTAACGAAGCCCAGCACCATGCACTCCAACTCACCGTCACGCAACCTGGCGGCGGTGTGGAGAACGAAGGCTTTTGGGGCATCCATGCCCAGAATGGCATGCAATATACACTGTCTTTCTGGGTGCGCTGCACTGAGGGGAACCCCGGACGGCTGACTGCTTCCCTCGTCTCTGCGGATGGCACGACGCTGGGGCAGACTATCCTGTCAGAAAAGCTGAATAAAAAGTGGAAGAAACTGGAAGCACGCTTTGTATGTACAGCCGATGACCCACGGGCGCAGTTCCGCCTTACGGCAGAGCAGCCCTGCCAGTTGGTACTGGATGTCGTAAGTCTCTTCCCTCCCACCTTCAAGAATAGGGAAAACGGAATGCGCCCTCAGTTGGCACAGATGCTTGCGAGTCTGCACCCCAAGTTCATGCGCTTCCCTGGCGGATGTTTTGTAGAGGGTCAGCATGCTCCGGAGAATGCTTATCACTGGCAGCGTACCGTAGGTCCCATCGAGCAGCGTCCCGGCCACATGAACGCCAACTGGGGATTCTGGGTAACCGACGGATTGGGATTCCATGAGTATCTGCAATTGGCCGAAGACCTCGGAGCCAAGCCTCTCTATGTGGTGAATGTGGGCATCTGGCACGGGGGCTTTACGCCGGTGGAGGAACTCGAACCGTGGATTCAGGAGTGTCTGGATGCCATCGAGTATGCCAATGGCGATGCTAAGACGACCAAGTTTGGCCGTATGCGTGCTGAGAACGGTCATCCCGAGCCCTTCAATCTGGAATATCTGGAGATTGGCAACGAGAATGCCAACTTCCACTTCGACAACAACAGCGACCAGAGTGAACGCTATTTCGAACGCTATCGCAAGTTCTACGATGCCATCAAGGCGAAGTACCCACAGATGCAGTGCATCGGCAATGTGGAGGCCTGGGGCACCGACTTCCCCTCATGGCGCAGCCAGGAGCCCGTGGACATCCTCGACGAACACTACTATCGCAATCCCATGTGGTTCCTCGATGCCTATGACAAGTATGACAAGTACGACCGCCAGGGACCGAAAATCTATGTCGGGGAGTATGCCGTGACCAGTATGTTCGGTAAGGTGGGCAATCAGAACGCTGCCCTTGGCGAGGCCGTCTATATGCTGGGCATGGAGAACAACTCCGACATCGTCACCATGGCCTCTTACGCCCCCCTCTTCGTGAACGACAATGCCAAGAACTGGCCCACCGACCTCATACATTTCGATTCCGGCAATGCCTTTGGCACACCTTCGTATTGGGTGCAGCAGATGTTCGCCACGCACATTGGCACACGCACCGTACCGAGCACGCTCACGTGGCGATTGCCAGAGCCCCGTCCGGTGGAGGCCAGGCAGCCTTTGCGCATAGGCGTAGGCACCTGGAACACGCAGGCCGAGTTTAAGGACCCGCAACTCATCGTGGACGGCAAGACCTATCAGTTGCCCGACCTTGCGACGTGGGAAAAAAACCGTGGACGCGAGCCTCATCTTGAGGTGTGTCCTGTGGAATTTGCAAACAATAAGCCTTATACCTACAGCGTGAAAGCACGCAAGACGGGTGGATATGAAGGGTTCCTGCTGGTCTATAATTACCAGAACGACCGTGACTATGACTGGGTAAACATTGCCGGATGGGGCAATACGCAGAATGTGGTGGAACAAAGTGTCGATGGCGGACGCGTCAACATCAGCGAGAGCGTACCCTTCCATGTGGACACCGAGCGTTGGTACGACCTCCGCGTGGAGGTGTCCGGCGATTCTGCAGTGGCATACATCGACGGACAACGCCAGTTTGTGGCACACCACAAGAATCCCAACATGCGTGGCGTATATGGCAATGCAACCCTCGACGAGACCACGAACACCCTGTACGTCAAGGTGGTGAATGTGGGCGAGGGTGCCACACAGGGGTGCATCAATCTTGCCGGCGGAGCATCTGCCCGTGCTACAATGGTACGCCTTTCTGCCGAAAGCGGGCAGGATGAGAACACTCGTCTCGACCCTCAGGCCATTCATCCGCGTCATTCAGGTGTGTTCACGCAAAAGGAGGGACGGCAGATAATGTTCCCCGTAACACCATTCTCGGTAAATATCGTTACCATCAAACTGAAATAGAGACGTGCAATCAAGTAAAAATCAACACCGATGATTTGGCTTTGATTGGATAATGAAATGACGTTGATTGGATATTGAAAAAGCGTTGATTGCATAGTGAAAAAGTGATGATTGCATAGTGAACCTCACTGAGGTTCGTGTAACGCAGGTTTAGGTTGTATGGCAAATTCGCAGAAACAAGGCACTGTCCAGATTCAGACGCAGGTGCAAACGCTCACGCCACAGCAAGTGCTGACGGTGCGCTTGACCGAAATGCCCCTCAACGACTTGCGCGAGCGCATAGAAAAGGAACTTGAGGACAATCCGTGGCTGGAGGGCAGTACAGACCCGTCTGAGGATGCGGAGTACACGGGAACGGCAGGTGAGACGGGCGAAACCGATGCCCCCGTGTCTTCCGATGCGGATGCTTCCGTGCTTTTTGACGATGAGGACGATGCCTTTCCGCGCGACGCCAACAGGGATGCCGAGCAGAATCGGCGTGAAATAAGTGATACGTCCGAGTCGTTCTACGATTATTTGGTGGGGCAGTTGGGCGAGTATAGCCTTACCGCCCACGAACTTGAGGTGGTCAAGTACCTTATCGGCTCACTTGCCGACGATGGATTGCTGCGCACGCCCCTCTATCAGATAGCCGACGAGTTGGACATCTATCAGAATGTGCAAACCACGGTGGAGGAACTGGAACACCTGCTTGTCGATGTCCTGCAGCAGATGGAACCCGCCGGTGTCGGAGGACGCGACCTGCGCGAATGCCTGACCCTACAGGCACGGCGCAATTACAAGGATGAGGCGCAGACGCAACTGCTGACCCTCTTTCAGCGTTACTGGGACGACTTCAGCCATTTGCGCTGGCCGCGTATTCAGCATGCGTTGAAATTGGACTCGTTAGGGTTGACGCATCTGCGCCATCGCATCCAGCGGCTCAATCCTCGTCCGGGCGGCAGCATCGGGGGCGATCGTAGCGACAACCATGTCATCACCCCTGACTTTATAGTGGAACGTGATGAGAACGGTAAAGTCCTGCTGACGCTGAACGAGGGCAACCTCCCGCAACTCTCCATTTCTCCTGATGCCGAGGAGGAATTGCACCTGCCCGTCGTAAGCAAGAGCGACAGAGAGGCACAACGCTATATCCGCCAGCAGGTGGCAGGGGCACAGATGTTCATCAACGCTATTGCACAGCGGCGCGAAACGATGATACGTACCATGCAGGCCATCATCCGTCTGCAACATCCTTTCTTCGTGGAGGGCGACGAAACCCTGTTGCGCCCTATGCGCCTGGAGGATGTGGCACAGCAAACCGGACAGGACATCTCCACGGTCAGCCGTGTGGCAAACAGCAAGTTCGTACAGACCGACCACGGCATTTATCCGTTGCGATGGTTCTTCACCACTGCGGCAACGCTGAATGGCGATGAGGTTACGGTGCGCAAGATATTACAAGCCCTGCGCGAACTGGTGGATGCAGAGGACAAGCGCCACCCGTTGAGCGATGAGAAACTGGTGGCACAACTGCGCGAAAGAGGATATGAAGTGGCACGACGCACGGTCGCAAAGTACCGCATACAGTTGGGTATTGCAGAAAGTAGAATGAGGAAGCAATGAAAGTAAACGAGCAAAAGATAATTATTCGTTCCGCCAAGGTGCTGTCCGATGTGTTCCGCCCATCGTATTTCCCCTTGTTGGGCTTTGTGATAATGTTCTTGTTCACGTACCTTTCGCAGTTGCCGCTTTGGTACAAACTGTCGTTCCTCGCCATTGTCTATGTCGTCATCATCCTGTTGCCGAAGGCGGCAATATTCCTCTATCGGAAGGCGTATGGCCTGACCCCTCAGGACTTGCTGTTCCATCGCCATCGTCTCGTTCCTTACATAGTACATATCATTTGCTATGGTGTGATGCTGAAAATGTTGCATGATTTCCATTCACCCACCTTTATGAGCTCAATTATCGTCGTCAGCCTTTTGGTACAGTGTGTGTGTACGGTCATTACGCTTTGGTGGAAAATCAGCATACACTCGGCAGGTGTGGGAGCCATCATCGGAACCCTCATAGCCTATGCTTCCGTGTTTAACTTTAATCCGGTGTGGTGGCTATGTATTGCGGTGCTCATAAGTGGCTTGGTGAACAGTAGCCGTATGCTCTTGCGCCAGCATACACTGGGACAGGTCATGGGGGGGACGGTCATTGGTTTCTTGTGTGGCTTGATAGGATTGTTTATATAAAAGTTTATGGATATGGATAATCAAAGAACTAAGGTGAGTATCATCATGGGGAGCACCAGCGACCTGCCCGTCATGGAGAAGGCCGCGAAGGTGCTTGATGAAATGGGCATATACTTTGAGATGAATGCCCTTTCCGCCCATCGCACCCCTCGAGAAGTGGAGCAGTTCGCCCGCGAGGCTGAAGGGCGTGGCATACGGGTTATCATCGCGGCTGCCGGCATGGCTGCCGCTTTGCCTGGCGTGATAGCAGCCAACACCACGCTCCCTGTCATCGGTGTCCCCATCAAGGGTATGCTCGACGGCCTCGATGCCCTGCTCTCCATTGTGCAGATGCCTCCCGGCATTCCCGTGGCCACGGTGGGAGTGAATGCGGCACAAAATGCTGCGTTGCTGGCCGTGCAGATGCTGGCCCTTTCCGATGAGTCTTTGGCAGAACGGCTGAAGGCATACAAGGAAAGCCTGAAGGAAAAGATAGTGAAGGCCAATGCCGAACTGGCCACGGTCGCCTACAGCCATAAAGTTAATTAGCCCAAATAGCCCATTAACCCCATTAACCCCATTAACCCCATCTCTCACTATGCAGCGAAGAAAAACCCACGAAGTGCGCGTAGGCACGATAGGCATCGGCGGTGACAATCCCGTCCGTGTGCAGTCGATGTGTACCACTTCCACGATGGACACCGAAGGCTGTGTCCGTCAGGTACTCGCCATTGCCAAGGCAGGCGGTGAACTGGTACGCCTGACGACACAAGGCGTGCGCGAGGCAGAGAATCTTGGAGAGATTCGTCGTCGTGTGCGTGAGGCCGGCTGCAACGTGCCCCTTGTGGCTGATGTGCATTTCAATCCGCGCGTGGCTGAAGTGGCTGCCCGTAATTGCGAGAAAGTGCGCATCAATCCAGGCAACTATGTCGATGCGGCCCGTCAGTTCAAGCATTTGGAATATACCGATGAGGAATATCAGGCCGAACTTCGTAAGATAGAAGACCGGCTTGTTCCCTTCCTGAATATATGCCGGGAACATCATACGGCTGTGCGCATTGGTGTCAACCACGGCAGTCTCAGCGACCGCATCATGTCGCGCTATGGCGATACTCCGGAGGGCATTGTCGAGTCGTGCATGGAGTTCCTGCGCATCTGCATGAAGGAGAGGTTCCTTGATGTCGTGGTGAGCATCAAGGCATCCAACACCGTGGTCATGGTGGAGAGCGTGCGATTGCTGGTTAAGGCCATGGAGCAGGAGGGCATGACCTTCCCCCTTCACCTTGGCGTTACTGAGGCCGGTGAGGGTGAGGACGGGCGTATCAAGTCGGCTGTGGGCATCGGCGCACTGCTCGTCGATGGCATTGGCGACACCATTCGTGTGTCACTTAGCGAAGCCCCCGAGAACGAAATACCTGTGGCATACACCCTGCTGCAGGCAGCCCGTTTGCGTTTTACCAAGACGGAGTATATCTCTTGCCCAGGTTGCGGACGCACATTGTTCGACCTTCAGGGCACCATTGCTAAAGTGAAAGCCGCCACTGCCCACTTGACGGGACTGAAGATTGCCGTCATGGGCTGCATCGTAAATGGTCCCGGCGAGATGGCGGATGCTGACTATGGCTATGTGGGTGCTGCCCGTGGCAAGGTGAGCCTCTACCGTGGCAAGCAGTGTGTAGAGATGAATATTCCGGAAGAAGAAGCCGTGGAACGGCTGTTAGAGATTATTGAAGAGGATGGTGGGTTTTATGGGTCTAATGGGTGCATTAGGCAATCTGCCCATTAATCCCCTCAATCCCATTAGCCCCATTAATCCCATTAACCCCATAAAACCCCATAAAAATTAGCAAATGAATAACCAACCCCTACTTATCTACAACACGCTCTCGCGTCAGAAAGAACTGTTCCGCCCTCTGCATGAGGGACGTGTGGGCATGTATGTTTGCGGCCCCACTGTTTATGGCGATGCCCATCTGGGGCACGCGCGTCCCGCAATTACCTTCGACCTTTTGTTCCGTTATCTACGCCATCTCGGTTATAAGGTGCGCTATGTACGCAATATTACGGATGTAGGCCATCTGGAGCACGATGCCGACGAGGGTGAGGACAAGATTGCCAAGAAGGCCCGACTGGAAGAACTTGAGCCCATGGAAGTGGCACAATACTACACCAATCGCTTCCACGAGGCAATGGATGCCCTCAACTGCCTGCCGCCCAGCATCGAGCCGCACGCTACAGGACACATCATCGAACAACAGCAACTGGTGCAGCAGATACTTGACAACGGTTTTGCCTATGAGTCGAACGGTTCAATATATTTCGATGTAGAGAAATATGATAAAGAGCATCGCTATGGCATACTCTCTGGGCGCAGTCTTGAGAATGTCAAGGATGCCAGCCGTGAACTCGCAGGCGTGGGCGAGAAGCGCAATCAGGCAGACTTTGCCCTTTGGAAGAAGGCACAGCCCGAGCACATCATGCGCTGGCCTTCGCCCTGGAGCGACGGTTTCCCAGGTTGGCACTGTGAGTGTACGGCCATGGGGCGCAAGTATTTGGGTGAGACGTTTGACATACATGGAGGTGGCATGGACCTCGTCTTCCCACACCATGAGTGCGAGATTGCTCAGGCCGTAGCCAGTCAAGGCCACCAGATGGTTCACTATTGGATGCATAACAATATGATTACCATTGGAGGGCAGAAGATGGGCAAGTCGTACAACAACTTCATTACCTTGCCCGAATTCTTTGCCGGCACCCACGAGAAACTCACGCAGGCTTACGCGCCCATGACCATCCGTTTCTTCATCCTTCAGGCTCACTATCGCTCGACCGTTGATTTTGGCAACGAGGCTTTGCAGGCAGCAGAGAAGGGTCTGGCCCGACTCATGGATGGTTGGAAACTGCTCCAGCGAATGCAAGAGGGACAAAAGACAAAGGGACAGCCGCAGGTCGAGGTTCAGTATGTTGCGACGCTGTCGCAACAATGCTACGACGCTATGAACGACGACCTCAATTCTCCCATGGTCATCAGCGCCCTCTTCGATGCCTGCCGCGTCATCAATACCGTAAATGACAAGAAAGCCAGCATCACCGCTGAGGTGGCACAGGCTCTCGGTCAGGTGTTCCATACTTTTGCCTTCGATATTCTTGGGCTCACGGAGTCCTCAGGTACAAGCAACAAGGCGCGTGAAGAGGCTTTCGGCAAGGTGGTAGATATGCTTCTGGAGCAGCGCAGCCAGGCCAAGGCCGAAAAGAACTGGGCACTCTCAGACAAGATTCGCGACGACCTTCAGGCTCTTGGCTTTGAGGTGAAGGATACACAAGACGGCTATGCATGGTCGCTAAATGTGTAACGTGTGTGATTTCTTGATGCTCAAGGGGGGTAATACATGAATGTGTAGTCAACAACAAACTATAAATAGCCCTCGCAACATTATTTAGCCGTTTAGTTCTTTGATATATCGGATTAAATTCCTAACTTTGCAACGATATCCTTTATTAACCAATAAAATTTTAAAGTATTATGAAGAAAATGAAATTGTTCGCAGGCGTGATGAGCCTGGCTCTCATTCTTTCTGGTTGTGGTGGCATGACCAACACGGGCAAGGGTGCGCTCATTGGTACCACTGCAGGCGGTGCCGCAGGTACCGGCATTGGTGCTCTTATCGGTCATTTCGTAAATGGTTCCAAGGGTACAAAGATGGGTGCCATCATCGGTGCTGCTGCCGGTACTGCTGTGGGTGCTACCGCAGGTACGCTGATTGGCCGCAAGATGGATAAGGCTGCTGCTGCTGCCAAGGCTCTGGAGGCTGCTCAGGTTGAGAAGATTCAAGACTCTAACGGTCTTGATGGCGTGAAGGTTACCTTCGACAATGGCATCTTGTTTGCTGTAGGTAAGGCTAACTTGACCGCCAGTGCACAGAGTTCTCTGAAGAAGTTTGCTACCGATGTGCTGAATGTGTACACCGACTGCGATGTTTCTATCTGCGGTTTCGCAAGTTCTGATGGCAGTGAAGAGACCAACATGACTCTGAGCGAGAACCGCGCCAACGCGGTTACCAACTACCTGACTGGTAAGTGCGGCGTGGCCAAGAAGCAGATTAAGGCTACCACCGGTTATGGTGAAGATCCCAACTTCCTCATCCTGGATGCCAATGGTAAGGAAGACGTGAAGGCAAGCCGTCGCGTCGAGGTTTACCTCCTGGCCAGTGAAGAGATGATTAAGGCAGCCGAAGCAGGCACATTGGAATAATCCAGAAATGCTGACACTCTCTAGATAATCTAGGCTGTCTAGAAAATCTAGAACGATGAAGAAAATTCAACGAATCTTGAGATGGATTGTGCTCCTGTTCTTTGGGAGCACAATCCTCTCTGTTTTTATCCTACGTTGGTGCCCTGTTTATGTGACGCCACTGATGATTATCCGTTGCGGACAGCAGATGTCGCGTGGCGAGAAGTTGCGCCTGCGCCACCATTGGGTGCCCATAGAGGAGATATCGGAGCATCTGCCTGTCGCGGTAATGTCAAGCGAAGACCAGAATTTCCTGCAGCATCACGGATTTGACTTTGATGCCATTGGCAAGGCTGTCGAAGAGCATCGTAAGGGCAAGCGTCAGCGTGGAGCATCCACCATCAGCCAACAGACAGCCAAAAATGTGTTCTTATGGACGGGGGGAGGCTGGTTCCGTAAAGGGCTGGAGGTCTATTTTACCGCCCTCATAGAATTGATGTGGAACAAGCATCGTATCATGGAGGTTTATCTCAATTCCATTGAAATGGGTGACGGCATCTATGGTGCTGAAGCCGTTTCGCAAATCCACTTTGGCTATCCAGCCCGTGAACTCACGCGGGCCAATGCAGCACTTATTGCTGCAACATTGCCCAATCCATTGCGCTTCAGTTCAAAATCTCCCTCGTCTTATATGCTGCGCCGACAAAGTTGGATTCTGAAGCAGATGCGATATATAGAAAAGAATGTTGACCTCGATAAACTAAAAGAGTAATGTGCGCAAGAAAATCCCTGCTGCTTCTGCTCCTTTCCTTTAGTGCCTTGTCTTGTTGCCGTGCACAACAGGACAGCGTATTGGTGGAGCGACTTTTGGAAAGAGGAAAACGCGAAGCCACGCAACCGCTCCATCTGTGGTATGCCCGTCAGTTTCTTGGGACTCCCTATGTGGGTCAGACACTGGAGGTCAATCCACAGGAGCAACTCGTGGTGAATTTGCGCCAGTTGGATTGTACTACATTCGTAGAAACCGCTCTTGCCCTTGCCCTTACGCATCGTCAGGGTAGCACACATTATGCTGAGTATTGTCGCAATCTTGCCCGTATCCGTTATCGTGACGGACGTCTCAACGGCTATCCCTCGCGCAACCACTATTTCACACAGTGGATTGACAGTAACGGACGGCAGGGTATTGTACGCGAACGGCAGACTTTTCCGAATATTATGACGGAAACGCAGACGCTCGCCCTTCATTACATGAGTCAGCATCCCCAGTTCTATCCTATGTTAAAGAATGACACGGCTCATCAGCATAGGATTCGTCGCTATGAACAGGAATGTCTGGGGCGGACGGTCAGATACATTCCCCGTGCCCAACTGAACCAGCGTCGGTCCTCGGCTCTTGGAAAGTCGATTCACGACGGGGACATACTTGCCATCGTTACCCGTAAGGATGGGCTTGACACTTCTCATATAGGTTTTGCGCAATGGGGCAGTGACGGTCGCCTTCATCTGCTGAATGCCAGTCAGATACATAAAAAAGTGGTATTGGAGCCCATGACCCTCTATCAGTACATGGGCAAGCATCCCTCACAACTCGGAATCCGCGTTATCGAAGTATTGCCATGAAGCACATAATCCTTTCTTCCATATTCTGTTTGTCATGCCATGTTGCAGCATTTGCACAGCAAAACCAGATTTTCTCCGACGATTATCGGTCTTTGCAACTTGCTGTTGAGGGCGATCCGCTGCTTCCTCCTGTCCTCGATATGACCAAGCATCAACACCTGACCATCGAATTTGATGAAATGAGTCACGATTATCATCGCCTCATTTATCGTATCGAACATTGTAATGCAGACTGGACACCTACTGACGGGCTGTTTGAAAGTGATTATCTGGTTGGTTTCAACGACCAGCCTATTGACGATTATGAAAATTCCTTCAATACGTCGCAACTCTACACCCACTACCGGCTCACTCTGCCCAACAGCGAAACGCGTATGCGCCTTTCGGGCAACTACCGTGTGACAATCTTTGACGACGAGGATATGGAGTCTCCGATTCTCAAGACCGAGTTCTGTCTTGTGGAACCCTCCATGAGTATATTGCCCGTTCTGAGTGGTAATACGGATATAGATTTCAATCGCAACCACCAACAACTGAGTTATTCCGTCAGTTATGGGAATAATCGTGTCGTTGATCCCCAGCGAGAACTGCATACCGTGGTTATGCAGAACCGCCGGCAGGATAATCGTGTGGTTGACCTTCGCCCCAATATCCAGAATGACAGGGGCGTGGAATTTACACATCGTCGTCAGCTCATCTTCCCTGCGGGCAATGAGTTTCACAAGTTTGAGATTTTGGATGTGGAGAAGCCAGGCCTCAATGTCGATAATATGCGTTGGCATGAGCCCTACTATCATGCCACCCTCTATGCCGACCGTCCGGCTCGCAATTATGTGTACGACGAAGACCAGAATGGAGCCTTTGTCATGCGCACCGACAATGATTTGGAAGAAGATGCTACGGAAAGTGAATATCTGTGGGTACACTTTACCCTTCAGATGCCGCAGCCCCTATCTTCTGATGTGTATGTCTGGGGGCAATGGTCCAACGGCTCGTTCAATCCTGCATGCCGAATGCAGTGGAATGAAGAGTCGCATCAATACGAAGCCTCCATTTATCTGAAACAGGGCTATTACAATTACAAATATCTTTGTGAAGACGGCACTTCGCCTGATGGGGATTTCTATGAAACCGAGAACGAGTACATAGTTCTTGTTTACCACCGTCCACAAGCAGGGCGTTACGACCGGTTGGTGGGATACAGGCGCTTTTTTAGCAGATGATGGCCTGTGCCCTCAGAGCGAACGTCCTACATCATGCCGATTTCCTGCCATTGAGCAATCAGGGCTGCAACATCTTTGCGGGCTTGTTCCTCGGTTACTTCGTAGGTGTCTGTCAGTATCTTTACAAGGTCATCTTCCGTAAACTCCTTGCCTACTACTCCGCGCCACATCAGTGCTGCACTTTCGTTCAGGCTGACGACTTTACTGAAGTCGATGTTCTTCCTGCCTGTGGCAACAATGACATTCTCGCCACATACATCGCGCAATTCAAATCCTTCTTTTATCTTCATGTCTTTTCTTTCTAAGTTCAGATTATTGTTTTATAGATAAATAGCAGCCATCGTCGCAGGGGCAGCAACCTCCGCCACAGGCGTATCCGTCTTTGCAATGCAGGGTCGCTTGAACGCAGTGTGCGATTGGGACGGATGTATTGGGTCACGATGCCTGCAACATTCTGGCGCTTGCATGATTCTGTACCTTTCAGGTTGCCGTCGCCCATCAGGGTCAGGTCGTCACCCTTTATGTCAATGATTCGGTGTAATACATAGTGGTCGGGCTCAATCTCAGCCAGCACGGCATCACCTATGTTCAGTTCTTCTACGGGCTCCAATAAGACCAGGTCGCGCTCGTGTTCCAGAAACGGGCGCATGGAATAACCCTTTACAGCAATGGTTGCGGTATGTCCTTCACGAATCATGTCGCGTGCCAATCCCAGGAGCACACGGTTGGGGATTTCTTTTCGCTCTGACTCTGTCAGCACTCCGTTGCGCTTCTGGTAGGCAGCACGTGCAGGTGTCATACACAAGTGCGCAATTCGCTTTATGGTATTCTTTACTTTCACCTCTCACCTCTCACCTCTCACCTCTCACTTCTCACCTCTCACTTCTCACTTCTCACCTCTCACCTCTCACCTCTCACCTCTCACCTCTCACTTCTCACTTCTCACTTCTCACTTCTCACCTCTCACCTCTCACCTCTCACTTCTCACCTCTCACCTCTCACCTCTCACCTCTCACTTCTCACCTCTCACCGTTTCATAGCATAACCATGCGGCATCGGCATCGGGCAGACATCCCAGTTCGTAGATTCCTACCGCTTTGATAATGTCGGACAGTGTGTCGCATACACCCAAATAGACTCGTTGGTCCCATTTCATGTTGCTGGCAGCAGGCAACAACTGTGCCAGTGCTTCCACGGGGCGCATACGCCGGATTTCGTTCTGGGGACGCTGATAGATGCGCACAATGGCACCTACGGGTGCTTCGATATTACGGTAGCAAGGTGTTTTGCCGCTCCATGGGGTGCCGTAGATTATGGGTTTGCCATTGATGACGCGTACTACAGGGTTGTCGTCATTCATGAGGTCGCATCCCGGAATATTTTTGTACCACAAAAACGTATGTGTACTTTTACCTGTTCCGCTGGGTGCTGTCATTAGGTACCCACGGCCATCCTTGCGAATGACACTGGCGTGCAGCAATACGGTACCCTTGTCTGCTCCGGCATAGGCATAGGCCAGCATCATGGCATTGTTGACTGCGAACATACGATTGGCGCGTTGCTCATTCTTCAGTGCTATGGTGTTTTCCGTGAATGTATGGTTTGACCTCAGCACTCCACACAGTTCCCCTCGCCAGTTGCTCATTTCAATCAGGTATCCATTGTCGGGTGTGGCATATACGCCATAGTTGTTACCGGAACCGTCGAATTGTCCAACCTCGTCAAGTTCCTCGTCACACTGCATGTCGTCGTCCACGCTAAGGGTCAACAGACACGCTTCTCCCTCCTCCGGGGTGGCTACAAATGGACGGAACGACGGGAGCATTGTCTCGTCGTTCTTTGTTTCATCCATGTACCGGATGCATACGAGATGTCCGGCTATACGATAATATGTCGTTTTCATGCTTTATTCCTCAGTGGGCTGTCAATTCTTCAGTCTCGAAGTTGAATAAATCCCTGCCCAATTGGCGTACGATGATATCGTGTTTCTCGCGGAATTTTTTCTTGACGCGCTGGAATCTCTTTTCAGCCTTCGTCTTGTTTTTGTTGAAAAATACGGCACATGTCATCCCCTCATGCTTCTGCTTGCTCACCATGTAGTTGTTCAACTGCAGGGAGTATAGCGAGCGTTCGGCCAGGAATCCATTGGGTTGCAGATACACTGACACGGGCTGTAGGTCGGTGATTACGGTCAGCGAGTCGTTTATCGATGTTGCAACTCCAAACATATACACCGTCTGCTTGCGATTCTTCATCGCACTCTCGGGTGTGCCTTGCGCCGTGGCACTACCTACGAGTGCTGTGCAAGCAATGAATATGGCAATGATGCGTTTCAAGGAAGGATGCTCTCTTGGTTTCCTCTTCCTGCGAGGTCTAACCTAAATACGACTTTAGTAATTTGTTCTTTGAGTTGCTGCGCAGTTTGCGTATGGCCTTTTCCTTAATCTGACGAACACGTTCGCGTGTCAGTCCGAACTCGTCGCCGATTTCCTCCAGGGTCATTTCCTGTTGGCCAATGCCAAAGAACATCTGTATGATTTTCTTTTCGCGCTCAGTCAGAGTGTCCAGCGCGCGGTCAATCTCACGTGCCAGTGACTCGTTGACCAGCGTACGGTCTGCCATGGGCGAGTCGTCGTTCACCAAAACATCCAGCAGTGAGTTGTCCTCACCTTCTACGAAGGGTGCGTCCACCGAGATATGGCGACCGCTAACCTTCATTGTGTCACCGATTTTCTCTACGGGCATTTCCAGCAACTCGGCAATCTCGTCGGGGCTTGGGCGGCGCTCATGTTCCTGCTCAAACTTGCTGTAAGCCTTGCTGATACGGTTCAGCGAACCCACCTGATTCAGGGGCAGGCGTACGATACGGCTCTGTTCGGCCAGTGCCTGCAGGATGGACTGGCGAATCCACCATACCGCGTATGAGATGAACTTAAAACCGCGTGTTTCGTCAAATCGCTCTGCGGCCTTGATAAGTCCCAGGTTGCCTTCGTTGATAAGGTCGGGCAACGAAAGTCCTTGGTTCTGATACTGCTTAGCTACAGATACCACGAATCGGAGGTTTGCCTTTGTCAGTTTCTCCAGGGCCTCATGATCGCCCTTGCGAATGCGCTGAGCCAATTCAACCTCTTCCTCTACCACAATCAGGTCCTCACGACCTATTTCCTGCAGGTATTTGTCCAACGAAGCGCTCTCGCGGTTCGTAATGCTTTTGGTGATTTTAAGTTGCTTCATTTCTATAAGTGCATAAATCGGGCGCAAATATAGTACATTTTTTTTGAATTTTCAAGAAAATTGCTGATTTTCTTTTTTGCCCGTGCGGTAACAACTTCCCGAAAATGTGGCATCCACGCCGTTTCTTGCTTTACTGCTCCAGTTTCTTCAGTCCGCCGTTGTCTTGGTAGAAGGTGGCGCGGGTGGTCAGTTTCTTGTCGAACAGTATGTCGCTGAGTATTTCCGTCGTGCCAAATTGTCCCATGGCACATTCGCTCTGGTGATAGATGTAATTGAGGTCAAAGATGGAGATTGCTTCGCGCGCGGGAACATTATAGAATATGCCTCGCTCTTGTATTTTTGCCTTCTTTTTGTCCGCTTCAATGCTTGGGACGGGTTGTGGAATATTGCCTGTACCCTTGATGCTGATATAGACAGGTTGGCCTGAGAGGTCGTCGCGGTCCACCACTCCTGTAATCTGTGAGAATCGGAACAGCAGGTCGCGTTCGGTTTCCTGAGTTGGCACATAGTTGAAGGAGAATACCTCGGTGCAGGTGGTCGTGTATCCGCCGAAGAGTTGCTGTAAGGCTTCTGCCTGAGTGTCGAGTTGCGAGAGCATCAGACGAAGTTGCTCTCCATCCTTCGGTGTATTGTCGGCCTCGCCACGCACAAGGGCGTTGCGGCTTTCGCGTATGTCATAAATCTCTTGTGCACAGAGCTCTGCCAGTTTGGTTGTACTTCCGGCGGTCAGCATTTCCTGGTTTAGGTACAACTTGGGGTTCAGGGGCAGTTGGGCAGGAGTGCCTTGCGGTAGTGCGGGCAGTGTGTGCTCCTCTGCTGTAGTGTTGATGGCAAGTAATATACCCTCATGGGTCAGACTGACTAATGGTGCTACGGTTTTGGCTTTCAACTTTACGTTGTACGCCTTGCGTGCATCGGGTATGCCGTATGGTTCGGCTGTAACGCTTTTTATGCGCCAACTGGTGGACTGCTCGGTGGGAACGTCCTTGAGGCGCAGATAGCGAAAGGCATATTTGTTCAGTTCACCAGGAACTGTGACGGTTTTCTCCGCAACTACTGTGATGCGCAGGGCAGTTTGTGGCAGAAAGTAATTGACACCGTCAATGGTGGTGCCAGGAATGAACAGGCCGACCTCGGTTTGTGCCTTCGCATGATTGAACGTGGAAGGCAAAAGACTGAAAGTCAATAGCAGCGATACAAATCGTTTCATCATATTATGAGTGTTATAAGTTTGACAATTAGTGATGGGCGGTTAGAGTGCTTGAGGTGGTTGGGGGGCACGGGTGTCTTGCACTGCCTCCAGTTGCTTAAATGCTTGTGGCAGGTGGCGAATGATGTCACGCGCCAGCATGGTGTGGGCATCCATCGCTTCGCGTGCCAATGCTCCTGCGGTGCCATGTAGCCAAACACCCAGAAGGCAAGCCTCGAAAGGTTTGTATTTTTGTGCAAGCAAACCTGTGATGAGACCCGTAAGCACGTCGCCACTGCCTGCCGTGGACATGCCGGAGTTGCAGAAAGTGAGGCGGACTATTTCGCCCGAAGGCATGCAGAGGTAAGTGTGGTAACCTTTCAGCACGACATAGATTTTGTGGCTGACGGCATAGTTTGACACATCCTCTGGCCTTGCACTGCCCATGAGGCGGAGTGCCTCGCCGGGATGGGGTGTGAGTATCGTGTCCTTCGGTATCTCTTTCTGCCACTCGGGGTTCCTTGCCAGCAGGTTCAATCCGTCGGCATCGACCACGAAGGGCTGGCAGGTATGGCGCAGGTAGTCTATCAGTGCCTTGCCGGTTTGCGGCTCAGTGCCTATGCCGGGGCCTATGCCTATGGCGGCATATTCGTCATAAACCGTCGCATATTCAATAATCCGTTCGTTCTTGTCGATGTGAAGTATGGCCTCTGGTAGGCCCACTTGCAGTATCTCACGATTACATGCCGGCGTATGTATCGTCAGTTTTCCTATACCGCTCCGCAGACAGGCCTCACCGGAAAGCATCGCGGCTCCCGCCATGCCATAACTGCCACACACCATCAGGGCGTGACCAAAGTCTCCCTTGTGGCCGGTGTCCTTGCGCTCGTGCAGAAATCCCCGCACAAACCTGTCGTCGATGTCAACTATTTGCGGATTCATGGTGTAAAGGTAAGGATAAATAAATTAAAAACTAAAAATTAAAAATTAAAAATTGATAAAGCGACGAATATTTACTATCTTTGCCATGTTTTTAGGTAAAATCTTGTCATCTTCAGTTTATGTCTAAAGTCATTCAAGTCAGGGACAAGCAATTTGCAGTTTCCATCCCCGAAGAGAAAATCCGTGAGCAAGTGAAACGTGTGGCTGCGGAAATCAATCGTGACTATGTGGGTCAGCATCCCATCTTCCTGGCGGTGCTCAATGGTTCCTTCATCTTCGCTGCCGACCTCCTGCGCGAGGTGGTGCTGCCATGCGAGATTTCCTTCGTTCGTCTGGCATCGTATGAGGGCATGGGCTCTACGGGAGAGATTCGTGAGATAATGGGGCTCAATGTGGACATCACGGGGCGTCCTGTCATCATCGTCGAGGATATCGTGGACACAGGTCTGACAATGGCCCACATGCTGGAGACCCTGCGCAAGCACAACCCCTCGAATATAGACATCTGTACCCTCCTGCTCAAACCGGAAAAGTTGCAGGTCAACCTCGACATCCGCTATTGCTGTATGGAGATACCCAACGAATTTGTTGTGGGCTATGGCCTTGACTACGATGGCTATGGGCGCAACAGCAGGGATATTTACACACTAATTAAAAGTTAAAAATTAAAAGTTAAAAATTAAAAGTTAAAAGTGAAGAACATTATCATTTTCGGTGCCCCAGGCAGTGGCAAGGGCACATATAGCGAGGCCATCGTGGAGCGCTATGGTATGGGGCACATCAGTACGGGCGACGTACTGCGCAATGAAATCAAGAAAGCCTCCGAGGTAGGGCAGATTGCCAAGGGGATTATCGACAAGGGACAACTCATTCCTGACGACCTGATGCTTCAGATTCTTGCCAAGACCTACGACGCTCTGCCACAGGGCAAGGGTGTCATCTTCGACGGATTCCCCCGTACCATTCCACAGGCTGAGGCACTTAAGAAGATGCTTCAGGAGCGAGGCCACGACCTGGGTATGGTCATCGAACTTGTAGTGGAGCAGGACATCCTGATGGAACGACTCCTGCGTCGTGCCCAGATCGAAGGTCGTGCCGACGACAATGCCGAAACCATCGCCAAGCGTTTTGCTGTCTATCACAACCAGACAGAACCTATCCTCGAATGGTTCGAGAAGGAAGGCATCCGCAACACGGTGCGCTGGGCAGATACTCCGAATAAGGAGGACATGATAGCCAGCATCTTCCGACTGATAGACGAGAAGAATGGAAAGTAATTTTGTTGACTATGTAAAGATTGTATGCCGTTCGGGCAAGGGAGGTCGCGGTTCGGCGCACATGCACCGAGCCAAGTACGTGCCCAATGGCGGACCTGATGGCGGTGACGGTGGGCGCGGCGGCCATGTATATCTGCGGGGCAATCACAACTACTGGACACTGCTGCACCTGCGTTACGAGCGACACATCTTTGCGGGACATGGCGGCAACGGTGGCAAGAGCCGCAGTACGGGTGCTCAGGGTGAGGACCGCTACATTGAAGTGCCTTGTGGCACTGTCGTCTATGATGCCGAGACGGGCGAGTTCCTTTGCGACGTCAACGAGGACGGACAGGTGGTGATGCTGCTCAAGGGCGGACGGGGAGGACTGGGCAACTGGAACTTCCGCACCAGCACCAACCAGGCTCCGCGTTATGCCCAGCCTGGCGAGCCCATGCAGGAGCGCACCGTCATCCTCGAACTGAAACTCTTGGCAGACGTCGGACTCGTGGGCTTCCCCAATGCGGGCAAGAGCACCCTGCTCAGCAGTCTCTCCTCGGCGCGTCCCAAGATAGCCAACTACCCCTTCACCACGATGGAGCCCTCACTTGGCATCGTCAGCTATCGCAACGGGCAATCATTCGTGATGGCAGATATCCCCGGCATCATAGAAGGTGCTTCCGAAGGGCGAGGACTGGGACTCCGCTTCCTGCGCCATATCGAGCGCAACTCCTTGCTGCTTTTCATGGTACCAGGCGACACGGACGACATCAAGAAGGAATATGAAATCCTGCTCAACGAAGTCCGCACCTTCAACCCCGACATGATGGACAAGCAGCGTGTGCTGGCCATCACTAAGAGCGACCTCCTGGACGACGAACTCATAGAAATGCTCTCCCATGACCTGCCCGATGACTTGCCGCACGTCTTCATCTCTGCGGTGGCCAATCGTGGACTCATGGAACTGAAGGACCTTCTTTGGACTGCGATGAACAGCGAGAGCAACAAACTCACCGCCATTACCCACGAGGAGCGCATCGTTCATCGCAACAAAGATGTTGCGTTCCTGCAGCAGGAACTGGAGGCAATGGGCGAAGACGAAGACATCGAGTTCGTAGATGAAGAAGATATCGAGGACATTGAAGACCTCGACGACTTCGAATACGAAGACGTGGAGAAATAGGGGTCACTTCAATTTTGCCACTTCCTTACCACCTTCTTTCCGTCATGGATGTAGATGCCCTTCTGTAACTGTGAATTGTGAATTGTGAATTGTGAATTGACTTTGCGACCCCTTCGGCGTTCAATTTTCAACTTTCAACTTTCAACTTTCAATTTACCATTTATGCTGTTGATTTAATCCCATTGCCGTGTACACTTTCCGAATTTGTCGTGACAATTTACTTCTCATACAATTATATTACACATATCGCATAATTATGCGTTTGCTTTCGCATAATTATTCGATTGCCTTCGCATAATTATGCAATTACGTTCGCATAATTATGCGATTTCAAATATATAATTAAGTGTTTGATAAATTGTCACGGCATTTCCCGCGACTTCCAACGGCATTTCCCGCGACTTCCAACGGCATTTCCCGCGACTTCCAACGGCAATTTCTGCAAATGCCCCTTATTCCTTATTCAGTTTTATGCGGAATATAGCCAAAATTTCAATGGGCCGTAGTTTGTAAGAGTATGTATAGCGGTCAAATGTATCATAGCGACGCAGCGTATAGTCGCGTCGGTTGGTAAGGTTTTTGCCCACTATTTCGGCTTCGAAACGCTTGCGCGTATAGCGCACGCCTGAATCGAGGTAAAAATTATCGTTGTAATGCCCTTGTTCGTTTTCTACGTAATTCATAAAGGCACGTGTGTAAATCTCCCATTCGTTGACCGGCACGACAGAGAGCCGCAATGAAGGCGTAATCTCGTTGCGCAGGAGATTATCCAGTTCCATCTCCACTTTTTGAGTCGATAGTGAGTAAATGAGATCGACGTCAATAAGGAGTTTTCGGTGGAGTAAGTTATTGTGTGCTCCGCCACTCAGCGTGAGCGTATTGTTGTTAAGTCCGTACGTTTTGCCTTGCCGCAGACTTTGCGCTCTCAGACTGACCAGATTGGCCGATGCCGTAAGTACCGTGCCGTGTCCCAAGAAATTCTTTGTTGCTTTGGCAATAACTATCCACGTATTGCTGTTACTCTTTGTCTTGTTCCATATATTTTCGGTAGTTGACGATGTGACATTGCTGCCGCTTGTATAGTTTCTCCGTCCATGCTGGTATTGGGTGTTGAACGTGTAGTTTGTGCCACGCAAGGGATTGCGGTACGAAGTGGAGAAACTGGCCGAAAGGAGGTCGTTCTCGTTTATCATCCCTATGCCCAGTATGCTTGTGCTGCGATAGGTCGTATGTATGGGGGCGTCGATAAAATTCCTCATGCCGCCCAGTGTGCGTGTGGCACTACCTTCCAGTCCGAGACGCAGTTTGCTGTTCGCGTGATAATTGAGCGATGTATTGAGCGTGGCCAGTGGGCGGTGGTAGGAGAAATGGCTGTTGGTCTTTCGGTTAGAGAATCGCATATCAATCATGTGCAGGGGCAGTCGCACCTCCCAGTTCAGTTTGTTTGTTTGGAATTTGTAGGTGGGGAATGCACCAGTGTGTATGGTAAATCCCGAGTACACGGCTTCGGCCTCGGGCGAATCGGCGGAGAATTTGTCGTAGTTGGCCTGCAGCCGGGCATTGAGCGTGAGTGTGGAGCGTTTGCTAAGTATCCATCCGTAAGAGGTGGATTCCACCGTGCGAAACGACAATCCTTCCACGTCTTGAGCAATGAAGGCAGAGTCAGTTTGTGTATAGACTGCCTGCAGGTTGCCATGCGGCACCTGGGCTATTGCCACGTCGCTGTTCATCGTAAACAGCCGGCTGCCTCGACGCCATACTGCATTGATGTGGTTGTTTATGGCATAGTGGTCGGTCTTTATCCGTTGGCGCAGGGGGATTTCCTTTTCCACCATGTCGGTCAGTCGGCTCAGACTGCCCTCGGCGTTCAGTTCCTCCGAGATATATTTTGCGTTTTCGTTGTGCTCGTATCTCAAGTTAAGCCATGCCTCGTGTTGTTCGCTCCGGTTTCGCATGTCTTCTTGGGTCACGATCTCCTCCATCCCTTCCTGCCAGTAGTACGACGACTGGCTTTGCCTGGCACCCAGCCGGTTGAAGTAGTAACCGGCGTTCGTAGCCAGAGTCCGATCTCCTTTCAGTTTGTGTATGCTATTCAGGCTTCCTGTAGCCGAGCGGTTGTCGAGGTATCGGTCGCGAGAGAGACGCATATTGCTGCTCATGGCAGATGTGAGCAGGTTCATGGCTATAGGTTTTGGATACAGGTTGTTATTCAAGAAATTTGTAGTTTCTTTCTCATAAAAATTGCCGGTGTTGTTTGTTTTTGCCGTCAGCAGGAATTGTTTGCGTGGTGCAATAAATAACCCTGTACCCTCGGCCAGCCACAGGGCTTCATCGCCATAGCCAGCCCCCACGGTAACCGTTCCTATGGGGCGTAGCATGCTGCTTCGTTTCATCGTCAGGTTCAGGGCAGCATATTTGCTGTATTCGATGCCCTGTAATACACGTTTTGGCTGATGATTCTCATAGACGCTGACAGATGCTATGTCATCGGGATTGATGTTTTGGGTCGCCAAAGTGTAGCGTCCGCCCAGCATGTCCAGTCCCTCGATGTAAAATTTGTTGATGGCCTCTCCCTGATACTTGATGTGCCCCAGATTGTCCACCTCCACGCCGGGTATCTTCTTTATTACATCCTCGATGGTACGGTCACTCTTGTCCTTCAGTTGTTCCACGTTGTAGGTGATGGTGTCGCCTACCGCCCGTACGGGTGGTGCCTTCACGGTCACCTCCTTCAGTTCCAGTTCCGTCTCCTCCATGGTGATGCGCCCCAGGTCGGTGGTGCCCTTGCCTATGTTCCGTTCCACCTGGCGGAATCCCATGCCCGTCAGCACGACGTGTGTGGCCACTCGCTCGGCAGGCAGTGCTATCTCGTAGTGCCCCTCACTGCTTGTCACGGCATAGCCCACCATCTTTCGCGGGTTCTCCGCAAAGGCCTTAACCATGATGCCGACCAGGGGCTCACCCTGCTTGTCCACGGCAACGCCCCTTATTTGTTGCTGCGCCCAGACAGACAAAGGAAAAAGACAGATGAGAGATAACAGTTTGCGAGGCATCATTTTTTTTACTCCAATTCTTCAGGATTATAGAAACCGCGGCGATTCGGCAGTTTCATGGGAGTGCCGTCCACGCTCTGTACGCCCATGGCCTCCAGGTGTGCGGCCATGTTCATCCGATAGTCTTTCTCAAGGGCATGCAGTTTCTCGCGGGTAGTTTTCAGTTCCCAGCCACTCCAGTTTTTTTTGATGTCGCTGTTCCCCTTCCGTATGGAGACGGCCTCGAAGATGTGGCTGTGGTTCTTGTCCACCGCCTTCAGCACAAGACCAGGCAAGCCGCAGAACTTCCAGGGACCCTGGCTCACGGGAATCTCCTCGGTGTACCACACCTCCCACTCTCGCCCCCGAAAGCGGCAGGTCGCCCGCTGGCATACGTAGCCGCACACGACCAGTGTGTCCTCCGAAAGCGTCCATTCAAACTCTGGTCGGGGCTCCCGATAAAGCCACGACGCTCCATCGCAAAACTGGCGCACCTCCACCTCTCCGGTGTGCAGATCCCATATAATACGTCCTACTAAGGAGCCACCGCCGTATTTGTTGTGTAATTTAGTAGCCTGCCGCACTGTGAGTTGGGTTCTGTTGATATATGCCAAGGCTGAGTCTACACGAAATCGACTATAACTCATATACTTTACTGCCGCCCCACCCAACTGCAATATGTCGTATTCATCCATTGTCTGTCCTATTTCTTCATCTATGTTTGTATGACTGTATATACACTCCAGCAGAGCATGGTCTATTACGGAATCCTTTTCCTGCTTGTCCAGCGGTATTATTTGATCGCCTGTCGGGTCACCCTCTGCCACAAAAACTTGTGCCCGCAAAGGCTGGAACATGACCGGCAGGGACAGTAAGAGAAGTAACTGCTTCATGGTGAAATCTAAATAAATGATGGGGCAAAGTTAGTCATTTTAGGAAATATTACCAAAATGATTTTATGCCTTTTCAAATAAATTTTGAAAATCAGGAGTGGAGGAATATTCCACCACTCCTGATTGATAGGACTTTATGGCTCAATGATTGGGTCATCGCCATTTCCTGCGTATGTACGTGGTAATTCAAATTTTTTAGGTTAATACAAAATTATTATACACATTACGGCCGTATTTTCTTATTTAGAGGTCTATATAGCAATAGAACGTGATGTTGCCTTTTACAATTTCCAATCTGTATTCTCCAGAGAGTGTGCTGGGAAGCACAACGGAGGTGGTTCCTGTGGTAATGAAAGTGCTGAAAGCAACGGTTTCATCGGAGGAAACGAGTCTTAGTGTGGTGTTGTCGCAGCCATCGTAAAGATACAATGTATGTTCGTCAATGGCGACTGATGGAGAGCAGATAGTGTTTCGTGGACCAGAAGAATCTCCATCATCTCCAAAATCATCACCAGAAATAGCGACATTGAAAGAAAGAAGTGGGAATAGCATTCCTGCATTACATACTAAAGGTGTAAGTCCCATCATTAAAAAAATTGCGATTAGAATCTTTTTCATGTTTCTTTTTTTTAAGATTGTTAGTAGTAAGAGTCCGTTTCATGGTTGCAAAATTATATTGAAAAGAAGAAGCCGCCAAATAAATTGACGGCTCAAATCTAACAAAAACTAACAAGATTTGCAAATGTCTGTTTTACTGCATGTTATACCCCCCCCTGTTTTTCTAACAGAATCTAACATGATATGATGGATTAGTAAAGTTGACGTAACAGTCGGTCAAAGTCGGTGGGCTTTCCATCTATTCCAAATACTTTTGCACACAGCCGTTTTCGCGTCATGGATGCAAAACTGGAGGCAATGGGCGAGGACGAAGACATCGAGTTCATAGATGAAGAAGATATCGAGGACATTGAAAACCTCGACGACTTCGAGTACGAAGACGTGGAGGAATAGCCCTCATTCCATCACTCTCTCACTTCCTTACCACCTTCTTCCCGTCGTGGATGTAGATGCCCTTTTGTAATTTACCATTTAGCCATTTACCATTTACCATTTTCCGTCCACTGAGGTCGTAGGTGGCATTTGAAATCTTACATTCTATGTTTGACGTCTGTTTGATGCCATTTGTGGGCCATTTTGCATCAGGAATATCATATATAATCTCATCGCCAACTGTTACTCTTACCAGACATTCTAAATTTCCAATACCCCTTTCTCCTACATTGTACTCTGGTCTATCCCATGTGCCAAATCCTTCTACCCAAATGTAGGTTATTTCTTCCAAGAGCCATTGTTCTATATCTTCTGGGGAATTGTCACCAAAGTCTATGTTCTCCCTTTCTTTTTCTATATAATCCAATCCCTCGCTGTCGTGTAAATAGAACACGCGGAATCCGTTGTTGTCCTTTTTGATGCTGTCAATGTAGCATGTCATGGTGCGGTCTGAACCAAAGAGATAAACTTCTGCTTGTCCTCCCTCGGGAATACTGAAGTCATAGAACACTCTTGGGGTTTCATCGCCCTGCTTGAAGAAATAGACGCGCCGTCCTTCCTCATAGATGGGAGCCAGCAGTTTTCCTCCTTTCATCCATTTCTTGCAAGTATGCCCTGCCACGATGGTATCTCCACCGAAATAATAAGTTGTCATACTAAACGGGGTCATACGACAGTCACCATACGGATAACGTCCTACGTAACAGAATTTACCTTCTTCAATGAAAGGGCGATAGTCGGCCTCCTGTGCTTTGCCAATGAAAGGCAATATCAAGAAAAAGATAAAAAACAGAATGTTTCTCATAGCCTTATATATTTATTGATAATAGGACAAAGTTAATATTTCTTGAGAATAAATACAAATTATTCAATACTTGTTTTGTTTTGCATCTCTAAAGTCACACCTTGAGGTATCTCAAAATTCCTATATGGAATGATGGCACTATTGTATTTAACAATAATGTGACTCCCAGGCATTGCACGCAGCGTAACATTTTCTAAAAGATTCTCCACAATGAGTGTGGCACCGTTATCTACAATTAGTTCCGTGCCATCTTCAAACGAAACAGTATGCTCTGTCTTTACGGTGGCTCCTTTCCAGACAACTATATGGTTATGTACGGGGAGCGGCGAAGTTAATGTCGTATCATGGTCAATATAGATATACCGTTTCCTTAGAGAATCAAGTTCTGCACAATATCCATATTCGTCCATCGGTCCTTTTGTGTAATCGGAGTCATCACCATCAGCTTCGTCTGGTGCCCATGCTGGGCAATGTGCGGGCTTGGGACCAATCCCCCAGTTGAAATATCCGTCACAATCAAGATCTTCAACAAGGATGTCTGCATTCGTATAATTAATACTGGTTATAGGAGTTTTTATATAGTATGTTTTATAGAAACTCCATAAATCCTTGAAAAGTATGTACATATAACCGCCATGCCCATGTCCATCGTTGATTCCATAACTATTTTTGAAAATCCAATATGTTTCACCAATATATGGAGAATTGTTAGGGACGACTAACTTTCCGCTCCCAGCCCAGTAGTGATTGTAGCATTGTAATGTATCCCCTGCATGAATTCTTCCATAGCCAACTAACGCCATTGCGTGAGCCATAGTGTGAATAGAATCTTTGGGCATCCATCTAAATCCAGACACTAATGGTCCTTTCTCTATTAAAAACTTCTTTATTTTTTCTAATTTGCTGGAATCAGGTTTTGCACTTGATACCAAAGCTGAACCACTAATTTTAACTAGATTAAAATACTGATTAGTTCTAACATGTGGTAATCCAGGTATAGAGTCGTCGATAAATGGGAGCGACGGGTCATCTATTACTCCATTATTCTTTATGTATGTCAACGCTTTTAAGAACGAACCTCCAAAATATGGCTCATATACACTATCATTGTGATACTCAGGATAGGAGTAATAAGCAACATCCTGTTCAGATAAATCAATATCTAAATTCCGATTAAAATATAAGTTTATCAGACTCTCTGTTGCCGCAACGGAGGAGAAGGCCCAACAATAGCCAGATTTACCTTGATTTTGTACAGGTGTCATCCAATTCTTTCCATGTCGATTCCGCCAATCAAATGTTTCAACAAAAGGCGATGTATTAGTGCTGTTACTTCTGATTTCAGTATATCCCATATCAAAAATACCTCCAGCATAGTATTCCATTCCTTGTGAGGAGCATTCTTCAGACAATGATAGAATCCTTTTTCGTATAGAATCACTAGTGTCTCTTAATTTATGTTAATCGAATTCAAAACCAGAATATTTCCAGTAGAATGACTACATTCTGCATAAAAATGTGCTTTCAGTAATGTATTTCTTCTCCTATTTTGAATCGGATGTCAGGTAAGCATTTCAAAACCCGGACAGGGTATCGGAGGGCTAAAACATTGTGCATGAGAACTTTAATTTTGAATTTAAACAATTTTAAGAGACACTAGTGGTATAGAATATGGCTGTAGAGCTGTATCTGTCAATGTTGCTCGCCATAATTTTCCTTTGTTCTCATTATATATATTTATCCTATCCACTATATTTTGTACCTGTAATCGCCTTATGGAATCATTTGATATGTTGCTTGGGGCAGAAAGTATGGGAAAAGCAGAGGTTTGAGTTGAATGTATGACTATTGTGGCATCGCTGACATAGCATTTTAGCAGAGAGGGTACAATGCCTGGTAATTTTGCCGTTTCTTCACAATAACCAGAAAAATTCACTGTTGTGGTGTCGTTTCGCATCCAATCACTTTCTGCTACAAGATAGTCATAGCCGTTTGCATCTTCCATGACAATCCGGACAAAGCTACCCTCATTCGGTTGCTGTATGGTAGCATTGATGCTCAACGAATACACTGTGCCATAGTTGGAAAGCACAATGGTGTCAGACTCTGTAAATGTCTGATTAATGCTGTGTGTTTGGTCGCCCACGTAATGGGCAAGGAACGGAGCATAGTTCTGGGCAAACAGCCAGCAGGGCAGAACCCATGCTTGTAGTAGGACTAATAAACGTTTCATGGAGTGCCTCCTTTCTTCCTTACTTTATAATCACTTTGCGCGCTTTCAGTTTCTTCCCGTTCACGTTGAGGCTGTAGGCATACGTCCCTGCGGGAAGCCCGTGGGTGTGTGATGATAGATTTGCAGAGGTGGCATCCACAGAGGTTGTGCGTAGAAGTCTGCCGTTAAGGTCATATATGTTGAGCGTGGCCTGTTGTGACTCATCGGGAAGTGTCAGAGTAACGTTATCGGCATCCTCTGCCTTTCCCTTAGTCTTCAGTACTGGCTTTGCGGGATCGGAGATTCCAAGTTTTTGCTTGAGTGTTGCGACTTCTGCGGATAATTCCCTGATGCTCTGCACCAACAGGGGGACCATCTCCACATAGTTGATGCTGTAATTTCCCTCTGCATCCTCATAAACCAATTCTGGGAACACCTCTTGCAACTGGTCGGCTGCGAGGCCATAACTAATGGGCGAGAGTTTGGTCTGGATAGGTTCTTCTGCTTCAACTTCTTTCCCTTCTTCGTCAATACAAGTCCCTCTCTCTTCTATTTTATTGGCTGCAAGGCTGCCATTCTGGTTCACCCGCTCCATCTGCAGAAGGTCAACCTGTTGCAGTCGTTCCGTAATGGTCTCACCTCTGGTCGTCGATTGTTCGGATAGATTTGTAGTTGTTCCACCTCCAGACGGAGAGGATACTGATGATGGGCTTACAAGTGTACCATAGATGGTGCCAGTTGTCTTTACATCACCATTGAAATAACCGGCATAGGTTCCTGAAAAATAGGTCCATGTGCTTGTAGTACTTCCATATATACCAGTCCTTCCTAAACAAGTACCAAAACTTCCGTCAGTAGCTCCGATAACGCCATGTCTAAAGATTCCACCGTAACATATACTTTTTATACCCATAGACCTTACATTTCCGTATTGATGTACATCTATGTCCAAGCCTATTGCATCATTCTGGCTATGATTCCCATATTGAATAATCCTAACCCCACGATTTTTTGTGTCTGTTGATGTATTTGCGAAGTTGATAGTTCCGCCTACACTTAAGGCCTCTGATGATAGACTATTTCCACTTACAGTGATAGCAGAAGATTGTAAATTTTCTGTATATGTTTTTCCTAAATTATCAACTCTCAATTGTGCATTACTTGATAGTGAACATAAGACATACAGCCCTAATAAAGATAGCTTTTTCATGGTATTTAGATTTAAAGTTAAAAAAAATGTTAGAATTTGAAGGAATGCGTCACAACTCTATATAGCAATAGAACGTGATGTTGCCTTTTACAATTTCCAATCTGTATTCTCCAGAGAGTGTGCTGGGAAGCACAACGGAGGTGGTTCCTGTGGTAATGAAAGTGCTGAAAGCAACGGTTTCATCGGAGGAAACGAGTCTTAGTGTGGTGTTGTCGCAGCCTTCATATAGATACAATGTATGTTCGTCAAGGACTACAGTTGGATATCCGATTATATCTCGTGACCCATTATGGCTTCCATTATTTCGATGTCGAAAGTAGTTCTCCATCCTTGCTCATGCCTTCGGCACTGACGGAAAGTTGGTTGTGGCGGCTGTTGTTCCAGAATGTTACTGTGGCGTGACCATTCTCGTCCAAGGTTAAGTCGGGATTCCAGTAGAGCGTGCGGCGGTGGTCTGTGGGTTCTGTAGGGTGTTGACGAGAGTAGTCGGGGTGGTAGAAATCTTCTTGATAGGCAAATCCATGCAAGATATATCTACGGTCTCGGTAGGTTACTCGGCGTTCGTTTTCTGGCAGTCTGTGTAGCGACACCTCCACGCTTGGCTGGTCATCCTGCTGATAGCGTTCGCTTCCTTCGTTGCGTGGTGAGTAGTCTGTATATATGTATATTTTGTCAAGGAACTGTAATTGCGCATTGTGTCTGCTTGCAGAGGGATTGATTACGTAATTAATCCATTCTTTGGCATCCTGTCCCATAATATCGTTAGAAGTATGCGTCAGGTTGTTTCCCACCATATTAGGGTGCAGCGTGTAGACCTTGAGCGAGTCGAAATAGAGCGAGAAGTCGAACAATCGCTTTGTGTCCATGTCGCCAATGTAGTTGTAGGCCATGGCCATCGAAAAGTCTGCGACAGTGCGGATTTCCCATTCGGGCATGAAGTTTATGGGGAAGTAAGGTTGGGTAAGCAGACCTGCATCCATCGTTTGATTGAATGCCTCATAAGCATCCACTATGTATGTGGGGTGGGAGAGGTTCATACGCCTAAGCCCGTTCCTTTTGGAACGTACCGTCGTCTCATGTAGCATTTTCACGCCTGTTTCTCCTATATATTGAGTCTGCAAGTCCTGTTTGGTGCTATGGGTCTGATACCAGTTGTAGGGTTTCACCCATCGCGGATGGGGAAAGCTCAGGCGGACATAGAACTCCGCATCTTCGTGCAGTCGTTCCTGTTCGTCGTTGTCCTCCAATTTTATCCACGCGTGTTGTCTAAACTCCTTAAGCCATAGGCGGTGTCTTCGATCCCAATTCGATGTGTCTTGTGCCGTCACAAAAAGCAAGCAATCACCATAGAATCGAGGAAGTTCTAACTTAAAGTGTCCACCATCTTTTGTCGTCATCTCGCCCACGATGCCACTCTCTTGTCCTTTTGGTGCATCGGGCTTTACAATCTCTGTATGAACGCATACTTCATGTTTCAAATCTTTGTGGTGATGGAATCTCTTACTTGGGTATAGGAAGAGAGAACGAATTCCCTCTTGCTGTTCCCACCCTTGTTTAACAAACCAATCAAAATCCTCCTGCCCATGTTCTTTACCGGCAATACTGAAATCCCGATAGTCCCGATGTCGTAGGGGATCTTCCCATCTGATTTTCAATATCTCGCGTTCACTCATAAAGGAGGATAACTCGCTTAATAGCGATTCAATTTTCTGCTCATCTCCTTTTTCTCTATGTTTTTTTATTTGCGCCAAGATATCGCCTATTTTGTCAGGTTCTCGGTGTTCCTGATGTTTCAGGGGATCTTCATCTTCTCGTAGATTGAGGCCCATTTCTTCCGCCCATGCTATTTTCAGATAATCTACATCATAATTGTTCACCGTCCCCGTCACCACTTGGCTCTGTTCAGCTGGATGTGTGATTTCCCATGTGCCAGGCACCGCCATGTCGTGCCACGCGAAACGTCGCCATCCCTGTGTCATCAGCAGGAGGTCGAGTCCGCGGCGGTGCTCCTTGTCGTCACTCTCGAAATACCATTCCGGCTGCGGCACAAAGCCCTTAATCTCCGACGAGAGCAGCATCTCCGTCATGATGTTTCCCGAGTCGAAGGTGTAGTCCTGCAAAGCAGCATCACGGACAGCAAGTGAAATGGAGGGCGTAAGGTTTTGAGGTTCTACATCTGACGATAGACATCTGACATCCAGATTCACTTGCTCGTATGGCTCATACTGTTCCTTCATTCCCGTGATGGCCAGTGTGGGCTTTGTCACTTCGGACTTCATGACAAAGAACAGGCGGTCGGCCCACACGTGTCCCTCCTCGTCAAACACCGTCGCCTGATTGACTCCCGTGGGAAGCCCTTCATTTTTAATTTTTATTTCTTCATTTTTAATTTCCCAAAAGTGACTCGTCACGCCCTCATGCATCAGTGTCAGCCCAAGCGGCTTACCTACTGAAGAGTGTATCTGGAAGTTCCATACCGAATCTTCCTGCGTAACTTGCAGCGCCACACCTTCCTTGGCGATGTCCTTCAGTTTGGCTTTTGCCGTTTCCCCATCATCGGTTGTGAATATGACTTCATAGGTCTTCCCATCCTCTGGGGTGAAGGAGAACGAGCCCCTGCCCCTGTGCTCCGTCCTTACCTCCGTCACCTCTTCGTCACGCTCATTTTTAATTTTTACTTTTTCATTTTTCATTTGTAAGGCCACCCTTCCTTGCATCGCCTCCCCGTCCTCATGTGCCGCTTCAAATGCCATGCGGCAGGGCACGCCTGCCACCAGATTACCGCCCTCGGGGAAAAGTGACAGCACCAATTCGGGTTTCTTCTCGTCCTTACGGAAATAGCGGCGCAAGGGGCGCAGTGTCATGTCGCGGGTGTATTCTCCTTCCTGTTTTGGCTTATCATAGACGGGAAATACGCGGCTGTACAGTTTCTCATAGTCACGGAAATACTCCTGTGCCATTTCCTTGTTGTAAAACCACAACTCCGTGTTCTTGTTGTGCGGGTGCTCCGTTTGTCCCCAGTTCAGTTGCCATCGCGTGTAAGCCCGCAGTTCGAAGTAACCACTATACAATGTGTCAGGCAAGGCAAAGAACCCATGTCCCCTTCCATCGCGCATCTCCACCAATTTGCGCTCCACGAGGTATCCGTCGTGGTTCCACAGTTCTGCATACAGCACACGGCTTATTTTGCTCGGTCGCCCTGTATCCGTGCGCCGCGTATAGGCAGCAAACCAGATGGTGTCGCCCAGAAAATAGCCTGTATTGTCCATGTGCACGAACACCTTCTCTTGGGGTATGCGCTCCCCGAACATCCGCGCGCGGTCGGATAGTCGGGCGAGGGTAGAAGGTGTGTCTGTCAGTGCTGCCTTCATGCCAGAATTCTCGCTGCATTTTGGAATAATCGTATTGACCTTGCTGACAAAAACACCGACGCAGGGAACTGACTTCCCCGTGTCGGCATCTATGATATTGCTAAAGCCCTTATTTGTATAAAAGCAAAGAAATAATATAAACAAGTACCACTTATGCATAATATATTATAGCGCGTTGCTTATTCGTATATAACAGTATAGGGTATATAGAATGAACCTGTTGCTATTCCATGAGATAAGTGTGTCCCCTCTTTGAAATAATAACTAAAAGATATTTGCGCTCTGAGATGATTAAGCCATATTATACCCAAATCAGAGTACCCAAAATCTGAAGATGCATCGCAAGAGTTAACATTAAACGAAAAAGGAACAATTGGATATCCACCATGGTTGTCAAGAGGCAAAGAAAAATTACCAGACCCCCATGATGCAGTCACATTGAAACTGGGTGTCCCCCCCATATTATATGTATCCGTTCCTCCCGATACTTGAACATATCCTCTATGAATTTTATTACCCGATTCGTCTAAAATATAATTACCAGACTCGTCAATCCAAAACCCTGATTCATCCAAAAAAATATTTGATGGGTCAATGAGAGTGGAACCTCTGCCAAATGTAGTACATTGCTGTACACTTTTAAGTTTTTGCTTTTTCATCATTTTATTTTTTACAAAGTTAATAAATATTGTTGAACATACGTATGTCCTCGTCAAAATATTTTGTCCTCCGGAGAAGTTTATATAGAAGAACAATAATCTCTTCCCCATCAACAATCTCTGCGGAGTTTAGTTTTAGCATTTGTTGATAAAGAATTATAAATACACGCTTTTGTGGATGATTGATTCTTTTCAGAAGTGTCTCAAGTATCTCCTGCTGTATAAGCATTTTTGATGACATCTGTTTCTCTCTATTGATGAATGAAACTTGTGTTTTGCTAGTCCTATATTGCAGAAGAGGCTCTGGTATAACATAAAAGCAATCTCCTAGTTTTGCTATATCTACCCATAGTTTGTAGTCCTCTGCATAAGGATAGTTTTTATAGTAAATGTGATGCTCTTTAAGAAAATCCTTTCTAAACATAGCTGTTGGATGAATCAAATAATTTCCCACAATAAGCCAAAACAAAGCATTCTTTATCTTCCCTTCTATTTCAAATCCATGCAGACCTTCAATTAATCCAAATTTCCGAGCCCAGGAAAAACATACAGAGATATCTGGATATTTCTGCAAGACGGAGTATTGCCTTTTTAGTCGCTCTGGCATCATTAAATCATCGGCATCCATGCGAGCAATATATTTTCCGTTGCAGTTTCTCATGCCGATATTCAAGGATTTGATATAATTGTGTTTTCCTCTTATGACTCTTACTCGACTATCATGAAATGACTTAATAATTTCTAATGTATTATCTGTAGAACCATCATCTATTATTAAAAGTTCAAAGTCATGGAAAGATTGTTGCAATGTACTTTCTATTGCCTTGTAAATATATTGTTCTGCATTATATGTGCATAACAGAACGCTAATAGCTGGATGAAATCTTTTTATGGGCATAGCGAAGTGTATATTTTTTTTAATTTTGAAATCATTTGCTTTTGTGTATATTCTCTTTGGAACCTCCGTTGGGCATTTTCTCCCAACCTCTTACGTAAATTGGGATTTAGCCCTAATCTTATAATTGCTTTTGACATACTGACTATATCTGGGTGGAGTCCTGATGTTGGGCTGTATGATACTGGGACTTTTATTCCATTATAGCCATCGGAAATTAGTTCACTTAATCCATCTACGTCTGTGGCAATTATAGGCAGACCAGCCATCATCATTTCAATAGCGACATAACTGCATTGCTCCTGGATAGATGAGATTATACCAATATCCGCTTGCGAATATATTTCTCTTAGTCTCCTATATGAAAGGACTCCTGTGAATCTAATATTAAGGAAAGGATACATATATTTGATTTTATCACATAGCGTATGTGGAATATTGCCGACAACCGTTAGTTTTGACGGAATTCTTGTAAGAATAGCTTGCATTGCTTCCAATACAAAAAATAGGCCTTTACTTTGTTGTGAATTTCCTACAAATACGCACTCTATTTCCGTTTTCTTATTTACATTTTTTTTGATAAGGGGGGACTCATAAATACCATTGGTTACAACTCTTATGTTTTTGGTATGTTGCGGACAGGACCATGTAACAAATTCTCGTGCGCATTCTGTCACACAGATTAAGCAGTCGGATTGGATATAGGCGATTTTTTCATGGTTGTCCTTAATGAAGTTTGTGGGGTTTGCTTTTTCTCGATTGATATAGAAGTCCTCATAAAGCTTGTTGAATAGTTGAATGTCAATATTGTACAGTCCTTTCCAAGGGATGCAGTGTAAATGTGTAATGATTTTACAGGGTATTTTTTCTTTTACAAAAATAGCAAATTCGCATAGATTTAACGTATGAACATGTAAAATAGGGGTATTTTTCAGATATTGTCGAATAATATAAAATGTCCTGTTCCATAAATCCTTACGGCATTCTGAATCTACAAAAAAGGAATGCATATCTTGAGGCAATGTTACATAAATGAGGGAAAAAGAACCTTCTTTCTCTTTCTCATTTGTAATATCTTTCCCATAGACAAATTTAAGGTATATGACATTAAAAGAATTATCATGTGAAAAGCCATCAATAATAGTTTCGACACATCTTGTGACACCGTTTACATTTCCTGCATTGACCATTTCCATTAATATTAAATTCCTTTTCCGCTTCATTTTTCATTCATTTTAGAATTTGATTGGATGGAATAATTCTCCATAGGCCCTTTTCTGTTTATACTCTTCTACAGTATATAGTGGCCTGTATCTCACGTTGTTGCCCCATATCTTCATTTCGCTTAATGTTAGCCCAGTTTGAAATAGTATGGTAGGGATAAGCAACTCCGAATGTGCAGAAACTCCAGTTTTTTGGAATTTATCAATGTTTTTTAATGCCGCAGACGAATATCTACATATTGGGTGGAACGCCCGATAACTATTTTTTAGAGGAAATCCTGAATTGTTCCGCAACTTCCACCAATTCCACTTCCTTGCTTGTATTTCATTATATTTGGCAATAAATGGAGCAATGAAATCCGTATTGTCTTGATTATAAGCACTCATAAGCACATTCCATGGAGCCGTAAATTCCACATCATATTCGATGAACCAATAGAAAGCATATGTCGGATGCTCTAAATAAAATTTTAGGACGGGAAAATGACAGCTTCCAGGCAATAACTTTTCGTATATTGGAGTATAGCCTAGTTTGTTGAGGTCATCAGCATCGTATATACACAAGCGAGTATCGGTAGAGATGTTTTGGACTGATGCCTTGTCGTTGACATTTAGAATCAGAAACACCTCATACCGATTCGAATCTAGTTCTTTGACAAGTCGGTTGTATTTCTTCTCAATGGTCTCGTTGAAAAAATGACTCATTAGAAGAACTGCATTTCTCAGTGTGCTTGCGTATGCCATTTTTTATTTTATAATTCGATATAGCAATAGAAGGTGATGTTGCCTTTTACAATTTCCAATCGGTATTCTCCAGAGAGTGTGCTGGGAAGGACAACGGAGGTGGTTCCTGTGGTAATGAAAGTGCTGAAAGCACTTGTCATCAATCCTGCACTTGTCACGTACTGCTTTTTCTCTATGTCGTCGCCTGCAAAGATGTTCATGGTGAAATATCTTTGCTGCGGTGCATGGAGGTTGGAAGAATCATGGTCTTATGGTGCAGATGGAAACGCGATTCCAGTCAGGTTCGCTGAAACTGCTGCCCACGCCTTTGCCTTGGGCACTGACGCGCGAGGCTTCTATCTTATATTTTTCTACGAGCAGTTTCTCCACGGCCTCGGCCCGCTGACGTGCGATGCGCTCGTTCACTTCGGTGCTGCCCTCGGGCGAGGCATAGCCTTCTATGCTGACCTTCGCCTCCTTGTTGTTGCGCAGGAAGGTGGCGATGCGCTCCACGTTCGGCAACTGGTCTGCGCTGACGGTGGTCTTCCCCTGACCGAAGTATACGAGGCTCTCCAGGCTGTGCTCCTCCTTGGTCTCTGTTTCAGTGACGATTTTCTCCTTTTCCACAATCACTTCCTTCGGTTTCTTTGCCAGTTCCTCTTCCAGTTGTGCAATGCGCTGGTTTTGCTGGGCATTCTCCTTGTGCAGTTCGTTGACGCTGTTGGTCAGTGACTCCACTTCGCGCTTGTTATATGGTCTTGTGCACTGGCGGTAGTGGGCACCCGACTTGTTGGCGAAGTGGTAGGTCACACCTGCTGTCAGTTGCATTGTGCTGTACAGCCCTCGGCTGAACTCCTCTATGGCATTGCGTGAGATGCCTGCCCCCAGGACGTCCGTAACTACGGAAGGGCGCAGCGAGAGCGTCCAGGCTCTCTTTTCTCCGATATTAAAATCGAAGTCTACGCCAACCTTCACGATGGCCGTGTTTCCCTGTTTCTCGTCGGCTATGAAGCGCTGGTAGCCGATGCCGCCACGGACAGCGACCTCAAACAGGCGTGGCTTGCAATTGTAGCCTCCCAACCAATTCATGAGGTTTATCTTGGTGGCAGCCACGGCACTCACGGTACTGATGTGGTGCTTGTTCCACGGGTTGCCCATGGCCCAACTGTATCCGTCTCCCTTCCAGGCGATGTCGTCGAGCCCTATTTGTGTGCCGAATTCAAAACTTACGACGGGTGTTATGCCCTTGGCAAACTGTACGCCCAAAACTCCGCCGCCATGGTGCCATTCCTTCAGGTTAGTGTCGATGCCTCCATCTATGCCCATCGACCAGTTATCCACAAAGTGGTTTTTCTCGTAGATGCCCTGTGCGCTGGCCACAGCCGTCATGCCCCACGCCAAGATGATTCCTATGCTTCTCTTCATGAAGTTTCTTTTTGAGATTAATATAATTCAACTTTCGCAAGCTCCGCTTGCCTTGTAGTTAGAGGGAGTTAGAGGGAGACAGAAGGAGATAAAAGACATTAGTTTTGCCGCAGAAACACTGCAGACAGAGTATTGTCCTCTATCTTCCGCCGCTGTAAAGCGGCATATCTTCCTTTATCTTCCTATATCTTCTTGACATGCGAAACTTGAGTTAATATGATAATGAACCAAGGTTAAATTCAATGGGTTGCTTGGCACAATGGCCGTCCTGATAGCATTCATAGAGGCGGAGGGTAAATTCATCGGCCTCTCTCTCCTGGGTGGTGTACCGATATTTCCTTTTGGTTCCGTCACTGCTGTTAAATTCCATGAATCCCCGTACTATCACGACAACTCCCCATTCGAGGCTATTATTAGAAGAATATTTCCTCCAAGAATATCTAAATTCCTGTCTTGACAGGGCGGCTGGCTGTCTCATACTTTTATCGTATGAAGTAGTTTTGCTTCCTGGTAAGAAAGTGAACATCAGTCTTTCTGCCCCAGACTCTGTATACCAATATGTTTCAGAAAAGTTCCTCTCCACCAGTTCATCCTCGTCACTACATGCCACAAACGTCAGGGCGGCAAGCAATAGTAGCAAGTATTTCTTCATGTGCATGATATTTATATGTTAGTGCGAAGTTACATCTATTTTGACAAAC